>Ga0101944_10002457_pt1 | contig 29901 bp, 25 predicted proteins | sample DewCreD2012metaG_FD_75245 | JGI IMG/M metagenome (GOLD analysis project Ga0101944, IMG submission 75245) | Hot spring sediment bacterial and archeal communities from British Columbia, Canada, to study Microbial Dark Matter (Phase II) - Dewar... ... | reverse complement strand
GCCTCGACATCCGTGTCGCTTCTGCCATGACCTTCTCCTTATGTTTGTTCGCCGTCACCATCCCGGCGACGCACTACCACCTATTGTACCCAGACCCGCCGCATTCCGTGTCACGCACCCCCCACGGCCACCGTGCAGGCGGCCTGATCGCCTGGGCGCGTGCGGGCCTGTATAATGAGCCCGCATGACCGATCCATCACCACTGACCGTTCGTCCGCGGCGGATGCGGCTGAGTTCGTTGTTGCGCCCCATGCTTCAGCGCGTTGCGCTTCGCCGCAGCGACATCATCGCTCCGCTATTCGTCAAGGAGGGCTCGGGCTTTCGCCAGGAAGTTGCCTCCATGCCCGGAGTCCATCAGATGTCCGTGGATGTCGCCGTGCCCTGGTTGTCGCGCCTGGCGGAGGGGGGAATTCGGGCCTACCTGGTCTTCGGGGTCATTGAGCGACAGAAGAAGGATGCACTGGGGTCTGCAGCCCTGGACGAGAACAACGTTGTCTGTCGGCTTCTTCGAGCCGCCCGCGACGCGGGGCTGCCGATGGTGGGGATCACCGACCTGTGTTTCTGCGAGTACACCGACCACGGCCACTGCGGCCCGCTGTCGGCCGACAATTCCACGGTCAGGAACGACGAAACCGTGGCTCGGCTTGTCACCCAGGCGATCAACCATGCCAGGGCCGGGGCGGCGGTCGTCGCGCCATCGGGCATGATGGACGGCACGGTGGGGGCCTTGCGCCGCGGGCTTGACGCCGCCGGCTTCGCAGATGTCGGCATCCTTTCCTACGCGGTGAAATACGCCAGTGCGTTCTACGGCCCGTTCCGCGACGCGGCTGACTCAGCGCCTGCCTTCGGCGACCGGCGGAGTTACCAGATGGATCCCGCGCGAGGCGTGGATGAGGCGATTCTCGAGGCAACCCTGGATCTGCAGCAGGGCGCCGACATGGTGATGGTCAAGCCCGCCGGGGCCTACCTGGACATCATCGCGGCCGTGCGCCGCAACGTTCACGTTCCCGTGGCCGCCTACCAGGTCAGCGGCGAGTACTCAATGATCGAGGCGGCCGTCCGCAGCGGCTGGCTGGATTCCGACCGGATCGTGCTGGAGTCGCTGCTGGCGATCAAGCGGGCCGGCGCCGATCTGATCATCACTTACTTCGCCGAGCGGCTCGTCAAACTGCTGGAAGCCTGACATGCGCAATATCATTCTCGTCAAGCATGCCCGGCCTCACGTGGTGGAAGACGTTCCATCCACCCGGTGGCGGCTTTCCGATGAGGGGCGTCGGAAGGCCGAGTTGCTGGCCGGGCGTCTGGCCGCCTACGACGTGTTGCGCATTTTCACCAGCGACGAAATGAAGGCCGTTGAAACCGGCGAGATTCTCGCCCGGATCCTGGACAGGCCCGCCGCGGTCGCTCCCGGCCTGCACGAGCACGACCGCGCCAACGTGCCGCTCATGCAGCCGCGCGAGTTCATCTCGCACATGGCGCATTTCTTTAAGCACCCCGACGAGCCGGTCCTGGGCAACGAGACGGCCAACGAGGCGGCCGATCGCATCCTCGACGCGGTGGACGATCTGGTTGCGGCCAATCCCGAGGGCAACCTGGCCGTGGTCACCCACGGCACGGTCCTGTCACTGCTGATCTGCGAATACGCCGACCACGATCCGTTCACGCTGTGGCGGCGGCTGGAGCAGCCTTCCTTCGCGGTCTTCCGCGTGCCCGGCTGGGAACTGGGTGAACTGGTCGAACGCATCTGAGGGGGGCCGGGTCCGGCCGTTCAGAAGCGCCGGTCCAGCAGCCGATACTGGATGGCCTCGGCAAGATGTTGTTCGGCGATCTTCTCCGACCCGTCGATATCCGCGATCGTTCTGGCCACCCGCCTGACCTTGTCGTAGGCCCGGGCCGACAACCCCAGTTCATCCATCGCCTGTTTCATCAGCAGCAGGCATCCCTCCGACAGGTCGCAGTGCTGCTTGAGTTGGCGACTGTCCATCTGGGCGTTGGTTGTCGCGTTGCCGAACCGCTGGCGCTGCACCTGCCGGGCCGCCATCACCCGGGCGCGCATCGTTGCGCTGTCGGTTCCCTGCCGCCTGCCGGTCAACTCGCGATATGGGACGGCCGGGACTTCCACGTGTATGTCGATGCGGTCGAGCAGGGGCCCCGAAATCCTGGCCAGATACTTGTCGCGCTTGCCCTCATCCTGCCTGCTGTAGCCGGAGGCGCTGGGGTTCATGGCGGCCACGAGCATGAATCGCGCGGGGAATCGGATGGCGCCGTGCACCCGCGCGATGGTGACTTCGCCGCCTTCCAGCGGCTGCCGCAGCATCTCCAGGACGTACCGCGAGAATTCCGGCAGTTCATCCAGGAACAGGATGCCGTTGTGGGCCAGCGAGACCTCGCCGGGCCTGGGGATGGTTCCGCCCCCGATCAGAGCCTGCGCCGTGGCGGAGTGGTGGGGCGTTCGCACCGGCCGGTCGTCAAGCAGCGCGATCCCGTCCGGCAGCAGGCCCAGGGCCGAGTAGATGCGCGTGGTTTCCAGCGACTCGCTGCGCGACAGCGGGGGCAGAATTCCCGGAATGCGAGCCGCGAGCATGGATTTTCCGGTTCCGGGCGGACCGATCATCAGGATGTTGTGCGCCCCGGCCGCGGCGATCGTGATCGCTCGCTTGACCGCCTCCTGGCCCCGCACATCGGCAAAGTCCAGCGGAGCGCTGATCTGCGATGACTGGTATGGCTTGCCATCCAGAGTATGGGGTTCCAGCGGCAACTGCTCGTTGAGGAATGCCACCGCCTGCGCCAGGGTGGCCACCGCATAGACCTCGATTCCCTCCACCACGGCCGCCTCGCGGGCATTCTCCTCCGGCAGAATCACGCCATCCAGCTGCTTTTCCCTGGCCAACAGCGCCATCGACAGCGCGCCCTTGATCTTGCGAATGCGGCCGTCCAGTGCCAGTTCGCCGGCGATCAGGTACCGCTTGTGGCGGTCGGTCTGGATGGACCCCGACGACCGAAGTAGGCCCATGGCGATCGGCAGGTCCAGGCTCGGGCCTTCCTTCTTGACATCGGCCGGGGCAAGGTTGATCAGCAGGTTGTGGATGGGGGCGGGGTAGCCGCTGTTGGTGATGGCCCGGCGCACGCGCTCGATGGATTCCTTCACCGCCGCCTGGGGCAGCCCGACAATGGTCGTCTTTTCCATTCCCGATTTGGCCACATCGACTTCGACTTCGCAGAGGAGGGCATCGATGCCGATCAGCACGAAGCTGTGGATTCGCGAGAGCACCCGTATTCCCGGTTAGAGAGGTCTACCCGCGGGAATTCTACTTGAGCATGAATCGACGGCAAGATCCTATTCCTCGACGGACACGCCGAATGGCGCAACTTCGGCGACATGAAGGTGCGATCACTCGGTTCTGTGCAGTGGTTTCGATTCAGGCAGCGCGGATCAGGCGGACACTGCATCAGGGGGCTGGATTCTGCGGGCGCGTTGCCGGTTTCCGGGCCGTGATCTGAAGGTGTGCGGCGCGGCCGGCGGAGGCGGGATCGCTCAGGAGATCCAGTTCCAGGCGAAGCAGTCGCTGAAGGGCGTGGGGCTGCTCGAGCAGTTCCTTCTGCCGGCGAATCGGCAGGATGGTCTTTCCGATCACGTCCAGCACTTCAAAACCGCTGCGTTCAAACAGCCTGCGAAGGGTCGCCGGCGTGAACGTGGTCAGCTCGAATTGCTCCCGCCGGTCGGCCGTCAGCCAGTGGGTCTTGCCCGTTCGAACAAACTCCTCAAGGGCGTCGAGGCTGCCGCGCTCCACGTAGTGGTCGATGGCGGCCAGTTTGTTGTCCGCGGTGGCGATGACGATGCCACCGGGACGGGCGATGCGGAACATCTCGTTGGCGGCACGCCGGGGATCGGAGCAGATGGAGAGCGGATCGCCCATGGCCGTGATCAGGCCGAAGTGGTCGGAGGGCACCGCCGATAGATCGACGATATCGGCCACCAGCAGCGAGGCTTTCCTGGCCTTGGGGCCAAGCTGGTCGACGTTGTGGCGGGTCTGTTCGATCATGTTGCCGGAGTGGTCCACGAAGGTCGTGGGAAAGCCGCTCTTGAGGAGTTTCAGGCCCCACTTGCCGGTGCCGCAGCCCAGGTCGGCGCAGGGACAGGTCGGGTCTTCGGGCAGGTGGGGCTTGATCAATCGCCAGGTGAGCTCGTCATGAAAATGCCAGTAAGGGTCATCGTAGATCGAGTCATACCGGCGCGCAACGCGGTCGTGGTAGCGCCGGGAAGAGTCGCCGTGACGCGGGTTGGGCATGACGGGGAGGATATAGAAGTCGGGATACGGAAGCCAGTTGGGGTTCCCGGTCGCGCGGAACTCAGTCTCCCGTGGAGCAAACGCTGCCCGTCACCACGGGATGAAGCCTGCCGCCGGATCGGATCAGCAGTCGGCCGCTGTCGTCCAGACCCTCGCACCGGCCGCGAAGGGCAGGGGACTGACTCCCGGGAACGGCGACGGTGACGGTGCATCCGGTCAGCGCATGATGGTTGCGGTATTCCTCGATCAGCGACGCAAATGGATGATGGTTTCGCCGCGAGATGGTCTGTCGCATGTGGCGAGCCAGGACGACCAGCACCTGCGTCATGTCCAGACTTGCCGTGGCCAGGGTGGCCAGTGAAGTGATCCGGCGGCGAAGTGTCGGGGGGGCTTCAAACGGGTTGAGGTTGACGTTCAGGCCGACGCCGATGAGATCCAGGCGGTCGAGACGTTCGCACAGCAGGCCGGCGAGCTTCAGCCCGCCACACACCACGTCGTTGGGCCATTTCAGGCCGATGGCAGGGTTGCCCGTGAGTTCGGCCGCTGCATTTCGCACGGCCAGCCCGGCCACAAGGGGAAGTTGATGGGGGGCCAGATGTTCCTCGGCAGCCAGGGCGAAGGTGACGGTGAGGACGCCGGCGTTAGACCACCAGGTGTTGCCGGCACGCCCTCGACCGGCGGTTTGGCGGGCGGTCAGGACGATGGCCGGCGCGAACAATTCGCGGCGTTTGCGCATGTTTGCGGCCTGGTCATTGGTGCTGCGCAGCCGGGTAAACCAGTGAAGGCGGAATGGCCGGAGGCCTGTTCGCAGCCTCGTCAGGTTAAAGATGGGCTGGGGCATTTGAAGGGACCCGAGAATACCAGCGCCAAGCCGCTAACAAAAGCGTACCCGGAGGTGTCTGACTGAGTATAATCTACCCGGTGGGACAGTTCCCATCCGGGGCGAGGGCGGGCGCCCGGGAGGTTGTTATGCGTCGTGTCCTCATCATCCTGTCCCTGTTGATGTTGTCGCCGTTGGCGACTTTTGGCCGGCAGGCCGACCAGCCGGCGCGACACCGGCTGCTGGTGCTGCCGTTCACGATGCTGGGCGACGACCCGCGGCAGGCGTGGATCGGCCAGGCGATCCAGCAGAACCTGCAGGCGGAGGTCGGGCGATCCAGCGCTATCGAGATCGTGAACCGTGTTGTGGTGCAGGCGCCGGCGCCCATGCAACAGGGGGTTCTGCCGGATGATCCGACGGTTTTGACCATGGCCCGCGAAGAGGGGGCGACGGTTGCACTTTTCGGCAGCTACCAGGTTGCCGACGCCAATTTGCGCGTGACGGGCAAGATGCTGGATGTGGCCAGCGGGCAGGCAATCGGCTTCATCAAGGCGAGCGGTCCGCGCGATCAGTTGCTGAAGGTGGAGGACGCTTTGGCATCACAGGCGATGGGCTTGCTGGGGATCGAGCCGGCGCGCAACCTGGTGCCGCTGGAGGGTGGAGATCAGCTTCCAGCGCCGGTGGCCGGACAGGGGCCGCGACGGGAACCGGAACCCTCGCCATCTCCCGCGGAGCCGACCGAAGCAGTGGCGGCGACACAGGCGGGAACGATCACGGTGTTTGAGCCGGTGCCGGCGGTGGCGTACGAGATCCCGTATGTCTACACGCCCACTTACGTCTACGGCTATCCCTACTACCCGTGTTACGCTTACTCCTGGTGGAGCTATCCTTCATGGAGCTTCGCCTTGGGATTTGCCTACTACGACGGCTACTACCCGTGGTATGGCCGGGGGTATTATTACCATGATCGCCATTATCACGGGCGGGGTTACTACTGCGACGCAGATCGCTACTACGGGTATTCCGGCCGGGACTACAGCTCTCATGATCGGGGTCCGCGGTTCAGGGAAGACATTCCCCGATATTCCTCACGCGGGTATGCGACCCTGGAGTATCGCCGGCAGACGGTGATGAATGACGAGAAGCGTCGGACCGTTTCCGGGGATGACGTGCGGCGGTTTGATCGGGAACGTGCGGTACGGCCGGCCCCGACGGGGGTGCAGGAGATCGTCCGGACCGGCGAGAGGGACAGCGGCAGGAGCCCGGCGGCTGGCCCGGTCCGGGATGGGGGCAGTCGGTCGTCGGTCGATCCACGGCGGCCTTCGGCAAGTGCCGGAGACGCGCGGCGGGAGGCGGCCGAGGTGACTCGCCGCGCCACGACCCCCTCGGACATTTTCCGCGAGCAGAAGCCGGCGGTGAAGCCCGCGCCGACGCCGTCCTCGGCGATGGAATCGCGGCGGGATTCGCAGGATCGCTCGGTCGAGCGGCGCAGGACGGCGAATCCGCGCCGCGATGCTCCGGCGCCCACACGCGCAGCGCCGTCGCCGCAGCCTCCGTCGCGCGTGGAGCGGAGCAGTCCGCCTCCGGCCGCGCGGACGCCGGCCCCTTCGGCGCGTCCGAGCCCCGGTTCTTCGGTTCGCAGCAGCCCGCCGCCCACGGTGAGTTCCGGTCCGTCGCCGGCAGTTCGGCCGACTCCATCCCCGGCGCCGGTGCGATCGACTCCGGGATCGGCGGCGCGATCGTCGGATGGCGGGTCTTCGGGGCGCGGTTCTTCATCCTCCCGGCGGTAGTCGAATGCACGAGCAGTTGCGAGCGGCGGTCAGGGCGGCACGATTCCGCCCGGAGGTGCTCCAGGCCGTGGATGCCCTGTACGAGCGGGTGCGGGCGGAGACCGATTTGCAACGCCCGGCGTGCGTCATGTCGGGGCGTTGCTGCCGCTTCGAGGAGTACGGCCATCGGCTGTATGTGACGACGATCGAACTGGCGGCCTTTCTGCATCGGCTTGGCGACGACCGGCGGTTCTCGATCGCCGAGGGCGGCGTGTGCCCCTTTCAGTCAAACAAGCTGTGCTCGGTGCATGACATCCGGCCGTTCGGCTGCCGGATGTTCTTCTGCGATTCGACAGCGACCCGGTGGCAAAATGAGCAGTACGAGCGATTCCATGCGCAGCTCAAGCGGCTGCATGATGAACTGGGGGTGGCGTATTTCTACGTGGAGTGGCGTCAGGCGCTGACGAGCCTGGGGCAGGGGTGTGGCCAATGACGGCGCAGTTGACCGACGGGAAGGCGCATCGCGTGCAGGCCGGCAGGCGAGTCACCGTTGCCGATTCTACTGCCGGTTTCCGGCCAGGACCGACCAGAGGCTTGCCGATTCGTCGGTCCAGGCGGGGCGGCTGACCGGTGGGTACCGAAACGCATCGCGCAGTTCGTCGAGCTGCGTGAACCGTTCGTTGCGCGTGAGCAGGGCCCACTCGGATTCAAAGGGCTTGTCGGCAAAGAGAACCAGACCCACGCGGAGTCCCAGATCGCGTCCTGCGGCGGCGACCACCGGCATCAGATCGAGGTGGCGGTTGGAAATGTGAACGGCGATCACGCCGTCGGGCACAAGGTGCCGAAGGTAAATCTCAAAAGCCTCGCGGGTCAGCAGGTGAATCGGCACGGCATCGCCGCTGAAGGCGTCGAGAGCGAGGATGTCAAACTGCTGGGGCGGCTCCAGTTCCAGCGACACGCGGGCGTCGCCAAGCACGACCGAGACCTGGGCCGGCGAGTCGGCGATGCAGGTGAAATAGTCGCGCGCGGCGCGCTCGACCAGGGGATTGATCTCGTAGAAACGGATGCGATCGCCGGGCTTGCCGTAGATGGCGATGGTCCCGATGCCCAGGCCCACGCCGCCGATGTGACGCGGCGAGTCGGCGCGGAAAAGGCTCAGGACCAGTCCGATGCCCGTGTTGGACTGGTAGTAGGTGGTCGGCTGGGCGCGGCGGGAGGGATGCATCCACTGAGTGCCGTGGGTGATTTCTCCGTGACGGAGGACGCGGCGATGCTCGGCCGGATTCTGCCGGTCGTGTTCCCAGACCGAAAGCGTGCCGTAGAAACTGCGCCCGCGCCAGAGCAGGTCGTTGGACCTGCCAAAGAGGGGCTCGGCGGCGAGCGTCAGGGCCAGCCCCAGTGCGATGATCGTGGTGAGCTGGAGAAGCGGCCTTCCGGAGGCGAAGGCGGCGCCGGCGATGACCAGGGCGCATGCGAGCAGGCCCATGACCAACTCATGGTTGTCGGTGAAGAGGATCGGTGCCAGCAACCCCACGAACAGGCCGCCGGCCGCGCCTCCCGCGGCGATCATCAGGTAAAAGCCGGTCAGTCGTGACGGGTCGGGGCGCAGCATCACCAGCTCGCCGTGCAGGACCATGCAGCAGATCAGCAGCAGCAACGAGTAAAGGGCGATCTGGAACAGGATGCCCGGCGGCGAGTCGGCGGCCAGTTGCAGCCATGTGGCGGCGCACAGGGCCATGACCAGCAGCACCGAGAACAGCCCGCGCGAATACCAGCGGTCGGAGTCGAAGGTGAGGATGAACGACAGCAGGTAGATCGACAGGGGCAGGACCCAGAGGAAGGGCACCACCGCGATATCCTGGCAGATCTTGCCGGTGACGGCCAGCAGCAGCGTGGAGGCGACGGCGGGCAGGGCGAACCACAGGGCCCAGCGGGTAAGCGGCGTGGGCGGCGAGGTCCGCGCCAGACGCGCCAGCCGGATGGCGGCCCGCGTGTGGCGCCAGGTCAGCACGGCGCAGGCGGTGCAGAGCAGGGCAAATCCGCGCAGTCCCCAGGTCCAGGCGCCGGCCTGGGCGGAGCGGTCAAGCAGCGGCTCGATCACGACAGGATAGCTCAGCAGCGCCAGCAGCGACCCGGTGTTGGACAGCGCATAGAAACGATAGGGGGCCGCACCGTTGCTCAGGCGGGTGATCCACGCCTGAAGCAGCGGGCCGGTCGCCGACAGGGTGAAGAATGGCAGGCCCACGTGGATCGCCAGCAGCGCCAGGATTCGCCAGGTGGGGTTGGCCACGTCAGCGGTGGCTCGCGGTTTCCAGGCTGCGGAGGGGGCAATGGAAACCATCGCTGCGCAGACGGCCAGCAGGGCCACGTGCAGCACGATCTGCGTTCGCGGGCGGAGCCAGCGGATGCTGGCATCGGCATAGGCATATCCAAGCAGCAGCGTGATCTGGAAGAAAAGCATGCACGCGGTCCAGACCCCCGGCGCGCCGCCGAACCACGGAAGGATGTAGCGGCCGATCAGCGGCTGCACCTGGAACAGCAGGAAAGCGCTGGTGAATACGGTCGCGCCGAAAAGAACGATGGAAGGCCGGCCCATTCGCCGGGATTGTACTGGATTGGCCGGGATCGCACAGCGGTCGCAGAACTCGGGTCCCGCATGCGGTGCGTGGCGCTTTCGACAGCAGGCGGTCCGGGATAGCGGCGCGGACTCCGCCGTTCGGGCGCCCTCGCCCGAGTCCCGGCATCGGCGAGGGTACCGACGTCCAGAAACTCCTTAGTTTCGCATCAGGGTCCTCCGCCCAACGCCGAGACTGCCACCGATCCTTTCACATGGCGTGTTCCCAGCCACGGGCGGGAAGGGCCAGGATTCGGCCATTGCGCCGAAGGAAAATGCCCTTTTCGGCCTGTATGGTTCCGATGTGCGTACCCAGCGGCGGAGTCGCGTGCGCTGTGAACAGAAGTTCGTGATCTTCGCCGTCGTGCAGCGCGTGGTCCAGGGGATCGGCACCGTCGCGGCTGGAGAGGGCGCGGGCATCCTCGTGAATGGGTATGGCCTGGGCCTCAAGAATCGCGCCGACGCCGCTGTTGCCGCAGACCTGGCCCAGGTCGCGGGACAGGCCATCCGACAGGTCGATCATGGCCGACACGACGCCGCTCTGGGCAAGCTGGCGGCCTTCGCGAATACGCGGCAGGAAGGTCATGTGGCGGCCAAGTATGGAGCCGCCGAGGGGGCCGGTCACGTAGATGCCGTCGCCGGGGCGTGCGCCGGCGCGGGTGACGGGCGCAGTTCCTGCCGATCGGCCCAGGATGCTGACGGTCATGGCGAGCTTGCCGGGCCAGGAGGCCGTGTCGCCGCCGACGATTTGGCAGTCGTACGGATCGGCGGCCTCGCGCAGACCCAGATAGAGTTCGCGCGCGTAGTCAAGTCCGGTGTTGCGGGACAGGGCCACGGTCGCCACGGCCGCGACGGGCAGACACCCCATGGCGGCGCAGTCGGAGAGGTTGCGGTTCATCACCTTCCGTCCGATGAGCCGCGGGGCATGCACGGCGGAATCGAAGTGGATGCCGTCGAGAACCTGGTCCACGCCGATCAGCAGCAGGTCATCGGCGGGCCAGCGGAGGATGGCCAGGTCGTCGCCGGCGGGCAAGGGCACCAGGGAGGACGGGCACTGCTGAGACCGAATCCATGCGATGAAATCAAATTCACCGGCGGGCATGAATGCATTATATCGGACGCGCGCTTTTCCTCACAAAACGTTTGCCCTAGACTTGGCCCGGCGGCGATAATGTCGCCCACAGACGAGACTGTCACCTCATGGCCGGAAAACACAGGAAGAATGTCGCCGTGGAATCCAAGGACTCTCCGCCAGCACCGGTTCAACGGGAAATCCCAGGGATGCAGACGCCGCGCACGACGGTCGAGCCGCCGGCATCGCCGTCGCTGCCGCAGCAGGATCCGCCGCTGCTGTTTGAGTGCGCCTGGGAAGTCTGCTGGCAACTGGGCGGCATCTACACGGTTCTGCGGTCCAAGGCGGCTGCGATGCAGAAGCAGTGGGACGATCGGTATTTCCTCATCGGCCCGTACAATCCCGCGACGGCGGCGCTGGAGTTTGAGGAGCGGCCCACCGAGGGATTCATTCGCCAGGCGCTGGATCGGCTGCGCGAGCAGGGGATGCCGTGCCATTACGGGAGGTGGCTGATCCCGGGGCACCCGCGCGTGATCCTGCTGGACTACCGGGCGAGGTACAACTCGCTGGATACGGACAAGTACCTGTTGTGGAAGGACCACGGCATCTCGACACTGGCCGGCGACGGGGAGGTCAACGAGGTTGTCGCGTTCGGGTTCGCGGTGGCCGAGTTCTTCAGGCATTTGACCGAGGTGGCGCCGAACCGCCCGATCCTGGCGCACTTTCACGAGTGGATGGGGGGCGTGGCGGTGCCGCGGATCGCGCACCTGCGCTATCCGGTGAGCACGATCTTCACCACCCACGCGACGCTGCTGGGACGATACCTGGCCGGCGACAACCCGTACTTCTATGACCATCTGCCATTCCTGGACCCGGATCGGGAGGCGGCCAAGTACAACATTTACCCCCGATTCGCGATTGAGCGAGCGGCGGCGCACGCCTCGACAGTGTTCACGACGGTCAGCGAGGTGACGGCGGTGGAGGCGCAGAAACTGCTGGGGCGCAAGCCCGACGCCATCCTGCCCAACGGGCTGAACATCCAGCGGTTCGCGGCGCTGCACGAGTTCCAGAACCTGCACCGCCAGTACAAGGAGCGGATTCACGAGTTCGTCATGGGGCACTTTTTCCCCAGCTACACCTTCGATCTGAACCGGACGCTGTACCTGTTCACCTCGGGCCGGTACGAGTATCGCAACAAGGGCATGGACATGTTCATCGAGTCGCTGTACTACCTCAACCAGCGGCTGAAGGCGATCAACAACCCCCCGACCGTCGTCGCGTTCATCGTCACGCGGGCGCCGACTCGCAACATCAATGTCCATGTCCTGCAGAGCCAGTCGATGTTCGAGGACCTGAAGAACACCTGCGAGGACATCGAGAAGGACATCGGGCGGCGGCTGTTCATGGCGGCCGTCACCCGGCGGTTGCCCACGTCGCAGGAACTGCTCGGCGAGGAGTCGATGATCCGGCTGAAGCGCGCCATGCACGCCTGGCGCTCCAGCCGCTGGCCCACCATTGTGACGCACGACCTGGTGGACGATGCCAACGACGCGGTGCTCAAGCACCTGCGCCACCGCGCCCTGCTCAACGGCAGCGACGACCCGGTGAAGGTGATCTTCCACCCGGAATTCATCACCGCGACCAGCCCGGTGCTCAGCATGGATTACGAGCAGTTCGTGCGCGGCTGCCACCTGGGAGTGTTCCCCAGTTACTACGAGCCGTGGGGATACACGCCGATGGAGTCGATCGCGCTGGGCGTGCCGGCGGTGACGACAGACCTGTCGGGTTTCGGCGCGTACGTGCAGAGCCACATCTCGGACAACGAAAGCGAGGGGGTGTTGGTGCTCAACCGCCGCAACCGCGGCTTCGACCACGCGGTCTTCGACCTGAGCAGCTACCTGTTCGGGTTCTGCCAGACCAGTCGCCGCGACCGCATCGAGCAGCGTAACCGGGTCGAGCGGCTCAGCGAGCATTTTGACTGGTCAAACCTGGTGAGCCACTACCACGAGGCGCACGCACTGGCGCTGGAGCGGGTCGGCGCGCCGCGCCCGGGGAAACTGGAAGTCAGGGTGGTCTGAGGCGTTGCGCGGAGCGATCCCGCAGGAAGGCTGGAACGAATCATCCTCAAGGCAGAGCCGGGCCGAGCAAGCATTCACGGCCGTCCGATGAACTCGGCGCCGATGTCATGGACGTTGTCGTCGCGCCGGCGCGACCACGCGATCAGGACCGGGGACTCCAGGTGGAGGGGCCCGGCGATCAGCCTCAGGTAATAGACTTCCCCAACCTCGAGTTGGAGACGGGCACGAAGTGCCATGCCTCCCAGCGAGATGTTGGTGACCGAGACGCGCGCCAGCGGCGTGCCGTCGGGCGACGAGCCGCGCCAGATGGAGGCCGGCGCAACCAGCGTCTGGCGTCTGCTGCGACGAAGATTCTCGACTTCCCCCGCATCGCCGGGTCGAACGATCGTTGAGCTTCGCGTGGACATGTCAGCCTGATCGTCGCAATCGGGCGGTGACTTTTGTAACACATCTGACGATTGTGCGGTTCCGATAAGATTACAACTCCTCGGGAACGCTCAGCGGGCCCTCTTCGCGGCGCGACCGCAGCACATCGACGCAGTAGATGGCCACGGCGGTCCAGATCAGGGCGAAGGCCGCCAGGTCAATCGCCTTGAAGGGTTCGTGGAAAACCAGGACCGCGAGAACGAAATTGCAGGTGGGCGACAGGTATTGCAGGAAACCGATCGTTGACAGGCGAAGTCGCCGGGTGGCGGTGGTGAACCAGAGCAGGGGGACGGCCGTGACCAGTCCCGCGGCCGGCAGCCACGCGTATTGTGGCAGGGACACGATCGCCGTGCCGAAAAAGTCGCGCCGTGTGCCGAGGATGACAAACCAGGCCCCCAACGGCAGCATCAGGGCGGTTTCCACCGACAATCCAATCAAGGGACTGACCGGCACGACCTTCCGCAGCAGGCCATAGAAGCCGAACGAAACTGCCAGGGTCAGGGCAATCCACGGCGCCTGGCCTCGGTGGACCGTGAGCGTGGCGACGGCGATGGCGGCCAGCCCCAGGGCAACCAGTTGGCCCGGGCGCAGTCGTTCCTTGAGAAAAACCATGCCAAGCAGGACGCTGAGCAGGGGGTTGATGTAATAGCCGAGGCTGGCCTGGAGCACCCGATCGGTGGCGACGGCCCAGATGAAGACCAGCCAGTTGCAACCAACCAGGACGGTGCTGCACGCCAGCCCGAGCAGGGTCTTCGGGTTGCGCAGGGTCCGGAATAACTCGTCCCAGCGGCGCTGAACGGCCACGATGACGGCCAGGAAAACCACCGACCAGACGATGCGGTGGGCCAGCACCTCGACGGCCGGGAAGTCCCTGACCTGTTTGAAGTAGAGGGGAACCAGGCCCCAGAACAGGTACGCGCCGATGCCGTAGAGGAGCCCCGCTGTCAGGTGATCCGGTTGCTTGCTCATTCGACGACCAGGTTGTCGCGGTGCACGACCTCATCGTACGCGGCATCGCCCAGGAGCTTGCGGACCTCGGCGGTGTGTCGGCCGCGAATCCGCTCCACGCCCAGGGAGGAGTAATTGGACAGGCCGCGGGCGACGGTGCGCCCGTCGGAGGTCTTGATTGCGACCAGGTCCCCGCGCTCGAAGACTCCTTCAATCCGGAGAACGCCCGCGGGCAGAAGGCTCTTGTTCTTCTGCGTGATGGCCAGCTCGGCGCCGGCGTCGACGACGACGGCGCCCACGGGCCGGGCCGCCCCGATCCAGCGGGTGCGACCGGTTCGCCGCTTGGCGCAGGGGACGAACAGCGTGCCGACCTTCTGGCATTCCAGGATCATCGGGAGGATGTTCCTGGTTCGCCCGTCGGCGACGATCATGGCCTGCCCGCACTCGGTAACCATCCGGGCGGCGGTGAGCTTGGAATCCATGCCCCCCTTGCCCAGGGCACTTTTCTCGTTTCGCACCAGCGATCTGGCCTGCTCGAGATTCTCAACCAGTCGCACCGGCCTGCCGGCCGCGTCGAGCAACCCGTCCACGACCGTGAGCAGAACCAGCAGGTCCGCTCCCAGCGCGGTGGTGACCAGGGCGGCCAGGATATCGTTGTCCCCGAAGGTGATCCGGACGATTTCGTCGGTGCTGATCGTGTCGTTCTCGTTGATGATGGGGACGCCGCCGAATTCGTGTATGGCGCTGATGGTGTTGCGGAGGTTCAGAAAGCGCGTGCGGTGGTCGATGTCCTCGCGGGTCAGGAGAATCTGGGCGACGGGGACCTGGTGGGCCTCAAAAGCTTCGGCCCAGGCGTCCATGAGTCGGCGCTGGCCGATCGCGGCGACGGCCTGAAGCTGGGCAAGGTCCGTGGGACGTTTGGCCAGCTTCAGTTCACCCATGCCGGCCCCGATGGCGCCGGAACTGACCAGCGTGACCGAAACGCCGCGCTGCCGCAGGGCAACAACCTGGGTGGCCATTTCCTTCAGAAAGGTTGCGTCCAGGCGCTTCTGCGAATCGGACAGCAGCTGCGTTCCCATTTTGACGACGACGCTGCGGACGGACGACAGGTATCGGTTGCGGGTTTCCATGTTTTGCATGCCGGACGGCGGATCATATCACCAGACGGATCAAGCGCATAGGAGGGGCGGATCATCGGTCGGCCTGCCCTGAGCCTGCCAAGCGATGTTAAAATGGGTAAATTTTTTTGGTGGCATCTGTCGATACTAGGAATGTTTAAATTGCCTAAATTAACGTGCGTGGGCAATAAGTGCTGGAACGGATGCCAGAAATGTTAAAATAGGATGTTTGGTGGAAGCGGATGCCGCCAAGCCCCTTGAGGACGAGCGATGAGCAGCACCATCACCTCTCAACTGGCAAGCGATTACTATGAGCGTCTGCTGACCGGCGACCGTACTTGCTGCCGAGCCCTGATAGAGCAAGCCATCTCCCAGGGGACGACCCCTCAGCAGCTGCTCAACGAGTTGGTCTGGCCGACGATGGAACTGCTTCAGGCCATGTATCGAGAGGATCGAATCAACCTTGCGAGCCTGAACATGGCCACGCGGTTGAATCGGGCCATTACCGATCAACTGACGGGGCGGCTCGAGCGAAAGCCGTCCAATGGACGAACGGTCCTGATCATCTGCGGCGACGATGAGCCGGAGGAACTGGGGGGCCAGATCTGCGCTGACCTGTTTGAGAGCGAGGGGTACACGGTGCGTTTCGCCGGCGGCGGTGTGCCCAACGACGAGGTGCTTCGCCTGATCGGCGAACTGCGGCCGCATCTGCTGGTATTCTTCGGCACGTTGCCCAGCGGGATGCCGGAGGTGCGGCGGCTGATCGACTACCTGCGCGAGGTGAACAGTTGCCCGCACATGCAGGTGATGTGCTGCGGAGGAATATACAAGCGGGCCGAAGGGCTGGCCGACGAGATCGGAGCGGACCTCTACGCGCCGGACGCCGCGACGGCGATTGACGTGGCCGAAAAGAACCCGACCAGGCGGGCCACGGTTGATCAGCAGACGGTGGGTCGGACGCGGCGCATTCGCAAGGCGGCGGCGCGCAAAGCCGCCCAGCAGTTGCCCGCGGCGGCGTAGCGTTTCGACCGGCCTGCCGGCGCGGTCACTTGTTGTTTCGCGTCACCATTGGCCAGTCATCGGTGAAGAAGGGATGGACAAAAGTTCGCTGCCGTCCGACTGCCGTGACAACGCTGACGATCAGACCCCTGTGGAGGATCATCCGCATGATGAGTGCCACTCCTCTGGAGGGTTGCCGCGACTGGAAATGTTGGCCAAGGCCGAACCGCGCGGTCTAGCCGAACGGGTTCGCCGTGCCGCTGAGGTATTCAAGCCAGGCGGCCGTATCGTAGCCATAGTCTTTGCCGGTCATCAGGCGCAGACTGCGCCGCGCCTGCCAGGAGATACCAAAACTGCGGTCGCGAAGGGTGGCCACCAGCGCCTGGGCCGACTGCAGCGTCTTGTGATTGCGCAGGGCATCGGCACAGGCAATGCGCACGTCGGGGTGCTCCTCCTGCACTTCGATTCGGTTTTCCTTTTCCAGTCGCATGCGGAACGTTCCGCCCAGGTGCTGGATCAGCGCCGGCACGGCGGCCGGGTCGGGCATGTTGGCCAGGGCCTTGGCGGCTTCAAGTCGCACAAGGTAGTGGGGATCTTCCAGGGCCTTGATGCACACCTCGGTCACGCGCTTGTCGCGCGCGCGGTTCAGGGCGCGGATGGACATGGCCCGCACGGTGTGATCGGGGTCGGTGCTGGCCATTTCCAGGTAGTAATTGGTGTACGGTTGCTGTCGGCCGTAATCGCGTTTGGAGAGATAAACCACGCCCTGCCTCCGGCGATCGGGCGAGGCCGGATCGATCATGGCCAGGGCGGCGTTGAAGGGGGTCTTGCCGGTGATGAAGTTGTAGAGGTTTGCGATCGCCTGCCCCACGGCGTCGGCGGCCTTCTGCATGAAGCTGAACATGCCGGCGTGCGTCGGCCGCTGCTCCTCGGGCAGCATGCGGATTTCATTGGCCTGGACCTCCTCCTTCCAGACCTTCTCGTTCCAGACTTCCCGCTCATCCTTGTCCACCTTGTTGGCGCAGCCAACGAGCGAGGCGGTGATCAGCAGCAGCGCAATCCAGCTCGATCGATGCATGAGATACTTTTTGTAGGGGCGATGCGTCAGATCGCCCGGATTCCTTCCCGGAGGGCGAAGACGGGTTTCGCCCCTACACCGCGGGTCGCAGCGCGGCCTCGACGCCGCCCAGGCCGTGCAACTCGTCGAGCGAGACCCACGTCGGCGATTCCACGTTCATCCCCAGGAATCGCGCCGCCAGGTGCGCAAATCGCGGCGAGTCGTCGGTCACGAAGCAGTGCAGCGAACCGGGCTGATTCGCGCCGTCGCGCAGCCGCCTGGCGGCCCGCAGCCGACGCTGGACATCTTCGGCGCATTTGTCCGCGGAGTCAATCACCGCCACGTTGGGCAACATCTGCCCGATCAGCTCGCGCAGGATGGGGTAGTGGGTGCATCCGAGCACAAGCACATCCACGCACCTTTCGCCGAAGGGCCGCAGGTACTGGTCCAACGCCAGCCGCACCAGCGGATCATCCGGGGATCGGCCCTCCTCGATGATCGGAACCAGCAGGGGGGTTGCGCGTGCGATGATGCGGGCGTCGGCGCGCCGACGGAGGATGGCATTCTCATAGGCGCGGGACCGAATGGTCGCCTCGGTTCCCATGATGCCGATCAGGGGGGAGGAGTTGCCCGCGGACGCCTCGACGGCCGCGGCCGCGCCCGGCTCGACGACTCCGCTGATCGTCAAATGGGGGAACTCGCATTGAAGGGCGGGCATGGCCACGGCGCTGGCCGTATTGCAGGCCATCACGACATGCTTGGGGTCGTAGGGTTCCAGAAACTGGATGATCTGGCGGACAAAGAGTGTGACGGTTGCCGGGGATTTGGGGCCGTAGGGAACGCGGGCGGTGTCGCCGAAGTAGAGGATGTTCTCGCCAGGGAGCTTGCGGCGCATGGAACGGACGACCGTCAGGCCGCCTAAGCCGCTGTCCAGAACGACGATAGGTGAATTCGTGGAAGCCACACCGCTCCCCAGGTACAAGACACGATGTACAGGCATTATCGGACGAGTTGGCCGACCAGCTTGACATTTGCCCCGGTCAATCCGACAGTACAGGCCCTCGAATGGAGTTTTTCGATGAGTGAAGTGCTGAAGGGAAAACGGGTCCTGATCGTCGATGACGACAACGACATCCTGATGAGTGTTCAGGCGGCGTTTGAGCCGACGGGCGCGGTGGTGGAACTGGCGGGAAACGGCAACAAGGCCGTTGAACTGGCGGAGAAGAGCCAGCCGGACCTGGTGGTGCTGGACATGATGCTGCCCGGGCGGTCGGGGTTCCTGGTCCTTGAAAAGATCAAGGCCAAGAAGCCGCGCAACGCCAAGCCGTACGTCATCATGATCACTGGGAATCCCGGCAAGCGTCATCAGATGTATGCGCAGAGCCTGGGCGTCAGCGAATACTTCACCAAACCCGTGAAGCTGGACAAGCTTGTGGCGACGGCCGAGAAACTGCTGAGCCAGCCGGAGACCCCCCAGGCGTGAAGGCGCGCAACACCGCTTTTGCTCTGAATTTATCGTCCGACCCTTGCAATTGACCCAAGCTGGCACTATCGTTTGGAGTTCTACACATCAGTGGAACGCGCGCGCGATCCGGGTGATGTAGGTGACCGGCCGTCGGCTTTCAGCTGGCGACCTGGTGTCTGGGAGACTGTTTTTCATGATCACGCAGGAACAGAAGAAGCAGATCATCAACGATTACAAGGTGCATGAAAAGGATACCGGCTCTCCGGAGGTGCAGATTGCGTTGTTGACCACCCGGATCAACCAGCTCAATGAGCACCTCAAGACGCACAAGAAGGATCATGCGTCGCGCCGCGGGTTGCTGAAGATGGTCGGGCAGCGCAACAGTCTGCTGAAGTACCTGACCCGCGAGGATCGTTCCCGGTATCAGCAGGTCATCGGTCGGCTCGGGCTGAGAAAGTAGCTCCGGGCTTTTTTTGTCTGGTCGCTTTCGGGCTGCGGCCGCGGGCATGGTCGCAGCCCACCCGCAATCGCCATGTTCCCGCCGGGCCCTTGCCTCTGGCCCGCGGGCGTGCGCGACTCCGACGGGGGCGCCACAGATGCACAGACCCGCACAGTTGGTTTTTCGGGTTTCCGACGGTCGATTCCTGAAGGCATGACCGACTGTCGGGGATCCAAAGACTTTCTGGCTGTTCGGCTCTGTCCATCTGTGGCCCGTTGGCTGTTTTCACCAATTCCAGAGGCCGCAGAAGGAAAAGCTTCATGCAACAAGTCAGAGTGGAACGCGAAATCGGGGGCAAGAAACTGTCCATTGAAACCGGGACGCTGGCTAAACTCGCACACGGGGCGGTGACGGTGCAGTACGGCGACACGGTCGTATTCGGCGCGGTGGTACGCGCCGATCCGCGCGAGGGCATCGATTTCTTCCCTCTCCAGGTCGATTACCGCGAGCGCCGGGCGGCGGCTGGCAAGTTTCCCGGCGGCTACATCAAGCGCGAAGGTCGTCCCAGCACCAAGGAGATCCTCACGGCACGCCTGGTGGATCGTCCGCTGCGGCCGTTGTTCCCCAAGGGGTTCATGGACGAGGTGCAGATTCACCTGAACGTGCTGGCGGCCGACGCCCAGAATGATCCGGATGTCCTGGCCGGGATCGCGGCCAGCGCGGCGCTGTCGATCAGCGACATCCCGTTCAACGGCCCCACGGGCCACACGCGCGTGGGTCGGGTTGACGGGCGGTTTGTGCTGTTTGCGACGACCGAGCAACTGGAGGCCAGCGATCTGGATGTGGTGGTGGCCGGAACGCGGAACGCGGTCAACATGATCGAGGTTGGCGCCCGGGAGGTCGCCGAGGACGTAGTGGCCGACGCGATCGAGTTCGGGCACAAGGCCGTTGTTCAGATCGTCGAGATGATTCAGGAACTGGTGGGGAAGGTCGGGCGGCAGAAGGTCGGGAACGTCGCGGAGCCGGACCCGGAACTGGTGGAGGCGGTTCGAAAGCTGGCCACGCCGCGCATCCGCGAGGTCAAGGGAAAGCCCGGCAAGGCCGATCGCTCCGAGGCGATCAAGCAGGTGATGGAGGACGTGATTGTCCAGCTTGCGCCGCCGGTGGAAGATCCCAACGCCTCGTACATGACGGTTCTGGCCCAGAAAGACCGCACGCGAAAGATCCGATCGATCTTCGTGGAGATCGAGGAGCAGGTGACGCGGCAGGCGATTCTGGACGGCGTGCGCCCGGACGGGCGTTCGTACACCGACATTCGCCCGATCACGATGGAGGTGGGCGTGCTGCCTCGCGTTCACGGCTCGGCGGTGTTCACGCGCGGCGAGACCCAGGCGTTGTGCACGGTGACGCTGGGGACCAGTTCCGACGAGCAACTCGTCGACGGGCTGATCGACGAGTATGCCCAGAAGTTCATGCTCCACTACAACTTCCCCAGCTACAGCGTGGGCGAGGTGCGCCCCATCCGCGGGCCGGGTCGCCGCGAGATCGGCCACGGCGCCTTGGCCGAGCGGGCGCTGGTCGCGGTCATGCCGGCGCTGGAACTGTTTCCGTACACCGTCCGCGTCATATCCGATATTCTCGAGTCGAACGGTTCGTCGTCGATGGCCTCGGCCTGCGGCGGGTGCCTGGCGTTGATGGATGCGGGCGTGCCGATCACGCGGCACGTGGCCGGCATATCGGTGGGCCTGGTGCAGGAAGGGGACAGGCATGTCCTGCTGACGGATATCATCGGAGAGGAGGATCACTTCGGCGACATGGACTTTAAGGTCTGTGGAACGACCGAGGGCATCACGGCGATCCAGCTCGACATCAAGATTGAAGGCCTGTCGTATGACATCATCCGGCAGACGCTCAAGCGGGCCCGCGAGGCCCGCATGGTCATCCTCGACAAGATGAAGGCGGTGATCGCCGCGCCGCGGCCGGAGATCAGCCAGTGGGCGCCCCGCCTGCTGACGATCAAGATCAACCCGGAACTGATCGGCAAGCTGATTGGTCCGGGCGGGAAGAACATCAAGAAGATCCAGGAGGACACCGGCGCGCAGATTGACATCGAGGACGACGGCACGGTGTACATTTCATCGGTGGATGCCGAGGCCGCCAAGCGGGCCCGCGATATCGTCGAGGCGATGACCGCGGAGGTGAAAGTCGGGACGATCTACACGGGCAAGGTGGTGTCGATCCGCGAATTCGGAGCCTTCATCGAGATCGCCCCGGAGACCGACGGCCTGTGCCATGTTTCCGAGTTGTCGGATCGGTACGTGGAGAAGGTGGAGGATGTGGTCAAGCTCGGCGACGAGGTCCGGGTGAAGGTGATTCTGATCGACGACCAGGGTCGCATCAAGCTCTCGCGCAAGGCCGCGATGAAGGATGAAGGCCAGAGCGATCCGGAGCCGGAAGGCGTTCCCGCCGGTGGCGAGAGCGATGAAGGCGGCGCTTCCCAGCAGCATCACCATGATCGCGGCGAGCGTCGCGGCGGGGGACGCGGCAGCCACGGCGATGGCGGCGGACGTGGCGGCCACGGCGGCGGCGGTGGTGGCCGGCGCGAGGGCGGCGGAGGCCGAGGCGGACGCGGCGGTGGCCGAGGCGGACGTGGCGGCGGCGGTGGTGGCGGCGGTGGCCGGCGCGAGGATTAGAGGTCGCTGACGCGGCGCCGTGGCGAGTGGTCGCAGGCACGCCTCACGAAAGAAAAACGACGGACGCGGATTCGAGTGATCGGGTCCGCGTCCATCTTCTTTGCGGGATTCGGCCGCCGTCAGTCGAGCGTCTTGATGCGGATGTCCTTGTAATCCACCCACATGGGCGGGCCGGCGTGGATCTGGAGGGCGATAATGCCCGACAGCGAGCGGCACTTGAGCGGCTCGGGCTTGCCGTTCTTGTCCACGGACGGTTCGATGTCGTTGTCGATCAGGTCGATGGTCTGCACCCCGTTGAGAAAATGCTGGATGTGGTTTGCCTTGCAGATGATGACGTAGTCGTTCCAGTCCGACATTCTGTAGTGCTTGGCGATTTCATTGCGGTCGCCGAGTTTTCCGACCACCTGCTTGCTTCCATCCTCGTTGATGACCACCTTGTCGCCGACCTGGACCAGGGACGCGCGGGCCCGTTCATGATAAAGAAACCCGGCGGCCGTGGGACTGTTGGCAACTTCGGCCTGGTAGCCGGCCACGACCCACTTGTTCTCCGCGTCCGGCGGCGCCGGCAGGAGGACGGAGCGGTACTGCACGCCGGCGTTGCCGTGGTCGATGCGGAATGAGAGCCGCAACTCGAAATCCTTGAATTCGACAGGCTTTCCGCCGTTGCCCACGTAGATCAGGAAGGTGTTTCCCTTGGTTTGCTTGTCGGCAGTGGTCTGGCCCCGGATCGCGCCATCCTTGACCGACCAGAGACGCGGATCGCCCTCCCAGCCGGTCAGGTCCTTGCCGTTGAAGAGCTTGACCATGTCCGGGGGTTCGGGCGGAGCGGTGACCTTGACCGGCTCGGCGGCAAGGGCAACGGACGCCGAGATCAGAACTGGCACGGCAAACAGGCTGCGCAGCATGGATTGCTCCTTTGGGTTGGTTTCGTAGAAGACTACGCGCCGGGCGGCGCGACGTTGTCACTGCCGCTCGCCGGGCTCAAAGTCAATCTGGCTGTGCAGCTTGGCCGGCGTGCTCTCCCGCATGACGCGCCGCACGCACCAGCCCGTAAGAAACACGACGAAGCCGACGGAGAGGATCATGGTGAGCCACCCGCCGGGGCTCAGGTCGTAGGAGTGGTCGATCGCGGTCTGGGCGAGGATCATCATGGCTTGGCCTCCGGAGCGACGAGGGCGGATTCGGCCGCTGCCTCCAGCTGACGCCAGCGGCGGACCGATTGGGCGATCAGCAACAGGAAAAGCAGCGACACGATGAACAGGAACCCGACGGAGATGGCCACCTCGGGGCTGGTGAAGATGGCGCGGAACGAGTTGTCGGGCACGCGGACCTGCTGGATCAACCACATGACGAAGATGCCGCCGAGGTAGACCGGGGAAACGTACTTGAGGACAAAGCCGATGAAGCGCGGGACTCGGATCTCGGCGCCGCGGTCGATTTCAGCCAGGCCCTTCTCGATCCCCAGCACCCAGCCGAAGAGAACGGTCTGGAACAGGGCCAGGAGGAAGATGCAGAGGGTGCCGGCCCAGAAATCGAACGTTCCCAGGGCGATGGTGTCGCGAGACAGCAGCAGGATGATGCAGCTTCCCAGCAGGGTGATGAAACCCAGCAGGGCAACCGATGCGCGGCGGTTGAGACCAAGGCCTTCCTCCAGGAGGGCGATGGCGGGCTGGAGCATGGACAGCGAACTGGTCATGGCCGCCAGGAACAGAAGGAAGAAGAACGCGAATCCGGCGATATGCCCCAGCGGCATCGACTCGAACACCATCGGCAACGTTCGGAATCCAAGGTTGAAGGAGGAACCGGCCGCCTGCGTGACCTGGACCGCGCCCAGGAAGATGAAGGCGGCGGGAATGGTGATCATCCCGCCCAGGGCGACCTCGCAGAACTCGTTGCCGGCGCAACTGGTCAGCGACGACAGGGCGATGTCGTCATCCGGCTTGAGGTAGCTGGCGTAGGTGATGATGATGCCGAAGCCCACGGAGAGCGAAAAGAAGATCTGGCTGGTGGCGTCGAGCCACATCCCGGGCTTGGCCAGCGACTGGAGGAACCCCGCCTTCTCGGTGCGGGGGTTCCACATGAAGCCCAGGCCCGCGTTGATGCCGTCGAGCGTCAGGACACGGACCAGAACCACCAGGGCGCAGACGATCAGCAGCGGCATCGCGTAGATGCAGAACTTCTCGATGCCCTTGCTCAGGCCGCGGTAGATGATGATGAAGTTGATGATGAAGCAGAGGCCGACGAAAACGAGCGTCGGCGCGCCGGCGGCGGAGAAAAGGGATGCGTTGCCGCCGGAACCGGTGAAGGTGGCGAAGAAGTCGGCGTATGCCTGCTTGTTCAACACCCCATTGCTCATCGCCTGCCTGCCGATGTCGGCCATGTGCCCGGTCAGGTAGTACCAGGCGTATCCCAGGCACCAGGCCTCGATGATGACGTAATACATGTAAATGCCGACGGGCACGAGCAGTCCGATGACGCCGACGTACGGCGCCAGGCGGTTGTTCTTCCAGATGGCGCGGTAGATGCCCGGGGTGGAGTTGAAGCCGCGGACGCCGCCGTAGCGGCCCATGGCCCACTCGGCCCAGGCCAGCGGCAAGCCCAGCAGCAGCAGGGCGATGAAGTAGGGGATCATGAACGCGCCGCCCTCGTACTGGGCGGCCAGGCCGGGGAAGCGGAGGAAATTGCCCAGCCCCACGGCGCTGCCCGTGACGGCCAGGATCACTCCGAGTCTGGTGCCCCATTGTTCCTTGCGTTGAGCCTCACCCATAAGCAATTTCTCTGTGCGAAGTGCGGTATTCACACACCATATCAGCGGCCGATGAAAACGCAACGGCGACGCGCGTCAGAGCACGAGCATGTCGGCCCGCGCCAGCGATTGCCCGTTATGAATCCCAATGAGCCTGGGCCAGTCGCCGGTGATCTGGGTCAGCGGTTCGACGCCCCGGGCCGTAACGAGCATCGTGTCTTCCGACTTGGTCCCGGTGATCGACGGGTTCCAGGCAAACGCCTGGTTCTCGCGTACGACGAGGGGCGAGTCCGGCGTGGCGAGAGCTTCGCGGTTGGCGTAGCCGGTGGGGCCGCCCTGGTGGTGGAGCCTGTATTCATCGGGAAAGCCGTTGGCCGCATAGGCCTGGCTGAGCACGCCGAACAGTTCGCCCAGCGTCTTGCCGGGCCTGGTGGAGAGGTTGATGGCCGCATCGACATTGCAGACCGCCTGGTGCTTCCTGCGCAGCTCATCAGCTGGCTTGCCGAAATGCACAAATCGCGTCATGCAGGATATCAGGCCCCGGTACTCGGCGCAGGTGACGAGCATGGCGTAGCGGCTCAGTTTCTTGTCCGTGGGGATGGGGTGGCGGAAACGCTCGATGCGCTCGTCGGTGGCAATCAGCGTCACAACCGGGTTGACGCCCTGGCGGTGGACGTGATGGTCCAGCAGGCCGGCGATCTCATGTTCGCTCATCCCGGGCTTCATCTCGCGGCAGGCAAGCTGCATGGCCGTGGTCGTGCGGCGTGCGCCTTCGCGGTAACGGGCGATCTCTCCCTCGTGAAGCGACCACCGCAGCTCGACGAAGCCGGGAGGAAGGGGCGCAAGGCCAAGTCCCGCCAGATCGACGTCGGCCGCGACGCGCAGGGAACCGATGGCCTCTCGCATGATCTTCGCCGCGGCCGCGGTGTCGTGCCACGGGTAGTCGATCACCCGAATTCCGGTGCCGGTCAGTTCCTCGGCCAGCATGCGAGGGGCCTCGATGGTGTTGGCCAGGCAGATGCGCGAGGTCCTGGTGACGAGAATGGACGCCACGCCGACGGGGGTGTTGTTGGCGATGCGGTTGACGCGCCCGGCCGTGATCCAGGCGAAATTGGCCCGCTCGGTGAGCAACAGGGCGTCAAGGCGGTGCCAGTCCAGGAATTCGGCAAGCCGTTTCAGTTTGACTTCGATCTCGGTTGCGATCATGGAATCTCCGACTGTTGTTGGCTGTTCAGGAAGGCGATGCCCTGGCGGACAAACTCGTCCGGGTCGGGGCAGATGTCGCCAAAGATGCCGCGGCTATGGGCGAATTGGCGCATCGCGGTGTTGTACGTCTCAAAGAAAAAGGGGACATCCAGCCGCAGCTCGCGCAGCGTCCACAGGATGGCGGACCACGGCACCAGTCCGAATCCCGGCCGGCCGCGGTCGTTCTCACAGGCGTGGATGGCGAACAGGCGCGGTGCGGCGGCAACGATGGCGGCCGGAAAATCGCGCAGCTCGGTCATCATGTGATAGGTGTCGATGAGGATTCGCAGATTCGGGTGCCCGGCCATCTCGATCAGCCGCATGGCGGCCTGCGGGGTGTTGAGCAGATGCGTGCGGAAGCGACTCATCGGCTCGATGGCCAGCAGAACGTCGCGCCGGGCCGCGTATTCGGCAAGGCTGTGCAGATTCTCAGCGGTGCGGGGCAGTTCGTCGGCCGGCGGAACTCGGCGCATGACCGTGCCGGGATGGCCGTAGATGGCGCCGCAGTAGGCGATGCATCCGCACGCGGCGGCCAGGTCAATGGCGCGGCGATGCCACTCCATGCCGCGCTGCCGGTTGGCCGGATCGTCGTGGGAGATATCGGCATCAGCGGGCCAGAGGCCGCCGGGGGAGAGTGTGAGCTTCAGGCCCAGGGATTCGGCCCGGCGGCGTGTGAGTTCGGGGTTGAAGTGGACATCGTCGCCGGCGGCAAGTTCCACCCATGCGAGGCCCAGTTCCCTGGCGCGGTCGAGAATGTGCAGGGACTCGTCGGTCCATCGGTCGGTCCATAGATAAATGTGGGCGCCAAAGTGCATCGCGGGTGATGTTACGGCTGATGGCTGTCTGATGCCATTGACCAGGCGCGGCACGGGCGTTTCGCCCGCGCCCCCGAACTGGGCACGGGGCAAGATGTTCGTGCTCCCGTTGATCCGGAACTCTGTGCGCGCCGGATGCGTCCAAGTGTCGTTGTCTACAGGTGAATGGACATGAGCGTGGGCCAGACGGAGCAATCGCTGGTGGAAGCCAGCCGGCGCGGCGACCGGGTCGCCTTCGCGGAGCTTGTGCGTCGAACGGCGCGGCTGGTCTTTGCCCGCGTCTACCTGGAGATCGGCAGGTCCGACCGGGTTGAGGATCTGGTCCAGGAGACGTTCATGGTGGCCTGGCGATCAATTCGCCAGGTGACCGACGCTGACGGATTCCGCTCCTGGCTGATCCGCGTGGCGCAGACGGTGGTGATCGACGCGCAGCGGCGGGATTCGAGGAAAAAGCGGTCGGGAACGCGCGCGGAGTCCGGGACGCTGCGACTGGTGGCCGACGATGGCGAATCGCCGGCGGACAGCGCGGAGAAGGAGGAATCGCGGCAGCGCGTGCTGGCGGCCTTGAGGAAGCTTCCCGAGGAATACCGCCAGCCGCTGATGCTCCGGTACATCGCCGGCGCGGATTACCAAACGATCGAGAGGCAGTTGGCGCTGAGCAACGGAGCTTTGCGGGGAATGCTCTCGCGGGGGATGGCGATGATGAGAAGGGAGTTGAAGGAGGGGTGATCGGTGGGGCAGGCCCCACGACAGGTTGAGGTTGTTATGAGCGGTGAGACGGAACATTTGCAGGTGCAGGAATGGCTGGGGGCCTATGTGGCCGGGGGGCTCTCGGCCCGGGAGCGGGCGGCGGTGGAATTGCATGTGGCGGCGTGTGAGGCGTGTGCGGCCCAGTTGCGTGAGGTGGCGAACATGGATTCGGCAGTCATGGGGATTTTCGACGGCGTTGCTCCGGCGGCGGGTTTTGAGGATCGGATCGTCAAGCGGCTGGAGGGGGCAAGGCGGGCGATCATTTTCATTCACCCGGCGGTGAGGCGCGCGGCCGCGGGCATCGCGGCGGCCGTGGTGCTGGGGGCGGCGGGATATTTCGGGGGGGATGCCATCCAGAACAACCGGCTGCCGTGGGCGGCACTTTTGCCGTCGGCAACGGTGGATCGCGACCCGCACAGCCAGGCTTGGGGCACGGTCCGATGGGGCGGTGCTCCGGCAACGCGGCCCATGTCTTCGCTTTCTGAGAGCTTGGGCGGCGATTTGGATACGCCCGCGAAGGCGGCTGAGGCCCGGTATCGCCAGGCCCTGGCCATTGGCGCGGGACCTGGACTGGGGGATCTGGGACGGAAAGAGAAGCTGAAGGCTTCATCGTCGCTTGCGACGGACGCCCCCCAGGCGGAGGAGGCGAGGCTGAACAAGAAGATGGACACTCTGGACCGTCGATTGGAGGAGAAAGCCGAGGGGGTGACTGAACTTAGTCTGTTTGCGGTGGACTATGTCAACGACTGGAGCCAGACAGATGCCCCGGATGGTGCGTCATCGGCCAGAGGCGGTTCGGTGCCAACAAGAGGCATCAATGGCGTATCTGGCGGCGGATTTGGCACGGCCGCTGTAAACCAGCCGGCCCCGACGGATCTCCACTTCACGCCGGGCCAGCCTGTCAGCGGCCCCGTGGCCGGCCGCGTGACGGCGGGGGTGGAAGTCAAGAAGCTGAGTGAAGAGGTTGCCCTGAAAGCCGACGGCACCGGGGTGGAGCGCTTCTATTTCAAGCCCGCGGACGCGGTGGCCGCTGTGGGTGACAGGAAGCTCTCGACGGGAAAGCCGGTGCAGGCTGCCACGGAACTGGCTAAGGATGCCAGGGCAATGCCGGCGCTGGTGACGGCCGACCAGGCCGGTCGGTCCAGCGAGCGGGAAGGGGGCGGGGGCGGTCGGCAGGGTCAGCCCGCCGAGCCGACGTCGGGCCAGACTGTCGAGAATCCGCAGGTCAACCAGCAACAGCAGCAGGGGCAACAGCAGCAGCGGAAGATCATTCGCAACGGGCAGGTCGAGTTCGAGGTGGACAGTTTCGATTCCTCGTTCATGCAGATCACGAAGATCGTGCAGGAGGAGTCGGGGTTTGTCTCCTCGACCAGTTCCGAGAAACTGCCCAACGGCAAGGTGCGCGGCACGATTGTCGTGCGCGTGCCGCCCGATCGGCTGGATACGCTGGTTCTCAAGCTCCGTGCCCTGGGCGACCTGCGCAGCCAGCGGATCAGTGCCCAGGACGTGACCAAGGTCTACTACGATCTGGAGAGCGAGTTGCGCGCGGCCCGCGCGATGGAAGAGCGGCTGCTGAACATCATCAAGAGCGGCAAGGGCGAGATCAAGGACCTGCTGGAAGCCGAAAAGCAGCTTGGCGTCTATCGGGAGAAGATCGAGAAACTTGAAGGGGAGGTGCGCTACTACAACAACCTGGTGTCGCTTTCGACGCTGAACATCACGCTGACCGAGCGCGACATCAAGAGTTCGGCGCTGGCGTCCCAGACCGAGAATGTGCAGATGGGCATCGAGACCGAGGATGTGGAGAAGTCGCGGGCCGATGCGATAAAGGCGATCGACGAGGCCAAGGGCCGGATCATCGAGTCGAATCTCAAGAAGCACGACGCGGGGCAACTGGCGGCGACGATCGTGGCCGACGTGTCGCCCGACGCCGCCGGCCCGGTGATCGATCGGCTCAAGCAGCTTGGGCGTGTGGCTCGGCTGGACATCGAGCGCAGGCAGTCGGCCCCGGGCGAGATCGCCCCGGCCATCACGCGCGTGGAGCGGAAGGACACGCGGCTGTCGATCTCGATCTACAACCTGGCCAACATCGCCCCGCGCCAGACGACGAACCTGAACATGGCCGTGGCGAATGTGGAGGAAGCGTATCGCTCGATCGTGCAGTCCGTGCAGGATCGCAAGGGACGCATCGTCACCTCGAACCTGAACCGGCAGAAGCCGGAGCAGACGACGGCCACGATCAGCTTCGAGGTTCCGTCGGCGGACGCCGAGGCGACGCTGGCGGAGATCCGCCGGGACCGCGAGGTGATGAGTCTCAGCGTCACGGAGAACCCCGATACCCAGAACGTGACGGCGGCCAAGCGCGGCTTTGTGCTCCAGATTCACTCGCTGGCGACCGTGCCGGCGCGCGAGACCGAATCGCAGTTGCTGGCGACGCGCGGCCGGGTGGCCGACACGTTCCGGGCGATGCTGGATGTTCTGCGAGCCGGCGAGGCTCGCATCCTCGTGTCGCAGCTCAACAACCAGGACGCGAACAACGTCAGCGGGCAGCTCGATTT
>Ga0101944_10002456_pt1 | contig 29925 bp, 30 predicted proteins | sample DewCreD2012metaG_FD_75245 | JGI IMG/M metagenome (GOLD analysis project Ga0101944, IMG submission 75245) | Hot spring sediment bacterial and archeal communities from British Columbia, Canada, to study Microbial Dark Matter (Phase II) - Dewar... ... | reverse complement strand
AAACCGGTTGGTATGTTCTCGACATGCCGGTCATGGGGACCGGCGCCGGAAATGGAGCAAGACGACATGACCACGATGATCAACGGCGTCGACCGCGACGCGCTGCAGGCGACGGTGGCCGCCGTGCAGGACGACCCGACCCTGGCGGCGTTCGAGTTCCGCCTCGCCAACCGGTGGGTCGAGGGCGGCCTCAACCGCTCGACGGTCGGCGCGTTCCACGGCACCAACATGGAGCACCACCGGGCACAGCCGTTCGAGCTGGTCAACGACGAGCCACTGGTGCTGCTCAGCGGCGACCGCGGCCCCAATCCGGTCGAGCATGTCCTCCACGCGCTTGCCGGCTGCCTGACCACGTCGCTCGTCTACCACGCGGCCGCGCGCGGCATGCAGGTCGAGGCGGTGCGGACCCGGTTCGTGGGCGATCTCGATCTGCGCGGCTTTCTCGGCCTCGAGCCGAGCGTGCGCAACGGCTACCGGGAGATCCGCGTCGCGTTCGAGATCGACGGCGACCTGACGGCCGAGCAGAAGGCCGAGCTGGTCCGCTTGGCCCAGGCGCGCTCGCCGGTCTTCGACGTCGTCAGCAACGGGGTGCCGGTGGCCTGCGCGTTGGCCGGATGATCCGCGCGGGTGGGGCTCGGCCGGGACGGCACGGCCGAGCCCCTTTCCCCCGCACGAGCGGCCCGGTTCCTGCGCCGCTTCCACGGCGGCCGGACCCCGGCCGCGGATCGCAAGCTAACGAGCCGACGCGGCCACGACGTGATCTGGATCACACCGCACCGGCCGTCAGTTCGGCAGCAGCGCCCCGTGGCGTCCCGGCAACGGCGCCGCGCCGGCGACCTTCACCACGACCTCCCCGGCCCGCACCAGACCGCGCGCCGCCCGGGCGAAGACGCGGCCGGCGGTCGGCGAGCAGACGTCGACGGTCTCGCCACGGATCGGGTCGAGCAGCCGGCAGACGAGCTGACCAGCGGCGACCTCCTCCCTCGGCACGAGCTTGAGGGCCTCGTGCCTGCACATGTGTCGGCAGACCCCGCAGCCCCAGCACTTCTTCGGATCTATTATGACCCTCCTCATTGACGGGATGTAGCGGATAGCGCCGTATTGGCACTTTGCGACGCAGAGCGCGCACCCGTCGCATTCCTCTTCTGCAACTTGCATAACGTACTCCGACTTGTAGACGGTGTGCAGCCCAAAGTCGCTCCTCAACCTCATCCCGCCGCATTCTGGGTTCTCGCACGAGCATATCGCGTTGATGTACGGCACTGGCTGGAACCATACAGACGCAACGTAACCCTTCCGGTTGTGCTGCTCTATCCTCTTCATCGCCTCGTCCCTGCTTATCCGTGCGGTGTTGTTCTCGGGGATGAACCGCGGGAGCTTCTCTATCACAGTCGAGAGGACCCCAAAGTTGATGCAGCACCTCTCCTTGACCCCCCTCTGCATCCACCTGCACATGCAGTAGTTCTCTATTATCGGCTCTGCGGCGAGGTTCCCCAGGATGATCTTCGCCTCCTCGAGAGGGATGACCTGGCCGAAGTGGCCGTCAGCCCTCTTCGGGTTCCTGTTCTTCGCCTCGCTGTGGATCATCCTCTCCGCCTGCCAACGGAGGACTTTGCCTATTATGGGGAGCTTTAGCTTGTATCCGAGGTCCACCGACGAGATCCCCATTATCTTGCGGATGTAGACCTGCTCGAAGTTGGTCCACTGCTCCGTCAGGTATTCCTTTGCCCTCATCTCGTTCGCGAGCTCGTTCGAGTAATTCCGGGCATTCATGTACCATTTCTTCCCGGCGCCATGCTTGGTGCACCAGTTGCACAATTCCCAACACTACCTGGATCAAATTCTCCCGCTCAAGTTAGATTTAACCTCTTTCTAATAATCGGTGGAGGCGCCCATGTACCGCATAGCTCCGCCTATCGTCCCTCTGTGCTGAGTAAAGGGATCGCCGGCATTCCTTTGCCGATCTTCAGGAGATTCTATCCGTCTCGAACTCTTCGATCAACTGCCTGTACTTCGAGAGGAACTGCCTCCCTTTCTCGGTCGTAACGTAAAGGTTCCTCTTCCCATCGCAGTTCCTCATGAACCCTTGCTCAATGAGCATGCCGATATACTCCCCAGCTTTCGCGAAATTGAGGTTAGCTTGGTATACTATCGTGGTCTTCTTCACGCCACTGGCCTTGTCGGCCACCTTCAATATATCGGAAAGCACATCAAAAACTGCCCTTTTCTGCCTCTTCATCTTCTTCCCCTTTTTACTCACGCATGCGGTGCATTCCGATAGGAGAAGAATGGGTTGTTGATATTATCCGCATCTAACTATAAAAGAATACCGCAGATACTTATTAAAAAAAAGTATAAGATGTACTTATTTACGCTTTGTAAGCTCGGCTTCCTTGACCCTGTACTGGTATTTTATGTCCCCCTCGACTAGCGAGAATGTGTGCTCATCTTCCTTTATGCTGTGGAGTACCGGCTTTGCTAGGATCTCAGCCATCTTTATCAAGTCGCCCAAGCTGCTGACAGTTACGGCAGTCTTCATTGCCGGCTCCTGAGCCGCCTTCATTATCATGTCTTTGTATTGCCCCAGTACGTCATCGACCGTCCTGGGTTCAATCGGGCCGCTCTTTGTGTAAAGTAACGCGAGGGCAGCAAAGGCAATCAAAGATAGTATCGTTCCAACAAGGGTCGCGATCCTCTGGTTCAGGACCCAAACGAGCGTCGTTTCTTGGGTCTCGGTGATCTCGTTGATCTCTGTCGAGACCAACGGCTCTATAGAGATGTACCTCCCCAGGTTGTTGTCCTGCTTGAACCCGATGGTCAGCTGCGGGTTGAAGGAATCGCTAATCGTTTTCACCGGCGTCACCGCAACCAAGCTGATGTTGTTGTAAACTTTCAGGTTGTACGTAAAGCTCGAAGTGCCAACCTCACTGTCTATCGCCTTTACGTAAGCATTGAGTGCCGCGTTGTCAATCTGCAGCGCATATTCGCTTCCGCCACTGAGCTTGAACAGTTCAAGGGCCTCCACAGCTGTTAGGTTCTTCATCCACTTACCTGGAGATTCTATCTGCATCCATACCTGATTCTCGACGCTCCGATTTGTCGCACTCGGGTTTATGATTGAATTATACTCAAAAGAGATGCTGATGTTGTCTACGAGGGAGGTGTATAGTATGCCCTCTCCAGGCCTAAGCGTGGTGAATCCATAGATTATGTTCGGCTTTAAGTAAGCAACGTAATCGTATGTTGCGACATGCCTGTAAGCCCCCAACCTCAAGGTTTCGGTCTGGGTTGTTGGCAACTGGTACGAGTAGTAGGCGGTGGCAGCGAGAATTGCTGTGATTATCGCCACTGCTATCGTAATGATCCTCAAGGTCGATTTTTTGATCATTTTCTTTCCTCATTGTTATTGATCATCTATTGCTCTTTGACGATAAAAAAGCTACGGGGGATAATGGGCAGTCGCTGATGTCGTGAACGGCAGCACGGGGCTACTTATTACCCCTATCCTGTTCCCAGGCGTCCCGTCATCAGTAATCCGGAGCGTAATGTTGCTCGTGACTGCAGTCAGCACGTGATCAAGCGCATAGGCATCGACCCTCGCGCCAGTCTTGTGGTCCATGTCGCCGTTGACCTCGAGGTACTGCCAGTCCCCCTTGTCACCACTGGTGGGCTCGTAAGCCCCTGCCGGATTCTTCTCAGTAGCCAGCCAAATGACGAGCCTCACGGAATTGCCTGGCTCAAGCGTCCCAATGAGCCAAGTGAAGAAATATTTCGTGAAGCCACTGGGGTTTGTGACATTAGTCCAGATCAGCCCCCCGCTCGCATTCTTGGGGCCTATGCCAGGTCCGATCCGGTCGCTCACTTGCACGTTTGTCAACGTTGTCTCCCCGCAATTCTTGACGATTATTATTAGCTGGAATAGAGACGGGAACTCCTCAGGCGTCACAGGGCACAGCGGGTCTTCGCCAACAAATCCCAGCATGTCGTCGGTGGATCCTGTTATTACTTTTGGCGTAGATCCAGTCCCTATATGAATGAGGTTCGTTGGCGTCGATTTGTCCTTCCCTGTATACGGATCAGTGAAAGATCCGTTCAGCGTCTTCGAAACCTCAACGCACGCCCCCTGCCACGTGCCGGTGGTCACCGTCCCCTGGACATAGAATTCCTTATACCATAGCGGGTACGCCGAACCCACAAACGACATCATTATTATCGGCGTGAGTACCAGTACCACAATTCCCCTGCTCAATATTCCCTTTCTCATACAGAAAACCTCCTTCTAGTCCCCATGTAATGTTTATAACAAACAATCGAGAACGCCCCGAAGAGCAAAACAAGGGCCGAATAGATCAGAAGCGTATTCGCTGTTAAAGCCGCTCCTGCTTCAGAAACCCATGCCTTTAGGTATATTGATGCCCATCCGACTTGGGGTATAAGATAGACCACCTTGCTGACTGCCCCGCTCACTATTATCGGAGGGTCTGCTGCATTATTGGCGTCCCCCTTCGTCACGACCGTATAACCGCTTACTGCCTTGCTGATCTCCACCACGCGGTGTATGATCAGCTGCTGGGATCCTTGCCGCATATAAACGATCACATCGCCGCCCTTCAGATTTTCAACGTTTGTGCTGACCGTGATGGCCACGTCCCCCATCTTCATGAATGGCGTCATGCTCTCGCCAGCGACCACCGTAGGCTGGAACCCAAAGAGGCCGGTTGGCACCCAGAGAATCATGAGGAGGGCTATCGCAACAGCGACCCATGCGCCAAACCCCCCGCCTCTTTTAAGGCGGTGTCTCATCAGATCGCCCCTCCTCAATATGCCTGTTCGTATCAGCTTGTATCTGCTCTCGAACTGGCTCACTATAAGGAAGCCAAATGACGGGACCAATGTTTCTATGAGCGCTTTCACTGTCCAAGTGGGGTTCGGGAGGATAGGGGAGATCCATTGGAACGCCTCGATGACTGTCAGGTATAGTATTGATGATGACGGTCCGCCCAGCGCTACGAGGAAAGTCGCAAAGAGGTTGACAGCCAAAGTCGGTATGAAAGCGCTTCCGATGAACTTTATGACCTCGAGTCCGCCTGAAAGGTAGATGAAAGAGCTTGGCGGCAAGTAAAATATCGTGAAAAGGAAAGCTATGATCGCAATCTTCCAGAGCATCCCCCTTTTGGAGCATCCGCTAATAATTGTCGCACGTGCGAACTCAAGGGCAATTATCGCCGAAGAGAAAGTCAAAATGTTGATCGTGATGCCATAAGGCGTCAGCGAATACGGATTCCTTCCGAACCCCATGATGACGCCTGAGCCAAAAAGTACCACTATCTGGAAGATGGCGACGCTCACACCCAGCATGATCACGTCCCTGCTAAAATTCATCCTGAGCAGGCTCAGGCCGCCTCTCTTGCCCATTATAAACAGCACAATTATCAGAATAACCCATGATAAGATCGTCAAAAAATAGAAAGCGGGTCCGACGGCGATCCTGGGAACAACAAAATACACTGCCAAATACGTCAGCGCTGCGACTGCCGCCGTCCCCACAATCTTGCCGTCCATCTGCCCACATCCTTAATTTTTTTTTAAAAAAATAAAAAAGGTTGGTTTAGTCCATTTACTTGGGAGGAGGAATGTATTCGTTCCATTGCACTACCGTCAGCTCGATTGAGAACGTCAATGTAGCCCCTTGCGGAGCTTCTTGGAGCACATGGATGTAGAAGCTTATTTCCACTCTGCCTGATCCAGGAACGTTAGGGTCATATGGATGAACCTGCGTTCCGAAGTTGTCAAGCCAAAGTATCTCAATGTCCGCGTTGTGATCGTCATTGAGATCTAACATGACATATGGCGTCCCTTTTCTTGCAGTTGCATTTACATCACCATTGTTGTCCTTGAACACCGCAGTATCGATTATCCATGGTAGAGTACCGGTGTTAAATGGCTTGAACGTGACATCCGTGAAGTAGCATGGATACACGTTTTGCAATGTGATGTATAGGCTGCAATTCCTAACTTCTACGATTGTCCTTCCCACGTCTTTAGCGTCTGGGATTCTCCAATAATCTCCGCCAGTAGCGTTAGGTAAGAATCCTCTGGGGCTGCTTGTCCAGTCAAGGCTACCTATATCCATGTCTAGTGCTGAGACTCCAGTTATGCAAACTTCTAGCCTGCCTGTCTCAACTTCGCCCTCGACCGTGAGGGTCTGGTACCAAAGCCCATAGGCCATCGCCATCGCCAGCAGGGCAACTGCAATCGCTGCAGGGAACATCGCTACCTTTGTCTTCATTTAGACCACCTTAAGATGCACCATTGTCAGGAACTGGAGGTGCCATCGGGAACTCGTTCCACTGCTCGACCACTAACTTATAGGCGAAGACATATGTTGCGCCCTGCTCTGCTGTGTTCTCAAGATGGATGTGGAAGACCCCCATCGCGAACTGGCCTGGATGCACCTGTGTGCCATTAGTTATCCATAAAGATGGAAGAACATCTGGGTGCTTATAATCAGGCGGCCACCGCACATCATTAGGATTAGTTATGAAGTCCAACTGGCCAACATTCGGTGACAGGTTACCATTAAAGAAACCTGGGTTGTAGATCTTTATCGGGATAGTGCCCGTGTTTGTCAAGTTGACTGCGCAATAGTAATGAACACATGGATATGCGTTGGTCACCGTTATGTATATCGTGTCCCCGTCTCCCCTGCAAGAGATGCTTGAATAATTTTTGTACTCGCCTGTATTTTCGTTGTATTCTATGTCCCAGCAATGATGGCACGTCCATGTAGCGCTAACCGTTCCAGTGTTGACAGTTCCGTAAATGTACAATGTCTGGTACCAAAGCCCATAAGCGACGCTCATCCCCAATAGTGCAACAATAGACACTGCGAATAACATACCTGCTTTTGTTCTCATACACTTTCAACTCCTTATTGGGGCTATCATCGGGAACGAAAAAACAGTTCCCTTTAACGGGGCCTCCCCTAAGTGCCCCGAGCCAGCAACACCACCATAGGACTGTTATGCTGACTAATTCTGGTATATAATACTCGCCGATTGTAATAAACCTTCATGCAAAAGTCATACTTATCATAAATAAGTATCTAAAATAAGTATTCTTGATATCATTAATTGCACAAACGCACATTTTTTTTAAGCATTATAACCTCGGACGAGATTTCGAGATTAATGCGGCTTTGGCGTCAAACGGCAAAATCAGATTTGTAGCAGAATACCCGTACCCATAGACCTTGGCAACCCGCTGGCGTCGATGGTTGAAAAGTGCGGGGGGTGGGATTTGAACCCACGAAGGCCTTCGCCACAAGGTCCTGAGCCTTGCGCCTTTGACCTGACTTGGCGACCCCCGCATCCGAACTATTTTTATTAGCTCCCCCATATATTCTTAAATCTATGTCGTACTCCCTCCTCCACGGTCTCTGCAGGGCGGAAATGGAGGCGATCTCGCGCCTCTCCCCTCGAGCCTCGGCGAAAGTTATCCGAGAGGGCGCAGGGGGGGACCTCACGAAGGCGATAGACCTCGTGGCGGAAGAGGCTGCCGTTGCGTACCTCTTGGAGAGGGGGTTCAGCGGCGTCCTCTTGAGCGAAGAGATCGGAGTAAAGCGCCTCGCCCCCGGCTGCGGGCAAAAGACCGAACCGCCACGGCGCAGCGCGCCGCCGAATGTTGCGATCCCCCGAGAAAAATCCCTCTGGTCTGGGACCTCGCTCGTCTTGGACCCCATAGACGGGACGACAAACGCCGTCAGCGGCATCAGCTTCTACTCGATATCTGTGGCACTGGCGGATGGCCCAAAACTCTCCGACGTGTTCGCAGGCATGGTCGTGGAGCTCCCCTCAGGCAGGGTATTCTACGCTGAGAGGGGATCTGGCGCGACCCTCGACGGGAAGGAGATCCGCGTCCCGGAAATCCCATCGCCAGACCTTCCGGTGGGGGTCGACATGAATGTGAAAGGCGACCGTTCAAAGCTCGAACGGATGTCAAAGGTGCTCCTCTCGGCAAAGCACCTCCGATGCATGGGATCTGCTGCGCTTGAGCTCTGCTACGTCGCCTCTGGCGGGCTATCGCTCTATTTCGACAGCAGGGGGATGCTTAGGGTCACCGACATCGCCGCCGCCGCAATCATAGTGAGGGAAGCTGGGGGATCCGTTTTGGGATTGTCAGGATCGGACCTAGACTGCAAACTGGACCTACGCGAGAGAGCGTCGCTCGTGGCTGGCAGCCGGAAGGCTTGCGAAGAAGCACTTGCCCTCTTCAGGGGCGACTGATCACCCTTTCGTCATAAAAAGTGCGCCTCGGCTCGCAGAGCGCGCTAGTCCTTTATCTGCTCGAGCGAGCTTATGGCCTGCCATATGGCGGTCCTTGCGAAGAGCGGCATGTTGGGGTCTTGCCCGCACTCCTCCAATATGCTTATGGCGTTGGAAGCCTTGACCGCGTTAGAATATGTCTTTCCCTGCAGTATCTTCATAGCGTCGGAGGCCGCCCTCCTTATGTTCCTCGGGATGCCGTTGTCCTCCGAGATCTTCTGGAGAATGTTGAGTGCCTGGACCATCTTATCTTCAACCATCTTGACCACCCTGCCCTTAGCAAATAGCATATAGCCTTACTTATATAATTTGATACAAGTGTGTGAAGATGAGCGAAAGGGAAACCAGCATAAAAAAGATGTCCGACCTCCTGCGCAGCGGCGCCACCATGCTCTCCCAATACTGCCCTGACTGCAAGACCCCCCTCTTCCGCCTCCCCAGCGGAGAGACGATCTGCCCTTCCTGCAACAGGCGCGTGGTGTTCGCGAAGGGGACCGAGGTAGAGAAGACGGCGACAGAGGCCGAATCTGTGTCGCAGCTCGAGGAGACCCTCCTCCTCAAGGTCACGAGCATGAAGGCTTTGATGGTGAAAGCCGAATCCCCGGAGGAAATCGAGAAGATCACGAGGGCGCTGGCGGCGCTCTACGACCTTCTGGAGAAGGTCCGGAAGTCAAAGCCCTGAGCCGGCCCTTGACTGAGTTGGGCTGCTGAGCCTTGGGATAGCGGGCAACCCGGCCATCCCTCGCCAGCGGGCTCAGCCTTCGGCGCCCCGTACCTGCCTGCGGCGACCTCCCTGATCCTCTTCGCCTTCTTAGGGCCTATCTTCTCTACCCTCTGGAGATCCTCCTCGCTGGCACTGAAGACTCCCTCGACGCTCCCGAACTCCTCGAGCAGCCTCTTGGCGAGCGTCGCCTCAACCATCGGCAGGCTCGCCACCACGTACTCCTTCTCCTCGTCAGGCGTCTGAGGTCTCCTCCTGTCCTTCAGCGATATGCCCCTCACAGCGCTTGACTGCTCCCTCTTTGCAACGGCCATTACGATGCAGGCCGCCTCCTCGGCGTCTGCTGCCATAATTACCGGCACCCCGAAGTCGAGAATCGTGCTTATCAGGGCTCCCCTGATCGCCTCCTTGGAGACCCCCCTCGGCTGCTGCCCGCCCCCCTCGATGAGGAGGAGCGGCCGCGCGTAGGCCTCCTTCATCGCCCTCGCCTGGGCGAAGAGGCGCCTGTCCACTATCGATGCAGCAAAGTCCGCAACGGTCTTCCTCTCGACGGCGACCTCGTCTGAGACGACATAGTCGCCGACCTTCAGGTTCCTTAGCTCGATTCTTGCCCCCATGCCCTCGAGGAGGCCCACAATCGCTGATCCCCCCTCCCTGTGGTCGACGACAATGCTGACCCCTTGATCCCCGCCCTTATAGATGAAGTCAGACAGGGTGCCCTGCGCCCTTCCATTTCTCCGCCCCCCCTCCAAAGATCTGCCCCCTCTGCCCTCATTTCTCACCAGACGGGATAAAAAGGTGCCCCCGATGGCTCCTTTCGTCGCCTGGCGTCGTCGCCCCCGCCCTTTGGGGATAAAGATATAATCGTTCCGCTCCAGATATGGGAGCATGCCAGACCTGAAGAGAGGCGTATTCATAGCAATTGAGGGGGTAGACGGCGCTGGATCCACGACCCAGACGCAGATGCTCGTTTCCCTTCTCAAGAGCAAGAGCTTCGACGCCGTCCAGACTAAGGAGCCGAACCCACGCGGCGAGGTTGAGCCCCTCATACGCCGCCTCCTGGCCTCCGGAGCCCCCCACCCAGCGCTCGACGCCCTCCTCTTCGCCGCCGACAGGGTACAGCACACGGAGGAGGTCATTAAGCCTTACCTCGAGGCGAGGAAGATAGTGGTCTCAGACCGATACCTCGAATCCTCGCTCGCGTACCAGGTCGCCCAGGGACTTAACCCCAGGTGGGTCTCCGCGATAAACCGTTACGCCGTCAAGCCGGACCTCACGATAATCCTGGACATAGACCCCCACGTCTCGCTCAGGAGGAAGCCCTCCCCGCCTGAGCGCTTCGAGAATGCCGAGTTCCTGGCCAAGGTCAGAGCCCTCTTCCTCCAGAGGGCGAGGACGAAAAAGTACGAAGTGATCGACGCTAGCATGGCAATAGACGAAGTCCACACGGCCGTGGTGAAGGCCGCCCTCCCCCTGCTCGTCTCTGCCTCGGGCATCAATAGGAGACCCTGACAGATTCAGGGAGCTTCCCAAGCACCCGCTCGCACGCCCCCCTCACCCTCTCGCGGTCGTTGGCGTTGGTGTAGACCCTCACGATGTTGACGAACCCCTTCAGCACCTCGATCGTCCTCGACAGCTTTGTGGCTTTGAAGACCCTCGGCGACCCGCCCTCCCTGTCTATAACGGGTATCTCCATGGGGTCTACAGAGAGCTTTTGGAAATACGGGATCGATGGCAGCGACGGAGTGTCGATGTAAACGCTGGACGGCGGTATGCCCGCGGTCGAGGCTATCTCCTCCTCAACCTGCCGCCTGACGCTGTCGATGCTGAACAGGCTCGTGACCGACTTGTCCTCTGCCTGCACCTCCCTCTCGTAGGCGCACTTCAGGAGCCTCCTCCTCTCGAGGTCCCTCATGATCCCGCCTGAAGCCCTGCATCCCTTCAGCCTGCTCCAGAGGCTGTAGTCGTCCATCTCCAAGTACTCCTCCGGGGTCTTGAAGGCCGTTATGCCGAGCTCCTCGTCGGCCGCCTCCATCGCTTTGACCAGCATGAGCTGCCCAGCCCTCGCCGTCTTGTGGTAGTATATGGCCCTGAAGGATTCGAGGCGGGCGATGAGGAAAGCCTCGAGCGTCGCGAGGGAGGAGCTGTCGACGGCGAGCGCCTCGTCCGCGACGTCCATGGTGTATATCAGCCTGTAGATGTCCACCTTGCCGTACTCTGCCCCCGTGTGGTGGGTGTCCCTCACCAAGAAGTCCATCTTGTCAGCGTCGACAGCGCTGCTGATGATCTGGTTCATGAATTGCCTCTCATTCTGGGCCCTGCCGACCGCGAGCTCGGCGATGTCGGCCGCCTCCATCCCGTTCCTTGAAAGGATGTCGCCCAGCTCCGTGCCCTTTATGATCCACGGCGTGAGGTCCTCGTGCGTCTTGTTGAGCTTCCTCATGAGGAGCTGCTCGAACGTGTGGGAGAACGGGCCATGCCCGAGGTCGTGGAAGAGGCCTGCGAGCCTTATCCTCTGGACATCGGCGTCGCCCATCCCAATCGGGAGCGACCTCCCGAGGAGGCCCGCGAGGTGCATTACCCCCAGCGAATGCTCGAACCTCGTGTGGTTGGCCCCTGGGTAAACGTAATCAGCGAAAACGAGCTGCTTCACCCTCCTCAGCCTCTGTAAGGGCAGGGTGTCGAGCGCCTCCCTCTCTATGGCCGAGACGCGGACGTACCCGAATATGGGGTCCTTTATCATTCCCCAGTCTCTTTCCATTCTAGATCCCGATGGTGATTCTGACCCCTGATGCTTAATATCGTTGCCCCTTCTCAACCCTCACGATCCCCGCCTCGCCATCTACGGAGACGCGGTCCCCAGTCGCTATTGCCTCAGTCGGATCTACACCGAGCCTGTCCACGAGCGGTATCTCCGCGAGTATGCAGCCCGTCGCTATTATCGCCTCAGTCTCAGAGTTTATTATCGCAGCGGGCGCGTGCCCTGACCTCTTGAGCTGGTAAATGACGTAGGAGCCGACCGTGCTCCCCTTTCCCCTCGGGAAGACAAGGACCTTGCCCGTGATGTCCTTGCCGAAAAGCTCATGCCCCTTCTCCCTCACCAAGCCGCTTTTGGGGTCGACGCCGCCGAAGAACGAAATGCCCTGGCTGGTGACCAGCGCCTCTCCCTCGCCCCTGAACCTCGCGATCCCCCTCCCCCTGAACGTAGCCACTGACACTACCCCATCCGGCAAGCTCACCCCTCCAGCACTTTGCTGACCGCACTCTCAAGGCTGCGGACCGATGCCCCGATCCCGGACGTCGAGGGGACGTAGTGGGCTGCCTTGCAGGAATTTGTGACCATGTGCGAGAAGCCAGACGCCTCGAGCGGGCACACTACCATGCATGTGTCCGCGAAGACCTTCCCCCCGGCAGCCTCTATCGCCTGGACGTACCCCATCCTTTTAGCCTCATCGTAGGCTGCCCTCGAAGTCCAGACCCAAAGCCCCTTCCCCGCCCTCACCCTCCTCCCTTCGAGCATCCTCGCGATCTCTGCGATCTCTTTGACGCTGCAGTGGGGGCACCCGATGCATGCAAGGTCCGGGTCGCCGTGGCTGCTCAGCCTCTCCCTCGCCCCCTCTAGGTCCTGCGCCGATACGTGGATCCTCTCGAGCCCGGTCGTGTCCTGGAATCGGGCTTCTGGCGTCACCCCATTCATGTGGAACATCCCGATCCCGCCCGAGGCTGCGAGAGCGGCAGAGAGTATCTTGAGGTCCTCGACCTCGGCCCTCTTTATGCCCTCGAAGAAAGGCACCCCTGCGCCCATCCTCATCCCAACTGCGTAACCAAGAAGGCTGAACTCATGGGGGCTCCCGAGTTCCGCGCCGACCTCGACGATCGCCGTCGCCCGCCTGCCCTCGTCGAGGTGGAAACCGTACAGGGGCGTCCTCCCCGTCAGGGCTGCTGCGAGCGCAGAAGGGCCCCCCTCCCTGTTCGTCCTGGCCCCAAGGACCGAGTTCGCATAGACGACTGCGGAGGACTCTGACCAAGCAACGTGATCCCCAAAGGACGGGAGGTTCCCCGCGAGGTATGGGGTGCAGGTGCAAGTCGTCTCTACCCCCATCCTCTCGAACGCCTTTATGATCCTGATCTGCTTCCCGTAATACTCCTCGCCGACGCCCATCTCCCTCCACCTCTCGAGGTCCATGCCTGCGGGGTTTAGCGTAGCCTTCACCCTCACCCTAGCGCCCGCTGACGCCCAGTCCTCGAGGAGCTCGAGCCCGGCATCCCCTATGTTCCCGTAAGAGACGCCCGCTATCTGGGCGCTGGTTATCCTGACGAGTTTCTCTGCCCCGAAGACCTCGCCGAGAGCCACGATCAGCTGCATCGCCTTCCCTACGGCCCTCCCCTCGGCCCCGGATAGCATCCTCTCCTCTTCGCCTGTGAGAAGCATCTGCCGATCAGCCCTTCGCGCGCCCCTGCCGATCCTTGGGCGGTATCCTCGCCCTCTCAAACTTCTCCCTCGGCTTGTCCCAGGGTATCGTCGCGTCGATCCCGACCTTTGACGTCAGGTACCTGACCTGATCCGAGGACGGGTCCAGTGTGGACCCCCGGGCGCCCTTCACGATGATGATGTCGCCGTCGCCCTGGGCCCTCGTTGCGATCGCCCACTCGACCTCTTCCATGTTGTCCACGTCGATGTCCTCGTCGACGACAACGACGTGCTTGACGCTCGGGTTCGAGCCGAACGCCGCCATCAGCGCGTTCTTACCGTCCCCGTCCGATTGCTTTTTGATCGAGACCGCGGCGTGGAACCAGCAGGAGCCACCGAGGGTCAGCCTCACCCCCCTCACCTCTGGGACCGCCCTAGAGATCGCGTCGTACATCCTGGCCTCCTTTGGCAGCCCCATCAGGAGCTTGTGCTCAGCCCCACCTGGCAATATCGACTGAAATATCGCCCCCTTCCTCCTCATCATGCTGACCACCTCTACAACCGGCTGCTTCCTGACTATGTCGTATGTCCCCGTGAGGTCCACGAACGGCCCCTCAGGGACCTCCTCGTCGCACTTTATCACGCCCTCGAGGACGATCTCAGCCTCAGCAGGCACCGTTACGGAGACGTGTTTGCACTTCACGACCTCCAACCCCCCGCCGAGCAGCGCGTTGCCGACGCCAAGCTCGTCGACGCCAAACTTCGGCCCCGCGTTCGCCCCAACAAGGACCGCGGGATGGAGCCCGATCGCTATCGCCACCTGAAGATCCTCCCCCCTCTTCTTCGCCTCCTGGTGGAGCGCGTAGAGATGCCTTGGGACGATCCTTATCGCGAGCCTGTCCTTCCCCAAGACAAGGAGGCGGTGCATCGAAGCGTTCTGGAACTTCCCGTCCGTCCCCCTCGCGATCACGAGCCCGGCGGTTATGTATCGCCCAGCATCCTTCTCGTAATGCAAGAAGGCAGGGAGCTTCTCGAGGTCTGGCTTCTCGTGGACCTCGTTGACATGCCCCTCCTCGACTATCTTCGGGGGTATCGGTTTGTTCACGGCGTCTATGATCCTCTTGTAGTAGCCCTCCCTGTCAGTCCCTATGGCGCGGAATATCCTGTCCCTGTTCCCGCAGAGCCCGCCAGCCACAGCGAAATCGCTCCCGCTTACCTTCCTGAACATCACGACCGGCCCGCCATCGTGATCCTTCATCAGGGCCGGCGCCTCGTAATTCGGCGAAACCTCGTCCTCGAACTCCAAGAAGTTGCCAGGGATCGCCTTCTCGGCTTCAATGAACGACCTCAAACTCAAAGAACTCACCCTGAAGCTATTGATTATAACGCTGCGGGGGATGACTAAAACCTTTTTGCATCATTCAGTCCCCCCTCGCAACCCCCCTAGTTAATCTTAAATGGCGATCTGGGCTTCTACATGCTAGGGGATCCGTTGACCACCTCTGATTGGAAGTATTTCCCTTACAACTCATTCAAGCCGAACCAGGAGGCGCTCCTCTCGGCGATCTCAGACGCCGTAGGCAGGAACTCCCACGCCATAATAGACGGAGCTAGCGGCCTCGGGAAGACGGTAGGCTCCCTAGCCGGCGCCATTCAGGCATGCAAGCCGCGGGGGCTGAGGATCCTCTACGCCGCCAGGACCTACAAGGAGCTCGACAGGGTCGTCGAGGAGCTCACTGAGATCAACAAGAGAGAGAAGGTCTCTGGCATATCGATCAGGGGAAGGTCCGAGACATGCGTCAACGACGCAGTCCTCCGGCTCTCGAGGGACCCGAAGACGGTCAGCGAGCTCTGCGCGGACATAACCAAGAGCCACAGGTGCCCCTACTTTGAGAACATGGAAGACATGGACAGGACCGTCCGGTCTTTCAGGGACGAGTTCCTCGACGAGCCGACCTCAGCCTACCGGCTCATCTGCACCCTCAAGGAGAACGACCTCTGCCCCTACGAGATGATAAAGCTTCTGCTGCCGCACCTCGACGTGATCGCGCTCAGCTACGCCTACCTCTTCGACAGGACGATAAGGGAGCCGTTCATGAAGAAACTCTCTTCGGGCGAGCCAAGGTCCCTCTCGCAGTACGTCGTGATACTGGACGAGGCACACAACCTGCCGGAGATAGCGAACGACTACGAGAGCGATTCCATCACCTCGATCAGCGTCTCGATGGCTGCGCAGGAGGCATCCCACTACGGCAAAGCTGACGTCGAGCGCTTCGCAGAGAGCCTCGCAGGCACAATGAAGGGGATGGGCAGCGGGGAGCGGCTGGTCAACATCGGGACAATGATCGAGGGGACCATGAAAGAGGCTAGGATAAACGAGCGCCCCGCCATTTTCCTTGAGGAGGTCCACGCGTTCGGTGAGAAGATAAAGTACGACCTGCTGGCGAAGGAGAAGATACCGCGATCCTACATCCACCGGCTTGGTGAGTTCTTCCTGAAGGGGCAGGAGACCGCCTCAAAGCGGGAATACGCCCACATCCTCCACGCCGAGGAACAGAAGGGCGCCGAAGGCGGTCGGGGAAGGGGAGGGTTCGGCGATGGTCACGTGGCTGTGCTCGAGATAGTATCGCTAGACCCTAGATCAGCGTCCCAGGAGGTAATCAACAATGCCGCCTCGTCTGTAAGCATGTCAGGCACGCTCGAGGACACTGAGGCCTACAGGAAGGTGATGGGCCTCCCCGAGGACTCGCTCAAGATCTCACTGCCGTCGCCGTTCGGCGAACACCAGACCCTCGTCCTGGCATGCAAGGGGGTTTCGACGCTCTACGAGCGGAGGGGGGAGGAGTCCTACAGCAGGATGGTCTCCAAGATAGCCGAGGCTGCAACCTCAACACCCGCGAGCACCGGTGTCTTCTGCTCTTCCTACGGCGTCCTCGAAGGGCTAATTGCCGCAGGGCTGGAGCGCGCCGTCGGGAAGCCCCTCTACGTGGAGCGGCAGAGGACGAAGTCCACGGAGCAGGACCGCCTCCTTGAGGAGTTCAAGTCGATGTCGAAGAAGGGGGGCGCTGTCCTGGCGGGCGTTATGGGCGGCAGGTTCAGCGAGGGGGAAGACTACCCGGGGGACGAGATGAACACCGTCGTCATAGTAGGGGTCCCATACCCCAAACCTTCGGCAAAGGTGAACGCCCAGATAGAGTATTATGAGTCGATCTTCCCGGGCAAGGGTAGGGAATACGGCTATGTGCTCCCGGCGATGCGCAAGGCTGCGCAGGCAGCCGGCAGGCCCTTCCGGAACCTCGACGACCGCGGGGCAGTAGTTTTCCTTGACTACCGCTTCTGCACATCCTACCTCTCGCGGTTCCTGCCTGTATGGCTCAGAGAGAGGATGCGCCAGGTCGAGGACGCCCCTGGCGCCTTGAGGCGGGTGCTCGGCGACTTCTACTCGTGATTCCGCCCGAGAGCGCTATGCTAACTGCCGACTTCGCGTCCTTCCCAATCCCCTTCCTCATGAAGCCCGTCGGGGGCTTCTCGCCCCCTTCATCCACGAACTGAACTGACGCATTGCCGCTCCGCGAGCACGCCAAGGCAAACCCCTCCATCCAGTCCACCATCGGCATGCCGGTCCCGATCCTGAAGAGGATCTTTGAAGCTGGGTAAACCCCTAGGATCTCCAGCAGCTCACGCTGAAGCGATTCACACGGCACGGCATAAGCCTCGATCAACTCCCCGTCAGCGATCGTCGCTATCCCGGCCCTCTTGCCCGGGTCGACACCGACGATGACCTCTCCAAACTCCAATTTGCCAGTCGCGAGGCTCAGCGCCCTCAGAGCAGCCCTCCTTGGATCCCCCCCGTACTCGACCCAGCGCCCGCCAGAGACCCCTTCCATTGCCCCTCCGCAGCCTATCACGGCTCTGACGTGCCTCGGGACCTTGTCGCCATCCCCCAAGAGGACAAATGGCACCTTGAGCCTCCTCAATTCCCTTATAACGCTGTAGGCATCCTTAATATTACGGGCAAACAGACCGATGTATCTCAATCTCGCCAACCCGCCGGGAGGTCAATAATACAATGTCTGATCGGACCTTAAATAGGATCGGCACAGGCTGCAAGGAGCTCGATTCCCTCCTCTCAGGAGGGCTGGAAATGGGCGAGATCCTCCTTGTCTATGGCGAGAGGGGATCTGGCAAGACCGCCCTCGCGTTCCAGGTGATGTCGAACTTCGCATCCCTCGGCAAGGGGGCCGCGATGGTCTACACCGAGGGGCGCCCTCCCGTATCGCGCCTAATGGCCATCTCGGGCAGGAGCTGGGACGCGATAAGCGACCTAATCTGGGTAGTGGAAGTGAAGAGCTTCGAATCCCAGGAGAGCGTCATAGAGGAGCTTGAGTACCAGATGCCGCCAGGGGTCGCCGTGATCGCTATTGACACAATAACCTCCAGGTACAGGGAGGTGCTAGGCGAGCATGACGAGAACATCGTCGTCAACAAGTCGCTCAACCGCCAGCTCGCCATGCTGAAGGACCTCTGCAGGAGGAAGGCCCTTTCTGTGCTCATAACTGGTGAGGTGAGGATGCAGCTTGACGGGAAGGGGATCCAGCCAGTGGCGCCTGCGATACTCAGCTATTGGTCCGACAGGATAGTCCGCCTCGAGAGGCCGCTTGGAGACGTCAGGAAGGCCGTTCTCGAGAGGCCGCCTCCAAAGAGGGAGGCCGTGATCCGGCTGACCGAGAAGGGCTTCATAGGGGCAGGTGGGGTCGCGCCATGATCGATCTTTTAAGCCTGGCATTCTCGTCCTTCGCCCTCATCTTCCCCGCCTTCATAGCGAACTCTGTCCCTGTCCTGGCAAGGGGCAAGCGCCCCCTCGACTTCGGCAGGTCGATGCCGGACGGGAGGAGAGTCCTCGGTGACGGAAAGACCTTCGAGGGCTTCGGTGCAGGGCTGTTCATGGGGACCCTCACCGGGGCCATCGTAGGATACCCGCTCCACTCCTTCCTTCTCGCCCTAGGCGCCCTCGTTGGGGACCTCGTTGGCGCCTTCATAAAGAGGAGGGCGGGAATCCCCAGGGGAGGCCCCGCCCCGATACTGGACCAGCTCGACTTCGTCGCAGGCGCCCTCCTCTTCGTCTACCCCATATACCACTTCACGATCGAGCAGGTGATCTTCATAATAGTCGTGACGCCGCCCATCCACCTCTTCACCAATTTCGTGGCATACAAGCTCGGCCTAAAGTCGAACCCGTGGTAGAGCGGGTGGATCAAAAATGGGAAACTGGGGGTACGGAGATCCTCAGAGCCCGTATACCCTCGAGTACTTCGCATCAAGGTACGAGAGGAACGGGGCAGGAGTCACCTCCCCGCCCGCAGCCTTCCGCAGGAGATCCGGCGGGTCGTACAAGTTTCCGTGGTTGTGGACGTTCCTCCTGAGCCACTCCCGGACCTCGGAGAAGCTCCCCCTCCTTATCGCGTCCCTCCATCCGGGGACGTCCCTGTCGATCTTCGGGATCATCATCCCGGCATATATGTTTCCGAGGGCATAGGACGGGAAATACCCGAAGTACCCGTGGGACCAGTGGACGTCCTGCAGGACCCCTTCCGCGTCGTTCTCCACCTCGACGCCGAGGTAGTCCCTGTACTTCTGGTTCCAGACCTGGGGAAGCTCCGCCACAGAGATCTTGCCGCCGAAGAGCGCCTGCTCTATCTCGAATCGTATGATTATGTGCATCGCATAGGTCGCCTCGTCCGCCTCTATCCTGATCTTCGATGGCCTGACGATGTTCACCGCACGCACCAAGGCGTCCGCGCCCGCGTCCGAGAAGGCGCCGCCAGTTGCCCTGTTGAACTCAGGGAAGAAGTACCCCCAGAACTCAGGCGACCTCCCGACGACGTTCTCCACAAACCTCGACTGCGATTCGTGGAATCCGTAAGAGCACGCAGAACCTATCGGCTGGTACATCCATTCACGCGGGAGGGAGGTCTCGTACATCGCGTGCCCGCCCTCGTGGAGCACTGACATGAGAGACGAGAGGCAGTCCTCCTCGTAATAGTGGGTCGTTATCCGCACGTCGTCGTAGTAGCCTGTCGTGAAGGGGTGCTCCGTCTCGTCGATCCTGCCCTTCGCGTTTGGCCCCTCTATATCATAGCCGATGAACCTTGCGAGCGCCTTCGAGATCTCCCTCTGGGCGTCGATCGGAACCTTCCTCTTGAGGAGCGCAATGTCGGCCCCCGTCGCCCTGCCTGAGTACTTCGAAATTACCGACTTGAGACCATTCCTCAATCCTTCGAACGTCACGGCTATCGAATCCGCCGTCATCTTGGGCTCAAAGATGTCCAGCAGCGCATCGTAGACCGTCCTTGTCCCCTTCACCCCCATGAGTATCTCTCCGACACGCATCTTCAGCTCGAATATCTTCTCGAGCTCGGGCCTGAACAAGGAAAAATCCTTCTTGGACTTTGCGCTCTTCCATGCGCTGTATGCCACGACCTCCTGCTTTGCGAGCTCCTTCACCAGACTCTCTGGTATCTTGGTCTTCTCGTCGTACATCTTCTTTATGAGGTAAACATTCCGCTTCGCTAGGGAGTCGAGCCCCTCGATCCCGCCAAGCCTCGCCAGGAGGGGGCCGATCTCGGGGTCTGTGGACATCCTGTGATCGATCTGGCTCAAGAGCGCTAGCTGCTCGCTCCTCAAGCCATACGCAGCAGGGGGCATCTTAGTCTCCATGTCCCACTGTATTATCGCCGCAGCGGATTGGAGGACCGTCAGGTCCTTGAACTTATCCATTAGCCTCTTGTAATCGTCAGGAACCGAGCTCTGCATAGAACCACCGCTATTACTGCCGACTTGCTCTAACATAATCGCTCCAGCATTTTAAGAATAGCGGAGCCTGCTCTCACTCCAATGAGTCAACGAAAGAAGGTATAAATACAAAACTCTGGATAAAACCATCCATGCCTGCCAGCGATAGCGGGTTCGACAGGTCCCGGGCCGAGCTCTTCGAGGCGCTCGGCCACCCGACCAGGATCAGGATCCTGAAGGCCCTGTCCGCTAGCGATATGAGCTTCTCAGACCTGAAGCGCTCAGTCGGCATTGATAGCAACGGCCTCCTCTCGTTCCATCTGAGCAAGCTATCGGGGCTCATCAGGACTACGGAAGCAGGACTTTACGCCCTTACAGACGAAGGTAAGGAGGCACTCAGGACCACGTCATACAATGAAAAAGAGAGCAGGATCGTTCTTAGCCCAAAATTCAAAAAGGAAATGAAGCTCGCCCTCTTGGTGTCGCTGATCTTTTCATTCTGCGCAATTGGCTGGCAATATGACGCATGGCAGTCATCTAATGACATGGAGGCAATCGCCATCTCCAAATTCGGCGTCTCCTCGCTCGACCTGAGCGTAAGACCTGGCATGGACGCCGCCGTGGTCGAGGCCGCAATCAATCTAAGCTTCGTGAACCCTTCAAGTCGCAACATAGAACTTTCATATATATCCGTCGATGTGGAGCTTGAGTTCCCAAAAAAGAACCCCGATCAGAGCCTCACCGGAATCATGCTCCAAGGCAAGTGCCCCAACGTCCACCTCTCTCCGAACTCAAGCGCCAGTGCTGTTGCCGCCGTCTCTTTCAGCTGCCAAAACGAGGATGATGCTAACCAGCTCTTAGAGATCCTCGACTGGTTCATTGGAACAGGGAGGTACTGCGTGACGTTCACTGCTACATCAGGGTGGCTCGGGACGCCATACTTCCCGACACATTCAAAGGTCGTCTTGAAAGCAAACCAGATACACTGGAACGCCCCTTGAAACCCAAGGGCGCCCTCAGTCAGTAGAGCTTTGCATAGGCGAGATACTCAAGTATTATGATCGCTATAACTACCAAAGCGGCTGCAATCGTGAACTTGACCTTCGATCCGCTGAGGTCGAACGACCTCTGGAGGGCGCTCTCAAGCAAAAGGAAGCCTACCATCCCTGCCATCGTCAGCGCAAGCACCACGAAGAACTCGGTCGAGGTCATGCTCATGTTGGATCTGTAAAGGAACCCCATCCTGCCGGTACTTGTCGGCGCTATCGACCCCGGCTGCATGACTATCAGGTAGATGCCGCCGCTCGTCAGGAAAACAGTCGCCAGTACCGCGAGCCATGTTATGAACCTCTTCGAGAAGAGCTGCCTGTACACTGGGATCGACCTCAATAACTCAAATCCTGCTGACTGATTATTAAGATTGTCGCACCCACCAATGGCGTCCATACATATCTTATGTATTTAATCTAATAAATACATTTTATGGGTTATACATCCATAAATTACATAAGCAACAGCTAGATTCCCATACATCAAAGGTGTTCAAGATTCACCCGTCGAAAGACATCCTCGGAGCCAAGAGCAGGATCCTGGAAGGTAAAAAGGTGGCCCTCGGCATCTGTGGCAGCGTGGCCGCCTCGCGGGCGCCTGAATTGGCAAGGGACCTCATGAGGAACGGCGCAGAGGTCATCGCGGTGATGACTGAGGCTGCTTGCCGACTGATCTCGCCAGAACTTATGGAGTGGGCGACGGGAAACCCGGCTGTGATCTCGCTGACAGGCAAGATCGAGCACGTCCAGCTTGGGAATGGCGGAGAAGGTAGCGCCGATGTCGTCCTGATTGCGCCCGCAACAGCGAACACTGTGGGCAAGATCGCGCACGGCATAGACGACACGCCAGTCACATCGCTGGCGACTACAGCCATAGGTGCAGGGCTCCCTGTTGTTGTGGCGCCTGCTATGCACGAGACGATGTTCAGGCACCCTGCAGTCTCGGAGAACCTCGAGCGGCTCAGATCCATGGGGGTGCGCGTCGTCATGCCCGACCTCAGAGAAGGCAAGGCTAAGCTCCCCGAGAACGGCGTGATAGTGGAGGCAGTGGTATCTGCCCTGACAAAGAAGAGCCTTGCTGGGGTGGGCGTTCTCGTGACAGCAGGGCCAACAAGGTCACACCTCGACGCCGTGAGGTACCTGACCAACTCGAGCTCGGGGAGGATGGGCGTCGAGATCGCGAAGGAGGCCGCGGCCCGCGGAGCCTCGGTGACCCTCGTTGCAGGATCGATGTCCGTGCCATGGCTTGGCGAGGGAATCGAGGTCGTAAGCGCGCCGACGACTGAGGAGATGCTCTCTTCGGTGGTTTCGAGGGTAAGCGGGGGCGGGGCCGACCTGCTCGTGCTCGCTGCCGCCCCAGTGGACTTCTCTTTCTCCGTCCGGGGGGGCAAGGCCAGCAAGTTCTCTAGCGATTCCCAAGTCGAGGCGAGGCTAGAGCCGCTCCCGAAGATCTCAAGGGAGGCGAGGAAGGCGTCCCCCTCCCTATTTATCATAGGGTTCAAGGCAGAGCACGGCGTCTCCGAGGAGGAGCTCATCTCGAGGGCAAAGGGGAGGCTCCTGGACTCTGGGATGGACCTGATAGCAGCCAACGACCTCGCTAGGGAGGGGTCGGGCTTCAGGGTCGAGACGAACGAGGTATACCTCATAGACAAGGGCGGCCTCATGGGGCATTTCACGACCTCGCCCAAGAGGGAGATCGCCAGGAAGATCCTGGATGCCTACGAGGAAAGGAGGGCTTCGATTGCAGGGCGCTGACAAGTCCGAAGGCATAGGGCGGAGCCACTCCCCGTCTCACATAACGGGGTTCTTCACTATACGCCTCTCGCCAGACCCGCTCCGTTCTGGTTCCACGGGCGCAGGCATCTGCCTCAAGGACGGCGTGAAGACTACGGTAAGGCTCATGCCTCCTGAGGAGCCGCAGTCATTCGTCTCGTGCGGTGCCGAGCTGCCGCTCCCCCCCACGTGCAGGTCCGTCGTCGAAAGGATGCTCGGCGCCCGCGCCCCGTTCAGCTTCAGGGCCGAACAGTCGGTATCATTCCCCCCGAACTACGGCTATGGGATAAGCGGAGCCTCGGCGCTCAGCCTGGCGATGGCGCTTGAGAAAGCCCTCGGCTCTTCGCCATCAAAGGCCGCAGAGATCGCCCACCTCGCCGAGATCGAGAACCTCACGGGTTTAGGAGACGTAATCGCCGAGCACGCAGGCGGCTTCGAGCTCAGGACCAAACCAGGCGCGCCTGGCTTCGGCGAAGTTAGGCGGCTTGACCATCCGCGCGGCGTCTTTGTGATCTCCTCTCCTGTCCTCAGTTTCCCGACTAGCAGGATGATAAGCGAAGAGGGCTACGTGAGGCCTATCAATTCCTTTGGGGAGGAGGCGATTGCTGCGTTCACCGAATCCCCGACGCTTGATAACTTCATGCTTCAGTCTAGGAGATTCTGGGAGCGCGTGGGCGTCCCTGACGGCAGCGTGCGTGCAGCTGTCAGGGTCTTCGAGAAGGGGGGCGTGAAGAATCCGTCCGCGAAGAAAGGCGTCGTCTTCGGGATCGTCAGCGAGTCTGAAGTGGAGGGGGTCGTGCGGTCCATCACAGGGGCTCCCTTCAGGATGGAAGGCAGGCCGCCTTTCAACATAAAGGACAACTCTCATGGGTTGAGGATTATGATAAGCGAGATTTCAGAGGAAGGTGCGTGCTGATGGGGATAAGGCTCAAGATACCGAGAAACCACTGCCGAGGAGAATCGCTCAGGATCAGAGAGCGGCTCATAAGGGGGGAGGAGGCGGGCGTCGTCGCGAAAGCCGGGCTCATAGCCCATGGCAGAGGCGAGGCGTTCGACTACCTCATAGGAGAGGCGTCAATACCGCCCGCAATATTCGCTGCCCGCGCCGCAGCAGCCTCGATCCTACTTGCTTCCCGCCCGGTGATCTCCGTTAACGGGAACGTCGCGGCACTCGCGCCTGAGGCGCTTGTTAGGCTATCCAAGGCCACGGGCGCTCCGCTTGAGGTGAACCTATTCTACAGGACCCGGAGGCGTGAGCGCGCCGTGAGATCCGCCCTTTTGAAGGCGGGGGCGAAGGAGGTACTGGGGGTGGGCGAACGCGCCTCTGCAACGATCCCTGAGCTCTTCAGCGACAGGAGGAAGGTTGATCCAAGGGGCATATACTCCGCCGACGTCGTGATCGTGCCACTCGAGGACGGGGACAGGGCCATGGCCCTCCGCAAGATGGGCAAGTTCGTGATAGCAGTTGATCTCAACCCCTTGTCGAGGACGTCGCAGGTGGCTGACATCACGATCGTAGACAACGTCCTAAGGGCGCTACCCAACATCGCCTCTGCCGTCGAGGAACTCCGCCAGCTCCAGAAGGCTGAGCTGAAGGGGATTCTGGAAAGGTTCGACAACAGGAAAAACCTCTCAGAAACCCTCCTCTTCATAAGGGAGCGTCTCGCTTCCATCGCCAAGGAGGATTGAGGTTGGTTAGCTGGAAAGTATCGTCAGCCATATCACGAGGAGAAGGAACGAGAAACACTTCGCTTTCGGAAGCTTCCTTGATATGATCTTCAAGAGAATCCTCATAGTCGGCGGTGGAGCGATAGGTAGCTGCTACGGCGCATACCTGTCGCGGGGCAACGATCTGACCCTCATATGCAGGGCAGCCCATGCAGAGGCGGTCAATTCTCATGGGTTGGTCGTGAGCGGCGCCCTGGAAGGGACATTCAGGCTGAAAGCCTCGACGCAGGTCACTGAAGTGCAGCCGCAAACACTGATCTTGTTGACGACCAAAGCCCAGGACGTCGCAGAGGCGGCGAGGGCTTTGGAACCTTCCCTCAGGGCCGATACAGTGATCCTTGCCCTCTCGAATGGGCTCAGAATAAAGGAAACGATCCAGGAAATGACGGGGAGCCGATTTGAGGTCGTCAGGGGTCTGACCTTCATGGCAGCGGAGCTCTTCGAGCCAGGGCGAGTGGCCTGTTGGGCGGGCACCACATTGATCGAACGCACGAAGACCGGCGAGGAGATCCGGGCCCTCTTCGCAAGGAGCGGCTTGAGGGCGGAGCTTACTGAGGAGATCAAGAAAGAGGAATGGAAAAAGCTCATAATCAACTGCATCATCAACCCGCTGACTGCCGTCCTGAGGGCAAGGGACAACGAAATAGCTGCCCCGATCCTCAAGGATGTGAGGGGCTCCCTCTTCGAAGAGTGCGCTAGTGTGGCTGAGGCGGAAGGGGTGCGCCTGGATCGGAACTTCGAAACAGAAGTGGAACGCAAGATCACGGGCTACACCAACTACTCGTCCATGTACCAGGATCTGGCAAAGGGGAAGAAGACAGAGATCGCGTTCCTTAACGGAACGGTCGTTGAGCTGGGTAGGAAGCACGGCATAAGGACCCCAGTCAATGAGGCGATGGTTGGGCTGATCAGGTTCCTGGAGGGGAAAAGATGAGACTCGACGATTTCAGGCGTCGAAAGGGCAAAGAAAAAATAATAATGCTGACGGCATACGACTACCAGATCGCCAAGATTCTCGACGAAGAGGCAATCGACATAATCCTCGTGGGGGACAGTCTTGGGATGGTCTTCCAAGGCCTTCAAGGCACAAAAAGCGTAACGATGCGCGACATGATTTACCACACGCGCGCCGTGGCGAGGGGAGTAAAAGAAACCCCAATAATCGCTGACATGCCTTACAAGAGCGATTCCACAGTGGAGTGCGCATTGAGGAACGCGCGGCGCCTCATCAGTGCGGGGGCACAGGGAGTCAAGGTGGAGGGGGACAAGTCTGAAGTGATCGACGCCCTCATAAAGAACGGGATCCCTGTGATGGGGCACATCGGCCTCTTGCCGCAGACTGCGACTGCCTACCGCGTGAAAGGTAAGTTGCCAGAAGAGGCCAAGAAAATACTCGACGACGCACTGCATCTCGACGAGATCGGCGTCTTCTCCATGGTACTAGAGTCGATGCCGGAAGGACTCGCGAAAGAGATCACGGAAACCATTTCAGCACCTACCATAGGAATCGGCGCCGGCAAGTACTGCGATGGCCAGGTCTTGGTCATAAATGACATGCTGGGGATGGACCCGACTTTCAGCCCGAAGTACCTGAAGAGGTATGCGGAACTGAACCAAACGATAAAGAAGGCAGTCCGGGAATTCCGGCAAGAGGTCAGAGAGGGCAGTTACCCGGACGATGAGCATTCCTACCGTTGAGGATCGCCTAAACCTCACCTGGATTTGAATGGCGTAGCCGCCGAATGTGATGACTGGTAACCCAAGAAGGTAGACCGCAGCGCCAGCGCTGGGCCCTCTTCAATGCCAAGTCCGACCGGGACTTGGGGCTTGAATGCCAAGGGCGCCGCGGAGGCGCCGTACAACTAATCGCAGGCACCTTTTCCCCCACGCACGATGCCCGTTTTCGGGGATCGTGCGTATGGCAATGGACAACACTTAAAAGCAAACGTTCGGAGTTTTACTCAGCCCCAACGCAAGGTGGTGTCTTGCGATGGAATCGAAGTCTGCAGTGCAGATCTTCAAATCCGTCATTGACGCCCCCGGCATGAAGACGGTGCTTGGTGGCTTGACTTCGTACTGCGAATCGTGTGGGAGATCGCGCCTTGAGGTAGCCCTCGAGCTTTATGTCGGCCTGAGGGAATCCGCTTGCTTCAGGTGCAGGCTCGCGGAGCGCACCGTCGCCGCCTTGCTCTCCATCGGATCGTCTACGTTCGGCGCCAGCTCAAAAGAGATCAAGGAGAAGTTCAGGGACCCTTACTGGCGCAGGGGGCTTGCAAACGTGATAAAGGGTCTCGCCTACTTCGGCGTGCAGAAGCCGTTCGTCCCGGGGGCGCCGTTCCAGGTAGTCTGGAACATCACATCCCGGTGCAACCTGAAGTGCAAGCACTGCTACGCGAACGCTGGCACGACCGGCAACGCGGCCGCGGAGATGGGGACCGAGGACGCGAAGGCGACGATCGACAAGCTCTCGAGGTGGGGGGTGGCCGTCCTCGCGTTCTCGGGAGGGGAGCCACTCATCAGAAAGGACATCCTTGAGCTGGCGAAGTATGCCTCGTCGAGCGGCATTTACGTAGCAGTGGCAACGAACGGCGTCCTCCTCTCCAAGGCGATGTGCAAGAGTCTGAGGGGGGCGGGGGTGGAGTACCTCCAGATAAGCCTCGACGGGGCGACCGCAAGTACTCACGACCCGTTCCGCGGCGTGCCTGGCATGTTCAGCCGGACGATCGGCGGGATCAAGAACGCCGTCGAAGAGGGGTTCTTCGTGAATGTCGCCACGACCGTCACGAAGGGCAACCTCAAAGAGATCCCCGCAATAATAGACCTCTGCGGCACCTTGGGCGTGGACTGGTTTATGATGTACAACTTTGTGCCAACAGGAAGGGGAAAGTTCATTGAGGAGAACGACCTCTCCCCATACGAGCGGGAGGCGCTCCTCAAGCTTCTTTGGGATCGCCTCAAGGAGATGAAAGGGGTCAGACCCAACGTGCTCTCGACCGCCCCGCAGTTCGCTCGAGTCGCCCTCGAGGCACAAGGTGCAAAATGCAGCGTGATCCCGACGCATTTCTCCAACAACGAGCTCAACGGGGCACTCGCCTCCCTCTCCGACTTCATAGGTGGTTGCGGCGCTGGGCGATTTTACATCGCCCTTGAGCAGGACGGCACAATAACGCCGTGCGTCTTCTTCCCGCTCCCCCTGGGAAACATACTGAGGGACGACCCCGAGGAGCTCTGGAGGGACCTGAAGGCGTTCAGAGAGCTCCGCGAAAGGGATTCCCTGAAGTCCCATTGCGGCAACTGCGAGTTCAGGTACGTCTGCGGAGGCTGCAGGGCGCGGGCGTACGCGTACTTCGGCGATTATTCCGAGCACGACCCTGGCTGCATGCTCAACGCCTCCACTCAATCTGCCGGCGGCTTTCGGACCGAAGCCCTAAATAAAGTTTAATTTTCGCGCCAAAAATTCAAAACTTCTGAAGGTAAAGCTTATTAGCCATCCAAAAAGATTATTTTTCTCCCTCAAATATTGAGGAGAAAAGCACAGCCAATGGAGCACAACAGGGGGCTCAGGCTCTGCATAATGGATCAAGAAACCCAAATGATTGGTGGCAAAAGTGTCAGGAATCAAGAAGATCGCATTGGCCTATTCTGGTGGCCTCGATACATCCGTGGCCGTGAAGTGGCTCGCGGACAAATATGGCGCAAAGGTCGTGACCGTCACGGTCGACCTCGGCCAGGGTGAGGACTTCAGGAGCATAGGAGAGAAGGCGCTCAATGTGGGCGCCGAGAACCATTACACGATCGACGCGAAGGACGAGTTCGCCAAGAACTACGTCTTCCCGTCGATTAAGGCGAACGGCCTCTACCAGGGGAAGTACCCGATCTCGACATCTCTCGGAAGGCCGCTCATCGCACACAAGCTCGTCGAGATCGCCCACAAGGAGGGCTGCGATGCCGTGGCCCACGGCTGCACAGGCAAGGGGAACGACCAGCTTAGGATAGAGATCTCCTGCCGCGCGCTTGATCCGACACTGAAGATGCTCGCCCCGGCGAGGGAATGGGGGATGAGCCGGGACCAGGAGATCGAGTACGCGAAGAAGCACGGGATCCCGATATCGAAATCAGCCAAGAAGTACAGTATAGACCAGAACCTTTGGGGGAGATCGATTGAAAGCGGGCCGCTGGAGAACCCGTGGACATCGCCCGAGGAGGACGGTTGGGAATGGACCGTGGCCCCGGAGAGGGCCCCCGACAAGCCGACCGTGATCGAGGTCTCGTTCAAGGCAGGCGTGCCTGTCGCGATAGACGGCTGCCCCATGGAACCCGCCGACCTGATAAGGAAAATGAACAAGGTGGCTGGCGAGAACGGCGTAGGCAGGATAGACCACATGGAGGACAGGATAGTCGGCATCAAGTCCAGGGAGACTTACGAGTGCCCGGCTGCCGTCGCGCTGATCGAGGCCCACAAGGATTTGGAGAAGCTGGTGCTCAACAGGCACGAGATGTCCTTCAAGTCCCTGGTGGACGAGAAGTGGACCTTCCTCGCATACGCTGGTCTGTGGGACGACCCGCTGAGGGAAGAGCTCGACGCCTTCATAGACAAGGCGAACGATCGTCTGGACGGCAAAGTGAAGCTCAAGCTGTATAAGGGATCGATGATCGTCACAGGGAGGGAGTCGCCGTATTCAGTCTACGACTTCAAGACCGCAACATACGACTCCTCCTCGACATTCGACCAGTCGCTCTCCGCGGGCTTTGTGGAGCTCTGGGGGCTGCCCACGGTCGTTTCCAGGAAAGTGATCTCGAAGAAGGGTTAAAGCCCCAGAACGCGATATCTGATCGGTGGCCTTTCCCTTGAAGATAACGCGCGGCGGTCGCCTTTCCGGGGACCTGACCGGGGACGTTGCGAGGCTCACTTCGTCCTCGGCTCACGACCATTACATAGCAGACGACGTAATCGAGATAAACCAGGCCCACCTCCTGGCCCTCCTCAAAGCGGGGCTCGTAACGAACGCCGAGGCGAAGGCGATCGCGTCGGCGCTCTCCGGCATGCTCGGCAAGGTCTCTTCCGTCCCCCCAGACATGGAGGACATCCACATGGTCATCGAGGAGGAGTTGATCAGGAGGGTCGGT
>Ga0101944_10002455_pt1 | contig 29934 bp, 28 predicted proteins | sample DewCreD2012metaG_FD_75245 | JGI IMG/M metagenome (GOLD analysis project Ga0101944, IMG submission 75245) | Hot spring sediment bacterial and archeal communities from British Columbia, Canada, to study Microbial Dark Matter (Phase II) - Dewar... ... | reverse complement strand
GCCCTTGCCCGCCTTGCGCTCGGCGAACCGGTTGGCGTTTTACCGCACGCCGTTTCGACCATCCCCTATGTGAAGTAGCGCAAAATAGTATTTTGCGCCACACCCAATCATGACCAAACTCCCTCTCCTCCACTCCCTGCTCGAACAACACAACGCCGAAGCCCTGCTCCTGCGCCGGGTGAGCAGTTTCGCCTGGGCCACCGAAGGCGCGGCCTCGTATGTCAACACCGCTGCCACCGAAGGCGCGGCCTCGCTGGTCATCACCCGTGAGCAGCGTTATGTCGTCACCAACAACATCGAAGCCCCGCGCCTGCAAGAGGAAGAAAAACTGGCCGAGCAAGGCTGGGAATTCGTCGTCTCACCCTGGGCGACGCCGCTCAAAGGGCTGAACGACCTGCTGGCAGGCAAAACCTTCCTCAGCGATGTCCCCTTTGGTAATGGAAAAGACATCAGCGCCGAAATCTCGCGCCTGCGGGCGCACTTGACCCCCGAGGAAGGCCAGCGCTTTCGGGAGTTGGGCCGCCTGTGCGCCGACTCTATCACCGCAGCGGCGCAAGCCCTCCAGCCCGGACTGAGCGAATACGAAATCGCGGCCCTGCTGGGCGGCGAAGCCCAACAGCGCGGCATCCAGCCAATTGTCAACCTGGTTGCCACGGATGAACGCGGCTACCGCCACCCGCTGCCAACCGGCAAAAAACTGGAACGATACGCCCTGCTCGTGCTGAGCGGACGCTGGCGCGGACTGGTCTGCTCGGTCTCGCGCATGGTACACTTTGGGAAAATCCCTGCCGACCTGGAGCGCAAAATCCGCGCGGCGGCGCGGGTCAACGCGGCCTTCATTGCCCATTCGCGGCCCGGCAAGACGCTCGGCGAACTGCTCGAAATCGGACAGGCTGCCTACGCCGAGGCTGGCTTCCCTGGCGAATGGCAGCACCATCACCAGGGCGGCGTGGTCGGCTACGAGCCGCGCGAATATATCGCCACCCCCGGCGGGACGGATGTCCTCGCCGCCGGGCAGGCCCTGGCCTGGAATCCCACCGTGCAAGGCGCGAAGATGGAAGACACTATCTTGCTCGGCGAAAGTGAAAACGAAATCATCACCCCCACCCCGCTCTGGCCGGTGGAAATGGTCGAAATCCCCGGTTTTCCACCCGGGCCGTGCGCCCTTGTTTGGGAAAGGTAAGTGGTAATCGGTAATTCCCATTCACCATTTACCAATCACCAATTACGAATAACCAATCACGACCAACGGAGTCCCCCATGTACGGAACAACTGCAAAAATCCTGCGCGTTGATTTGACGAACGGAACCATTGAAACCCAAACCCTGAGCGAAGACTTCTACCGCATGTATCCCGGCGGCAAGGCATTGGCCGGGTACATCCTGCTCACGGAACTGCCGCCGCATACCGAGCCGTTCTCGCCCGAAAATGTGATGGTCTTTGCTAACGGCCTGCTCACCGGCGCGCCGGTCTCGACTGCAACGCGCTACGTCGTCTCGGCCCGCTCCCCGCTGACGGGCGGCTATGGCGAATCGGAAGCGGGCGGCTTTTGGGGACCGGAATTGAAAATGGCCGGTTGGGAGGCGATTGTCGTCAAGGGCAAAGCGCCCAAGCCTGTCTATCTCTGGGTCAACGGCGACCAGGCTGAAATCCGGCCCGCTGAACACCTGTGGGGCCAGATGACTGCCGAGGTGCAAGAATCCATCCGCAGCGAGCTGGGCGATGACAAAATCCGCGTGCTGCAAATTGGCCCGGCGGGTGAAAAACTGGTGCGCTTTGCGGGCATCACCAACGACCTGCGGCATTTCAACGGGCGCAACGGCCTGGGCGCGGTGATGGGCAGCAAAAACCTGCGCGCCATCGCCGTGCGCGGCAACCAGCGATACCAAAGCCTGGCCTACGACGCCAAAACCCTAATGGCAATCGGCGGCAAACTCGCCAAAACGGTCAAAGAAAACCCGCTCAGCTGGGATTTGCAAGAGCGCGGCACGCCCGGCCTGGTGGAGCCGCTCAATACCGGCGGCATTTTGCCCACCCGCAACTTCCGCCAGGGCGCGTTCGAGAACGTAGACGAGGTGAAATGGGAAATGTACGAGAAAACCCTGCTCACCGCCCGCCGGACTTGCTACGCCTGCGCGGTACGCTGCAAACGCGAGGTGGCTGTGGAGGGACGCGAATCGCCCTACGGCGGCCCGGAATACGAAACCGTTGGCGCGTTTGGCCCCAACTGCGGAGTGAGCGACCTGCAAGCCATTGCCAAAGCCAACGAACTATGCAACGCCTACATGCTCGACAGCATCTCGTGCGGCGCGACGATTGCCTTTGCAATGGAATGCTTCGAGCATGGCCTGCTCACGCTCGAAGACACCGGCGGCCTCGACCTGCGCTTCGGCAACGCTGAGGCCATGCTGCAAGTGATTGAACTCATTGGCCGCCGTGAAGGTATCGGCGACCTGCTGGCCGAGGGCTGCAAACGCGCCGCCGAAAAAATTGGCGGAGACGCGCCCTTCTTTGCCATGCAGGTCAAGGGGCAAGAACTCGCCATGCACGAGCCGCGCGGCAAATTCAACGTGGGCATGGGCTATGCCATCTCCGAAATCGGCGCCGACCATCTCGTGGTGGCGCACGATACCGCCTTTGCCAAGCCCGAGGCCATTCAACTCAAGGCCGCCGCGCCGTTGGGCATCACCCAGGCCCTGCCGCCGCGCAGTTTGGGCGAAGAGAAGATGGAGATGTTCTACATTTTGGAGCGATGGGGCAGCCTGGAAAAGGTGACCGGCTTCTGCTTCTTTGGCCCGGCCCCGCGCTCCTTCATCCCGCCCGAAGACGTGCTACAGTCCATCAACGCCGCCACCGGCTGGAACATCTCGATGGACGAAGCCCTAACCATCGGCGAGCGCGCCACCAACCTGGCGCGGCTGTTCAACGCCCGCGAGGGCTTCACCCGCAAAGACGACACCCTGCCCGAACGCCTGTTCACCGGCCTGGAAAACGGCGCGCTGCAAGGCCAGGCCATACCGCGCGACGAGTTCGAGCAATCACTCACAATTTTGTACCAGAAAAAAGGCTGGGACCCCCAAACCGGCCTCCCCACCCCCGAAAAATTGCGCGCGCTGGGGCTGGAGTGGGCAATAGACGTAGTGAGCAGTAATCAGTAAACAGTGAACTTTACGAACTGCCACTTACCACTCACCAATTACCATGAAATTATACGCCGGCGGTCACGTCACCTTTTACATGCCGGGGCGCAAACACACCCTGGAAATCTCCCTCAGCGAGCCAACCCCGCTGCGGGAGGTTTTGGCGCGGGTGGGCATTCCCCTGCCCGAGGTGGCGCTGACCGCCGTCAACGGCGAACTGGTCGAGGCCGAGACGGCTATCGTCTCAGATAGCGACCAGGTGCGGGTCTTTTCGGCAGTCAATGGGGGATAAACAGCAGCAAGAAAGGTAAAACCGATGTTCATCGTTCACGTTAACATCCACGTCAAAACCGACCAAATCGAAGCATTCAAGGCCGCCAGCCTCGATAACGCCCGCAACAGCCTGCAAGAACCGGGCGTGGCGCGCTTCGATGTCATTCAACAGGCCGATGACTCATCCCGCTTTGTGCTGGTCGAAGTCTATCGGACGCCTGAAGACGCGGCCAAGCACAAGGAAACAGCGCACTACAATCGCTGGCGCGAGCTGGTCGAACCGATGATGGCGGAACCACGCTCGCGCATCATTTACTCCAACGTCTTCCCCGATGAAACCGGCTGGGATTCGCCCCATGCGCTTTGAATTTGCCACCGCCGCGCGCATCCTGTTCGGAGCCGGGGCGCTCAACGAAACGGCAGCCGCCGCCAGCCAAACGGGGACGCGCGTCTTGCTTGTGGTCGGAAAATCTGCCCAGCGGGCGGGCAGGTTAATCGACAACTTGACCGGGAGCGGCCTGCCGGTCAAGTTGTTTCACGTCGAGGGCGAGCCGACCGTCGAAACCGCGCTGGCGGGCGTCGAGGCGGCCCGCAGGGTCGGCTGCGACCTGGTCATTGGACTGGGCGGCGGGAGCGCGCTGGACGCCGGGAAGGCCATCGCAGCGCTCCTGACCAATCCCGGCGAACCGCTCGACTATCTCGAAGTCGTCGGCAGGGGCCAGCCGCTGATTCAACCGCCCGCGCCATATATCGCCATCCCGACCACCGCCGGCACCGGCGCGGAAGTGACCCGCAACGCCGTGCTGACCGTGCCAGAAAAACGGGTCAAGGTCAGTCTGCGCAGCCCGTTGATGCTGCCGCGCCTGGCAATCATCGACCCCGAATTGACCTACGGCCTGCCGCCCGATATCACCGCCAGCACCGGGCTGGATGCGCTGACCCAGTTAATCGAGCCGTTCCTATCGAACGCTGCCAACCCGCTGACCGATTCGCTCTGCCGCGAGGGCATCCGGTGCGCCGCCCGCTCGCTGCGCAAAGCCTGCCAAAACGGCGCAGACCCGCAGGCCCGCGAGGAGATGTGCCTCGCCAGCCTGTTCAGCGGCCTGGCGCTGGCAAATGCCAAACTGGGCGCGGTGCATGGCTTTGCCGGGCCGCTGGGCGGCATGTTCCCAGCGGCACCACACGGCGCGCTCTGCGCGCGGCTGCTACCCTTCGTCTTTGAAACCAACCTGGCAGCCTTGCAAGAACGCGCCCCAGATTCCCCCACCCTGGCGCGTTTCGACGAAGTGGCCCGCCTGCTAACCGGCAAGCCCAAAGCCCGCGCAGCAGACGGCATCCGCTGGCTGAAACAGATTGTCGAAACGCTCAAAATCCCAGCGCTGAAAAAATACGGGATTCAGGAATCGGATTTCCCCGTTATTATCGCCCAGGCCCACAAGGCCAGCAGCATGAAGGGCAATCCGATTGCGTTGAATGAAGGTGAGTTGGGGAAAATTTTGGAGGATGCCTTCTAGTGTTTGGCTTTGCTAACATTGTATTAGGGTCAATATGGCTGTTTCAGGTGGGTTATTTTTAGGTGGTGCGGGTACGAGGTGCTTTCTCTAACCGATTCGTTTTGATATCTCTTACCACCGAATCTCCAGCCGGATGGTCACCTCGTCGCCTTCGGCCAGGCCTTCCGCTTTGCGGATAGCGTCTTTGAGCGGAACCAGGTACAGGCCATCCTTGGGGAACAGCGAGGTTGTCCATTCGGTTTTGCCAATGCGGGCATGGACGGGAATGACGCCCCAGCCGTAGGTCACCAGGTTCGAGACGGCTTTGATATTGCCGCTCTCTTCTGCTGGAATGGTCACAAAGTAGTAGGGAGCCGGGCCGCGCCAGGTCCAGATTTTGCCGGTAAATTCGATATTCATGGAAGCAGTGTTCATATTGCTCCTGATGCAGGAGAAACCCCGCGCTATGTGTACTGAATTGGCTCGACTTCGCGCCTGGGGCCTTCGACCGCATCGGTGCCGCGCGGGTAGTAGAAGGTCTGGCGCAGGCTCCAACTCCATTCGAGCGATTGGCGGTAGCCCTGGTAAGTTCCCCAAAACTGATTGAAACGGAACCAAAAAATGCTGGCAAAATGTTTGAGCAGCGCTTTTTGCCTTGCCGCGTGCCATAAATCGTTCAAAATGTTGCTGCTCGTCATGCGAAGGAAGTCATAAGCGTTGAAGTGCGCTTCGGGATAAATCCGTTTGAAGGCCATTGCCTCGCGCCGGTAGCGGTTGCGCACGCCCTGGGGCGTTTCGTTGTGGATGTGGATAATCTCCGCTTCGGCGACGTAGGCCAGGCCGTGCCCGTTCGATTGCATCCACTTGGCCCAGGCCAGGTCTTCCAGCCCGGTCAGGGTCTCGTCATACGGATGAATCTCCCACAGCGAGCGGCGGATGGCGGCGTTGGCGTTGTTGCAAAAAGGATGGGGTTGGCGCGGGGTCGAGACATCGGGGAACCAGCGGGCGAAAATCTCGTGTTCAGAAAATTTGCTGGTTTCGGCGCCGCGCTGCTTGCCGTAAGTCAGCCCAATGGTGGAATCGGCGAAAGGTTCGAGTAACCGCTCCAGCCAATCGGGATACACCGGGTAAACGTGCGCCGAGGCAATCACGACCAATTCACGGGTGGCAGCGGCTATCCCAAAATTGAGCGAACGCCCAAAGGTAAATTCCTGCGGCGAAATGTGGACGATTTTCGCGCCGAACGATTGGGCAATCGCCACGCTGTTATCGGTCGAGCCGGAATCGACCAGGATGATTTCGACATCCTGAACGGTTTGCCGTTTAATTCCTTCCAGCAGGCGCGGCAGGTGACGGGCTTCGTTATAGGCGCGGATGACGATGGAACAGTTCATGGCTTGCGCTTGTAAACCCGGCCTTCTGAATCTTCATACACCAATCCCCAGTTTTGCTCGAATTCTGGCTGGAAAATCATTTCCGGGTAGCCTTTTTGGCGGCCCTTTACCCAGGCAGTTTGAAAGGCGACGAAATAATCGGCGTCTTGCGAGCGCGTCACGGTGTTGGTCAGGTTTTCATCATAAAGATAATACGGCAGGCCGTTTTCGACGATGACCGTGGCATTTCGAACATTTTTCTGAACGTAATCGTAAGCGCTGAAGTAACCATTCACCCCAACCGGTTCTTCGAACTGGTCGCGCAGCACCAGATCGCCGCCGGGTTTGTATTCCAGCAGTCTGCGGTTGCTCCACACGCCAAACGCGCCCAGGCCCGCAGCCAACGCGAGAATCAGCGCGGCAAAAACCCAGCGCGGCGCGGCCCAGACGTAGACTGCGCGAACGACGGGCCCGAGCAGAATGAGCAGCAAAACGGCCTGGCAGGCCAGCAGTCCAACGGCAAATCGCCAGGCAATTTGGGTCGGCTGCTGGTTGTTGCCCAGGAATGCCGAAGCCGGGGTCAGGGCAAAGGTTAGCAGCAAAACCAGCCCAATCAGGGCCGGCAGGCGGATTTTTTCCCAGGACAGCGCGGCCAGGGTAGATACGAGCGAAATGCCCAGCACCAGGTAAAACTGCGCGGGAATGTGTTCGTAAAAATAGGGGTTGGTCAGGTTGGCGGCGATGCTCCAACTGCTAAGCCGAGCCGCTCTATCTTTGAACAGGCTGTTCATGGCAATTAAGTTTCGGAAAGCCCAAAGGAGGCCCGGCACAACCAGCAAGACGTGCCAGGCCTGGGTTTTGATGGCAGTTTTGAACCCCTGCGACCGCGCCAGAAAGAACAAACCTGCGCCCCAGGCAAAACCTACCAGCAAGGCCGCGTTGGGTTTGACGCTTAATGCCAACATGCTGGAAACAGCCAGACCTGGCAGATACGTCGGTTGGCCGTTCTCTTCGCCAGCCGGGGTAAATAAGGCGATAGAGAGCAGAATCGCTCCCAGCAATAAATCGTTTTTGCCTATCAAGATGACCTGCGTCCAGAGAATCCACCAGATGTTGTGGTCGTTTTTGGGCAGGTACAGACGGCTGAGGGTGAGCAGCGCTATCAAAAAGACAATCAACCCATGCGGCAGGCGGGTAAAGCGCGCCATCACCAGCCACCAGGCTAATAAAAAGTAGAGGGCAATCAGGGCATGGGTCAGGCCAAGCAAATAGCCGTCATGGTTCAGCCCAAAGGCCAGGGCCAGCAGCGACTCATACCCGAACGGATATTCCCCATAGTCAATCGTCATATCCCAGGCTGAGCCGGTAGAGAGCATTTCAATCGCTTTGGGAAAGTGATACAGCCCGGCGTCCCAGTTCAAATTCTGCGAGATGGGCGAGAAGGGCCAGCGCGCAAGTGGGTAAAGCGCAAGCACAATGAACAACGTCAGGCCAAGCCAGGCCAGCGAAACATTCAACAGGTTTTGGGTGAAATTTCCTGAAAGGGCAGTATCGTCCACCTCGAGGAACGCGAACCAGCGGCGGTTGGCGGCCAACAAATAAAAGACCAGGCCGCCGCAAAGCAGGCTGACCAGAACGGCCAACCCAACGCTGTAAAGTTTCAGCAGTCCCAGCACCTGCCCGGCGAAAATGACGCCATAAAACAGGGCGGTGAGGGAGAGGAAGACCCAGAGCAGGGCGCGATGCAGTTGCATAGGCTGTCCGTTTCGCTATTCTTCCAACAGGAAATCGCCGCCTTCGAGCAGGCCCTTTGTTACCGTCTGGATGGCGGACGACAGTACGAGTTGGCGCGGCTCGAACAACTTCAGCCGGGCGTTGACCGGCAGGATGCCGCGCTCGAGAAACTCGCCAAAAGGCAGCGAGGTGCGGAACAACTGGTAGTACAGGAAGCGGCGGGCGTGGCGGCGGAATTCGACAGGAACGGTGATGTGTTCGGTTTGCAGGAAGTTTTCCAGCGTGGCGCAGTATTCTGGCACTGATTGCGGAAAAAAGACGGTCGGGTATTGGGTGAAACGCGCCTTGCCCGCGCACAGCACCGCCGCGCCCATAATCGAGGCCTCCAGGCCGATGGTGGAATTGTAAATCATGACGAATTTGGCGCGCGCAATCAGTTCATACGAACTCAAGTACTCATGCGGTGGCACGAAAACAACGTTTGGCAGGTCGGTGGCGCGGCGCTTTTCGACCCACTCGGCCACACTCTCCTGGCTTTCTTTGCCGGGGCGGGTCTCGTCGGGGTGGGCGCGGATGACGAAGAGCGTCTCAGGGTGCGTCCGGGCGGCATCCAGCACCAGGTCGAGCCAGGCGAACATATCGTTAAAGACCGTATTGGCGTGCGGCTGGCTGGTGTCGAAGATGACGTTGGTAAAGACCGGGACGATTTGCCTAAACCCGGCCGCTTTTTGCAAAAAGGCCGCGTCGAGGCCTTTCATATCGGGCCAGAATTTAATTCCGGCCATGCTGAAGTTGCCCTGGAAGCGATTTTGGAGATAGTCATCCAGCCGGGCATTCTGGGCCTCGTTCAGTTCGAAGGCTTCGGGGATTTCGATGGGGTAGATGGTGGCTTCGCCGTCGGTGAAGAATCCCGTCATGGGCATGAGGCCCACCTCGTGGGTGACGACCCGCACGCCTCGCTGCCGCGCCACCCATTTGGCAGTTGCTTCGGGATAGAACTGCCCGTTGAACACGACCACCGCCTGCGGGTTGACCGTGTCGAGGAAACGCTCAAAGCCTTGAGCCAGGTTGAACGCGGAGAGGATGTACTCACGGAAGAAGAACCTCGTCGCGTCGTCATCCATCAGATTGTGCCGCCGTAAAATCCAGCGCAAGCCGGGCAGGCACAGTTCACCAAGCGGGATGCCCTGCCAGTTGAAGGTAAAAAGTTCCGAAAGTTGAAGGCTGCGCAGCGCGGTTTCGAGTTTGGCGTCGCGCTTGAAGGTGAACCAGGAAACGGCTGACTGGTGAACTGGAATACCGGAATACAAGGTTTTTGCCTGAAAGACGCACGAACGACAAGGCGGATTTTTGGCTGGGTCGAGGCGATTTGTCCCCAGCACGCAGCGGCTCATGCCCCGATTGCAGGCAAAGTAGGCGACCGGAATGCCTTGCAGGCGCAACCCCCACGAGGTCAGCAGGTGGAAGGCGCTGTTCCACGAAAGGTCATCGAGACCGCTGGATGCTTTGAAAAAGGCGACAGGGCGCATGTCGCGCGGGGCAGGCGCGGCGCGGGTGACGCGGAGGGCCATACGGTAGATGCGCCAGTTGTTGAGCAGGCGGGTGAAACGGCGATTTAAGTTCTGGGGAAGGATTTTTTCCAGCAAAAGATTTTCCTAAAAATAAAACGTGAAACGTAAGTCAATCTTCACGTTTCGCGTTTCAGGTTTACCAGTCGTTGCTGCTTTCATACCCCAACCTGACCAGCAAATCCCCGGCGACTTCTTTGAACAGGGCTTTGTGCTCTTCTTTGAAATACTTTCGCCATTCGCCGGTTTTGCCGGAGCGGAAGGTTTTCGACTTTTTGGGCTGAATGGTTTCGAGCAGGATTTCTATCGCCTTCTGGCGGGGGGTGGGGAGTTTGTAGCCGGTCTTTTCGACCTGGTCGAGCATCTGGTTCAGAATCCGCTCCCGGTCGTTAATCAGTTCCTCGAAACGGATGCACAACACCGCAGGCTGCTCCAGCCACTGGAAGACGCCTTCGTAACGCTGCCGGACGCTGACCATAAAGAGCCCGTCTTTATCGATGCCGGTGATGGCAACTTTCAGGCGCGCGTCGAAGTCCGAAAGGGTCTGGTAATACTCGTGCATCCCATGCCCCTCGTGCATGTCGGTCGCAAAAAAGATGTGCGAGACGAGCATATCGCGCGGGTCACGGTAAATGAAATAGTTGACGCGCTCCGGCTGGCAGAGGAAAGCGAGGTTTTCGGGGGTCGCATCCACATAGCCCCAGCCGATGACTCCGCGTGGAATACGTTTCAGTTGGCCGAGAGTCTCGTCCGCGCTGAATCGTCCACCAGAAGCCTTGACCGTGCGCACCGGCTCTGACTCCACATAGGCGTAAGGCGCAATGCGGCAAAACCCGCCGAGAATTTGCGTCAGCAGGTGCGAGCCGCTCTTGGGCTTGGCATTCCCAAAGATAGGCGGCGCTTCATTAAGCACTAACCGTTTCCAGCGGAATACGGCTTGGGCATACTTCACAGTCGGGCGCAGAAGGCGGTAGAGGGTTGGGGAAGTCATCAGTTAGCAGTTGTCAGTTATCAGTTATCAGTTATCAGCATTTACTGATTACTGTTCACTAATCACTCATTGGTTCGCACCCGGCGCAGTTTCTTGAGCGAGGACAGTTCGCTGTCATAGACGCGCTTCACGCCGTCGCCCAGGGCCGCTTCAGTGACACGGATATATTTTACCAGCCGCTCGAAGCCGCCCGGCTCAACCGAGGCAGCCTGGTCGCTGCCCCACATCGCCCGGTCGAGGGTGAAATGGCGTTCCACCGAGCAAGCGCCCAGCGCCACCGCCACCGCCGAGGGGACCAGGCCGACCTCGTGACCAGAATAGCCAATCGGCGTATCGGGAAATTCGCGGCGCAGGGTTTCAATCATGCGCAGGTTCAGTTCGTCGGGGTCGCACGGATAGGCGCTGGTGGTGTGCATGATGATGAGATTGTCCAGCCCGACCGCGTTCATGGCGCGATGGATTTCGTCCATGGTGGACATGCCAGTCGAAACAATCAGCGGACGCCCGGTTTGGCGGACATGCCGCAGCAGGGCGTGGTCGGTCATCGAAGCCGAAGGGATTTTATAGGCCGGGGTGTCAAATTGTTCCATGAAATCCACCGACTGCTCATCCCAAACTGAGACGAACCAGTCGATGCCCAGTTCGCGGCAGGCGCGGTCGATTTCGCGGTACTGCTCCAGCCCAAACTCGACTTTGTAGCGGTAATCGAGATAGGAAATGTAGCCCCAGGGCGTCTCGCGCATTTGCTTTTGCTGTTCGGGCGGCGTGCAGACTTCGGGGGTGCGCTTTTGGAACTTGACCGCGTCCGCGCCGGCGTGGGCGGCGGCCTTAATCATCTCCTTGGCAATTCCCAAATCGCCGTTGTGGTTGATGCCGATCTCGGCGATGATGTAGGCAGGCTGCCCATCACCGACGAGTTTGTTACCGATTTTAATTTGACGAGCCATTTTTTCTCCTGTGGGATTCGGTAGTCGTTATTCGATATTGGTTATTCGATAGTCGAACATCGAATACCGAGTATCTAATATCGAATTATCGAGTCCTCGCGTGTTCTAAAATCAAATCGCACACTTCCCGCACCGCGCCATGACCGCCAGGTTTGCCAGTCACGAAATCGGCGGCGCGCAATACTTCGGGCTGGGCATTCGACACCGCCACCGCCCAACCGACCACATCGAAGCAGGGCAGGTCGTTCAGGTCGTTGCCGATGTAGGCCACATGCGCCGGGTCGATTTTACGCGCTTCGAGCAGGTTTTTCAGCACAGCGGCTTTATCGTCCAGGCCCACGCCGTGAATTGCTTCGACTTTCATTTTCCGCGCCCGGGCCGCCACCACTGGGTTGGTTTCTGAAGACAAAATGACCACCTCCGTACCGGCTGCGCGCAGTTTGCTCATAATCAGGCTATCGCTGCGCCAGGCGGCCACCATCTCGCGCCCATCTTCGCTCACCCAAACGCGGTTATCGGTCACCACGCCGTCGAAATCCAGCACCAGCAGGTCGACTTTGGCGGGCATGGGGCGTTTAGCGCGGCCCGGCCAAACCATCTCCAGGCCGCCATTCAGGGCCAGCCATTCGGCGCGCACCCAATCGCGCAGGTTATCCAAATCGACCGTGAAATTCGGGTCAATCAGCAGCGGGTAAACCGTCTTACCGCTCATCGAACCGTTCAATATCGCGGCGGGGCGAATCGCGTCGATGTGCCCGGTCTGCCAGTAGACATCGGGGAGAATCTGGCGAGGGGCATTGTACGGTTCTTCGATGCCTTCCACCTCGAGCAGATTCTGCATCGGAGCATCGACGCCCTGGGGCAGCCGCCACATTTTATGGGGATTTTGCCCGGCTGGGACGATGCCCCGCACCGAATCGGCGTCGGCGTGCTTCAGCAGGGTGCGCACCGCGTCATCTACCAACTCGACCGGTCGAATGGGCGAGGTGGGCCGCAACTGCACGACGACATCGGGCCGGTAGCCTTCGTTTTTCTCCAGCCATTCGAGCGCATGGACGAAGACCGGCAGGTCGGTGGTCTTATCCTGGGCGAACTCCGCCGGGCGCAGGAAGGGCGTCTCGGCCCCCCACTCGCGCGCCACAGCGGCAATTTCCTCGTCATCGGTGCTGACGAGGACGCGCGTCACCGTTTCAGCCTGCAATCCTGCCGCGATGGAATACGCAATCAGCGGATAGCCGCAAAACGAGCGGATATTCTTGCGCGGGATGCCTTTCGAGCCGCCGCGCGCGGGGATGATGGCAAGAACTTCTACCACGCCGTCCACCCGCCATCCACAATCACATTGCTGCCGGTCATATACGAAGAAGCATCCGAGGCCAGGAAGAGCAGCGCGCCGTTCATTTCGTCAATTTTTGCCATGCGGCCCAAAATCGTCTTGGCAGAGTAGTTTTTGACGAACAGTTCGTCGTGGTTGTTATACACGCCGCCGGGGGTCAGCATGTTGACGCGAATTTCGGTTTCCATGTAATAGGCAGCCAGGTATTTGGTAAAGCCGACCATCCCGGCTTTGGTGACGGTGTAATAAATTGGCTTGAAAGCAGGCTGGGAGCCATCGGCTTTGCGGTAAATGCGCTGGTCGGGGCCGTTTAGCCCGTAGGTCGAGCAAATGTTGATGATACTGCCCTTCTTGCCCTGCGCCACCATCTGTTTTGCAACCGCCTGGGTAACGAGGAAGGTGCCGGTCAGGTTGACGTTAAGGGCGGCGTTCCACTGGTCGAGCGGGTATTCCTCGAATTTGCCGGGGGCAATTCCTTTGGAGACGGCATCGGGGTCGAATTTGGGGTCGAGCGCGGCGCTGTTGACGAGGATATCCACCCGCCCAAACGCCCCGACGACTGCTTCCACCATCGCGTTGACCGAATCCGGGCGGGTGATGTCGGTGGCGATGCCCAGGGCTTTGTATCCGGCCCCGGTCAGGTCGGCGGCGACAGCGGCGCATTTCTCAGCCAATAAATCGACCACTGCAACGGCGGCTCCCGCCTCAGCTAGGGTGCGGCAAAATTCAACGCCCAGCAGCCCGGCGCCGCCTGTGACGATGGCCGCTCGGCCAGTCAAATCGAATTTTTCTTGAATTTTCATTTTATCTCCGGTACTCCATATAGCACATGTCCCTGCGCTTTGACGAGCAGGACCAGGCCGTCGAATTGTAACGCGTTTTCTTCGCCAAAGGCATCTTCGATATCCGAAACATCGAACAAGACCAATACTGCCCGGCCTGCCAGCAATTCATCACGCATTTCAGCCAGGGCCTGGTCATATTCACTGCGCGGCAGGCCTGTGACCGGGTTGACGGGCGTGGGGATAACCCGGCTGGCGCGCCCGGTAACGTGATACACTGCCGGGGGGGAATTGCTATAAATTGCGATATCCGGCGGCAAGTTCCGGATATATGCCAGCACTTCCGCCTGCCGCCATCGCCAGGATGCGTAGCCGAGGCCGTCCATTTCGCGCAGTTCGATGATGGATTGTCGAATACTGAACATCGAAACCGCAAGCACCAAAATTGCTCCTCCCCAGCCCAGGACCGCCCGGTTGGGTTTTGTCGTAACCGTATTCAACCCAGCCGCCAGTAAAATCATCCAGGAAACGTATAAGGGAGCGAGAATGCGCGGCTGAAATTTGGTGCTGGCATCGAAAAAACTCATCGAGAACAAGACTGCGCCCAGGTAGCCGAAGATATAAAGCGCAGTGGTAAAAACGAGGGGATTTGGTGATTTGCTGACTGGGGAATTTGGCGATTGAACGAGAATCTTCCAGGCGTTGAATGCCAGCCAGGCGAGCAGACCCAGCCCAAATAACGCGAGGAAGATGTTCAGCGCCCCTGACTTGAACATCCATTCAGCCATCACTGGCGCAGGCGAAAGGAAATGGGCTATATTCCACAACCCGGTACGCACATTGGAAATTTGAATCGGGTTGAATTGGAGAACGCGATTGGTCGCCGAATCTGCGACTAGACTGTTGCGGATAAACCAGGCCGCTATTGGTGGGATGACCCCGCCCAAGAAAAAGGCGATTCTTCGGAAACGCGCTTGCGCAGAAAGCAGGAAAATGGCAGTCAGGAAGGTGGCAATCAACGCCAGCGCGGAATAGCGCGTCAGGAAAGCCAATGCAGTGAGAAAACCGGTAGCCAGTAACCAGTAACCAGTGTCCAGTATCCGGTTCCCAGTTTTCGGTTTTTCTAGGGTTGTTTTTTGGCCGGGTTGATGTTCGACGGCGATTGAAAAGGTCAGGAAAGAGGCCAGTGAGAAGAAAAGAAAGAGCGGCTCGCTCAAAACCTGAGCATGGATGCGAAGTAGGTCGGCATTGGCGCAAAAAAGCAAGGCCAGGCCCACGCTGGCCGCCTGCGATTTGGTCATCCGAAACCCGAGCAAACCCATCAGCCCGGTGTTGGCGGCAAAAAGCGCGATATGCAGGGCGCGGGCAGCCCGATACGGGTCGAGGCCGGTCAACAGGCCGATTCCACTCAGAGTCAGCGAGAGAAGCGGCGGGTAATGGGTCAGCGGTTCGCGGGTACTATCCAGCCAGATGTCGCTGTAGCCGGTTCCAGCCAGGAGGGAGCGCGCTCCCCCAATATAGGCGGCGGAATCGTTGGTTAAACCGAGTCCCGCCGGGGTGACGTACCAGACCATCCAACCGGCAAAGAGGGAGATGAGAAGCAAGAGGAAAGAGGAAAGACGAGACAAGGGGCGCAGAAAAGATGAACGAGAAACGATGAATCCGTAAAGAAGCGAAAGTATTTTGTGACGGCTGGCCCGAACTTTGCCCCAGCCAGCCGTCACGAACTACCAATTCCCAATTACGAATTACGCCTTCAGCAGATAGCCCTTTTCTTGCAAGTACGCAACTACTTTGTGCGCGTTCTCTTCGGGCGTGGAGCCGTAGCCTTGCAGGGTAATTTCGGGGTTGACCGGCGCTTCATAGGGGTCGTCAATGCCGGTAAAGCCCATCGGCTTGCCATCGGCCAGGGCCTGGCGCGCTTTGGCGTAAAGGCCTTTCACGTCGCGCTGTTCGCACACTTCCACTGGGGTATCCATGAAGATTTCGATAAAGTTCTCGCCGACAAATTTGCGGGACTCCTCGCGGGCGGCGCGGTAAGGGCTGATGGCCGCGCAAATGACCGCTCCGCCATGCCGGACGATTTCACCAGCCACAAACCCAATCCGCAGGATGTTGGTGTCGCGGTCTTCTTTGCTAAAGCCGAGGCCCTTACTCAGGTGGGTGCGGACGACATCGCCATCCAAAACGGTGGCTTCACGGCCATATTCGAGCAGCAGCTCGGCGATAATTTGGGCGGTGGCGCTCTTGCCCGCGCCGCTTAGGCCGGTAAACCACAGGCAAAAGCCCTGTTTATGACGCGGCGGGTAACTCTGGCGCAGGATTTCGGCGGTTTCGGGGCGGGTGAACCATTCGGGCAGCAGCTTGCCCTTGGCGAGGTATTCATCGCGCACCTGCGTGCCAGAGATGTTGAGGGTTTTGGCGCCTTTTGGGATGTCTTTTTCTTCGACATAGCGGTCTTCATCGGGCAGGTAGACCAGCATTTCAAAGGGAACCATCTTAACGCCGAGTTCGGCCTCGTGTTCCTTCATCAATACTTGGGCATCGTAGGGGCCGTAGAAGGGTTTCCCGGCGCTGTCGTTGCCGGGGCCGGCGTGGTCGCGGCCTACGATGAAGTGGTTGACCCCGTGATTGCGGCGGACGATGGCGTGCAGCAGGGCTTCCTTGGGGCCAGCCATGCGCATCGCCAGCGGGAGCAGGCTAAGAAGGGTGGTTTTCTTATCGTAGTAGTTCTCGACCAGGGCTTTATAGGTGCGGGTGCGGGTGTAGTGGTCTACATCGCCCGGCTTGGTCATGCCCACCACCGGGTGGATGAGCAGGGAGCCGTTGACAGCGGCGGCGGCGCGCTTGGTCAGTTCCTCGTGGATGCGGTGCAGCGGGTTGCGGGTCTGAAAGGCGACCACGTTATCATTGCCCATCTCTTCAAGTTTGGCGCGTACCTGGGCAGGGGTGTGGCGCAGCTCGACGAAATCGTGATATTTGGGCAGGTTCAGCACTTTGAGCGGGCCGCTGATGCAAACCCGACCCCAGCGGGTCATCTCTGAGACCATCGGGTGCTTGGAATCGGTGGAACCATAGGCCAGGGCGGCTTCTTTTTCGGCGTCCCAGTGATAGACTTCATCCAGGGTGAGGATTGCAATCACATCGTTGTTGGCATTGCGCAGGACGATGTCTTCGCCCACTGTAGGCAGTTCTTTGGGGTCAACCGTCAGGGTGATGGGCAGCGGCCAGAGCGTGCCATCGGTTAGGCGCATTTCGCGCAGGACGCGCTCGTAATCGGCCTTGCCCATGAAGGTATTGAGTGGCGAAAAGCCGCCCGTTGCCAGCAGTTCCAGGTCGCACAGGGCGCGCATGGAAATTTTGATGGAGGGTAGCTGCGCCGCGCGCGCCAGCAATTCCTCGCGCTCCTGGCCTTCGACCACCAAGTTGACCAGTTTACCGCCATAGGGGGCGATGAGATTGGCTTTTGTCATGACTTTCTCCTATATTCAATGACTGAATTTTGACAAGTGGCTATTATACCCTACGATTTGACAAACCTTTGCGCAGTTTATTGCCCATGTTAGGGCAATCGCATTTCAACCTTTGAGAACGGAGAGCAAGTAGTCATTGTTCCATCCAGACTGTAAGCGTTTGGCATGAATGCCACCCTTGGCAGTTTTTTAATTTTTAAGCAATTTCACGCCATATGGCGTAAAACAGCCAGATTTTCAACAGCATGATTTTTGCGAACCCGGCATTCATCTTCTCGGAAAGCAACATCCAGCACCCAATGCGCCTGTTTTTCGATTTTCCAGTGGCTGCGCTTGGATTTCAAAATCAGTTTGGCGTCTGCGAAGAGACTGGAGATGAAATAACGAGTCTGTATTTCTACCTTTTCGCCGATTTACCTGCGCGAAATAATGCGGACGATGCTTTTTAACCCTTTCCATTGCTCGTGTTTGCGGATCAAGGCAAGATATTCAGCGTTCTCAATAGCCCAGCACTCCCTGGTTTCAATTCGGCCATGCCCTTTGTTGACGGTTTTGGCGTAACTATGCTCAACATGCGCAAATATTCGCCCAAAGGTGTCATGCAAAGAAATGCCTTTTGGCAACTCCAAGAAGGTTTTTAGCCAAAATACCTGACTATGCTCGCTATCTCTTGTTTTTCGATCGCTGCGCGCCTCCATTCCGCGCACAGCAATTCTCTTATATTTCAAATGCAATTGCCCTACTTTGGCCGAAAATCAGTGGCGCAGTTTGGCTGGAGGTTAGTGGTGGATTATAGGGCGAAAATTGACACTATGCATCGCCTTCCCTTTGAAGGCCGGGAAGATGCCAATCGCATCCAGGGCTGCGCTGCTACGTTTTCGGTGGGGCGCATAATAGGTCAGGAGCGCGGTGCAGACCACATGCGGCCACCACAGACTGCCTTCAACCCGCAGACCAGTTTCATTGAAATGCCCTGTCTCTGTCGTATCGCTCAGATCAGCCTTGACGGCGGTGTAAATCGGCTCTACCTGTTGGGCGGTTTCGGCGCAGGCTTCCACGATGGTCGCTTCACTCACCGTCTGACTGTATAAATCTGCCACGATTTCGGCGGTCCGCTCCAAAGACACATAGTGATACTGGTGAAAATACACCACTTGCGCTTTGAGCCGCTCGCCATACTGCACCGGCTGCGTTACCCCGCCTGGAAATTCGCCCACTGTCGTTCGCTGATATACTACACAGGTTTTGACCTCCGCCTGATGTTCGGTAACTTCCACTTTCACTGGCAGCACGTCAAATACCTGCCATTTTTCGCTATCCTGCGCCGCGACGGCTTCCAGGTTCATCTGGTAATGACGGCAACGCTTTACCCGATGCACCTGAACATGATCAGATTGACTAACCGCATTCAGGGTATACCCAACATGACCGGGCTGCCCACCACTTTTCTTGCCACTTTTGTGGCGCAGACTTCTGGCTTTCTTCAACCCATCGCTCGAGGGCGGCTTGCAGAGAGCCACATATTCTGCCACTTTTTCAAGGTTCTAGTACTACTTTTGGCGAAACCGAAGCTTCTTATTCATCATGGAGTGCTGTACCTCGTTCCCGCCGAACGACAAGCCAGGTATACGAACGGCAAGCCGTTCGACTCCAGAATCACATTCCGCCCGCAACGCAACTGCGGGCGGAACACTGGTTACTGATAACTGCTCACTGACTACTGGCTCTTGGCCGCCTTGGCCGCTTCTTTGGCTTTGCGGGCTTCTTCTTCGCGGGCGTAGTTCAGCGGGCGGATGCTGGCGTAGTACGAGACCGGTTTCATCAATTCGTCGATGTCCATCAGGTTTCGGGTGTAAGAGGATACTTCGTAGTTGTGGTCCATCTTGATGGCGTCGAAGGGGCAATACTCGGCGCAAAAGCCGCAGCTCATGCAGATGTCGGCGTCAATCCAGAACCCGGCTGGCTGCGGCACGGGCCGCCCGGTATCGGGGTCGGTGCCGCGCACAATCCAGATGCACTGCGGCGGGCAGGCCTTGGCGCAGATGCCGCACGAGGTGCAGCGGATGTTCTTTTCGCCGTTTTCGCCTTCTTCGTAAAGCAGGAAGGGTTTGTAGCGGAACTCTTCCGGCACGGGAAGTTTTTCTTCGGGGTACTGGATGGTGAAAGTGCCTTTGGTGTTCTTGCTGGAACGATGGGCGATGCCTTCTGGCGTGTAATAGCGCTTGCCCCACCAGCGGATGTCGTCGAGATAGGAGTCAACGAAGCGTTGCAGGGTGACGCCCAATCCTTTGAGAATGCCTTTTCCGTTCATGGTTTTTTCTCCGTTCTGGTCGGGGGTTAGCGATCCAGTTCGCCAAGCACGATGTCGACCGCGCCCAGAATGGCGACGAAATCAGCAATTTTCGTGCCCACGCACATCTTTTCGAGGCCGGTCAGATTGACGAAGGATGGGGTGCGGACGTGATAGCGCCAGGGGTTGGGCTTGCCGGTCGAGACGATGTAGTAGCCCAGTTCGCCTTTGGGTCCTTCGACGCGCCCATAAGATTCACCCGCCGGGACTCTGGTGATATAATTCGGCTTCTGGCTGTTGACCGGCCCTTCGGGGATGCCTTTGACGGCCTGCCCCAGGATGCGAAGCGACTGGTGCATTTCATCCAGGCGAATCAGATAGCGGTCGTACATATCGCAGTTGTAGCGGACGGCTACGTCGAAATCGAAGCGGTCATAAATGCCATACGGGTCGGCGCGGCGGATGTCATAGGGAACGCCGGCGGCGCGCAGCATGGGTCCGGCCATCGAGTAGGCAATCGCGTCTTCAGCCGAGAGTGGCGCAACCCCCTTCAGGCGCGAGACGATGATTTCGTTCTCGGTTAGCAGGCGGTCGAACTCCTCGATTTTGCGCGGCAGGCGATCGAAGACCAAGTCTTTGATTTTGCGCATTGACTCTTCATCGATGTCGCGCACCACGCCGCCAAAGCGGAAATAATTGCACATCATGCGCGACCCGGCGACGGCCTCGAAGATGTCCAAAATGAGTTCGCGCTCTTCGAAGGCATACAGGGCTGGGGTGAAGTATGCGCCCAGGTCGTTGAGCAGCATTCCGATGAGAATCAGGTGATTCTGGATGCGGCTGAGTTCGGCCATGATGACGCGGATATATTCGGCGCGCTCGGCGACCGGGATGCCCATCAATTTTTCGACCGCCAGGGCATAGCCCCAGTTGTTGGTCATCGAGTTGAAGTAGTCGAGCCGGTCGGTGTAGGGCATATTTTGCAGCCAAGTGTTGCGCTCGCCGATTTTTTCGTGGTTGCGGTGCAAGTAGCCCATGACCGGTTTCAGGCTGACGACGGTTTCGCCGTCCAAAACCACCACCGCGCGAAAGACGCCGTGCGTGGAGGGGTGCTGCGGCCCCATGTTGACGATGATGTGGTCGGTCTCGATGCCGTCCACAACTTCCGATTTATATTTCTTCAGCGAGGCATAGAGCGCTTCCTCGGGGTCGGTTGGGGTCCATTTTTCGGGGTCGAATCCCGGCTTGAACGAGACGTTATCCCCAAAGGCCGAGCGTTTTTCGGCGTAAACGTGCTTGCCATCGGGCCAGCGGCGTTTGAAGGGCTTCACTTCTTCATCGTAAAACGCTTCCTGCCAGTCTTTGCGCATCGGGTGGCCGTCGAAGCCTTCCCACATCAGGATGCGGCGCAGGTCGGGGTGGCCGGTAAATTGGACGCCATACAGATCCCAGGCTTCGCGTTCCTGGAAATCGGCGCCTGGCCAGATGGAAACGACCGATGGAATTTCGATGGGGTCTTTGCGCGGGGCATAGGTTTTGAAGGTCAATCCCGGCCCTCCGGTGGTTTTGAAGACGTGATAGACGATTTCCATGCGGTCTTCGGGCAGGTAATCGACCGCGCACAGGTTGACGAGATAGTCATAGCCGAGTTCGTCGCGCAGGAAGGTGGCAAATTCGAGCAGTTTTTCGGCGGTCACGACCCAGCCCGAATAACCGGGGCGAGTATCGGCGGTCACAGCGCCGGGGAATTTGGCGGCCAGGTCGAGGGTTTCGGTTGGTGCAGGGGTAGCCATCGTATCCTCCTACGCTTTTTCTGCCGGGGCTATCTGTTGCTGCTCAGCCAGTTCGGCGGCTTTGGCCTTGATTTCGGGGATGCGGCGCGGGTCAATCAGATCCGGGCCGAGGTAGGGAACCGGTACGGCGACCGAATCTTCCTTCTTACCGTCATACCAGCGTACATGCTTGATAGATTGCTTGTCGATTTTTTCCTGGAGCAGTATCATGCCTGCCACCAGGGCCTGCGGGGTGGGGGGGCAGCCGGGGATGTAGACATCTACCGGCAGGAATTTGTCGATTCCGGCGACGACGTTGTAACCCTCCTTGAAGGGGCCGCCGCCCGATGCGCACGCTCCCATTGCCACGACGTATTTCGGCTCCGGCATCTGGTTGTACAGGCGGATGATAGCGGGCAGCATTTTCTTGGTGACAGTCCCAGCCACAATCATCACGTCGCATTGGCGTGGGCTGGGGCGCATCACTTCCATGCCAAAGCGCGCCATGTCGTAGCGGCCGGCCTGGGCCGCGATCATTTCGATGGCGCAGCAAGCCAGGCCGAACATCATCGGCCAGATGGAGGAACGCCGCCCGAAGTTGTATATCCGGTCGAGCGTGGTGATGGCTAACTGCCCCGATAGTTCAGGTGGGATTTCGTAGCCCGGCAGGTTCAGGTCTCGCAGGTCTTCCTCTTTCATGAATAATCTCCTCGAACCAGTCTTGGTAAATGGCCGCCAGGATGCGATCATTAGCAAGCGACGGGTCATCCTCGAACTCTGGAAGCGCCACCGTCCAGTCGAAAATCATCTGGAGCGAGACGTTTTGCAGGTCTTCTTGCGGGCGCACCGCTTTGAGCGCCAGCGCAATTGCATAAGTGGATTCCCAGTGGAGCGGCTCATTCATTTGTAAGGATTATAGCGAGTCGGGGGGGATGCGTCAATCGAATTACAAAAAAATATTTTTGCAAAAATACGAAAGTGATGATAAGATGACAAATGTCATGACATTCAGAGTGATTTGCCAACAGTTGTACTGCCGCCGAAACATCGTTTGGAATTCCGATGTTTGCCCGCCAAAAAATATTAGCCTTCCTGAAAAAACAAAACATCGCCACCGCGACTGAAATCGGCGCGGCGCTGCGGGTGACGCCTGCTAATGCGCGTCATCATCTCTCCTTGCTGGCAGTGGATGGGCTGGTGGAGGTTGCCAGCCTACGCGGTCAGGGACAGCGCGGCAGGCCGCAGAAAGTGTATCGGTTGGGGAGCGCGCTGCTGGGGAATAATCTCGCTCTTTTGGCGGATGCCCTGCTGGGGCAGGTTGCGCCCGAACAGGTCGAATCCACGCTTGAGTCGCTGGGCCGCGCCCTGGCCGGAACTCCATCCGAAAGGTTAACCCCGCTGACGCGCCGCCTGACGCTGACGGTCGAACGGCTGAACGCCATGCGTTATCACGCCCGCTGGGAGGCGCACATCAGCGGCCCGCGCATTGTGCTGGGACATTGTCCCTACGCGGCAATCATCGAACGTCGCCCGGAACTGTGCCGGATGGATGCGATTTTATTGCAAGCATTATTGGGAGAGAATGTAGAACAACTTGCCAAATTGGAGCAAACCGAAATGGGCAATGTCTATTGCATTTTCAGGCTCGCCACCACTTAAGCACGCGCAGCGCGCGCAGGGCGTTCCAGCCGCTAGGCTGGCCGGCTTTTTCTATGTGGAAGTAGACCAGCCCGGCGTAAGGTACCTGCCAGCGAATGGCCGGGTCGCCTTCTAGCAGCCAGGCCACGGTTTCGGGGGAGATGTCCATAGTTGATAGTTTCCTGGAGGGTTTGCGAGCAGGTTAATATTACACTGGAAAACTGTCAAATGATGGCATAAACCCAGCCCAAACAGTACCTTCAACAAAAATCCGGTGTTGTATCCTGCAAATTCCATGAAGGAGAATACGATGAACGAAAATGAAACTGCCCAAACCGGCGCTGTGCCGTCTTTTTATGAACGCCCGAATGTCGAAATGACCAGCCTGCCAGTTGCCGGTGGAATCCCCCTCGGTATCGAGCGCGTGACCAATTCTAGCCTGGGAATTGGCGGCGCGTATGGCGGCTGGGGGGAGAACTACGATAACGCGACCTTGACCGAATTTATCGGTCACCGCCTGGGTGAGCCGCTGGCCGAGAACGAGGTCATGAATCTCGGCGAATTGGGCTTCCACCACCGAATGCACATCCCCGATTTGACGGATGAACAGCATGTTGAACTGGAGGTGGAAGTGGGCGCGCGCCTGCTGCGCGAGGCGGTGGCGGCCAATGGCTGGAACCCGGCGGATGTTGATGGCCTGCTGATTGGCATGAGCGCCCCGGTTTCGGAAGATTACCTGGCCCAAATTGCCCGCCGGGCAGGGCTGCGCGAGGACGTGTTGAAAGTCAGCGTCCACAAGGCCTGCGATGGTTCGATGGGCGCGCTCAACCTGGCGCTGAACCCGGCCCTGGGCCTGCCGGGGCAGGTTAATGTAGCCGAGGAACTGGCCGGGAAAAAGGTGCTGGTCGGCGGAATCGAGGGACTCAGCCGTTTTACCAGCCACGCCCGCGACAAGAACGCGCTCCAGTTATTCGGCAATGGCATGGGCGTTTTTGGGGTCGTCCCCGGAGAAACGATGAAACTGCTCGCCGGGAAGACCCGCGAAAACTACGATGACGAGGGCCTGTTGCAGGTGCGCATGTACTACCCACACTCGCGGGAGATGGCCCCGGGCAAGTCGATGTTGGAGGTCATGCAGGAAGGCTCCAGCCACCTGCGCGTGGCAGGGATGATGCACGAGCCGGAGGAGGGACTTCCGATTGTGATGGCCGGACTGATGGGCATGGTCAAACTATTCGTGCGCACCGGCGTGGAGGTGGTGACGGATGCCTACCGCGAGTATCGCCTGATGCTGGATAAGTTGGGGCAGGCGGGCAGGGATATCGATGTCATTATTGCGCACCATGCCAATTACAAAATCAACCTGCTCAAGGCCAAGCAGTTGCTCAAAGAGGGCATTCAATTTCCCATGCCCTGGCTGCTACAAGATTTTGGCAATGTCAGCGCCGCCTCGTGCGCGATTGCCTTCCTGCGCCAGTTGGGGCAAATCAAACCCGGCGACCATGTCCTGTTCGACGGTTTTGGAGCGGGAACGTATTACGATGTAATGGCGGTTTCGATGGGATGAGCCAATCAGAAAAAGCAAAGACGGAACTCTCGAAAAGGGTTCCGTCTTTTTAATCCACCAATCCACGCCAATCTCCACGAATTTTTTGCATTTCAAGATTTTGATTAGCGATGATCGGTGTAGATTAGTCGATGAATCTTTTACGGTTGGAATTCTTTCTGCGCAACCTCGATATGAGCGGCGTTTAGGAAGTTCATCGCGTTTTCGTCAATGCGGTAGGCCACACTGTAGACGATGCGCGCAATTCCAGCGTTAATCAGCACTTTGGTGCAGTTGATGCAGGGCAGGTGGGTCACATAGCAGGTTGCGCCCTTGGTCGAAACGCCGTGCAGCGCGGCCTGGATGATGGCGTTCGTTTCGGCGTGAATGGTGCGGACGCAGTGTCCATCCACCATCAGGTGTCCGGCCTCGTCGCAGTGGGCCTGCCCGGCGGGAGAGCCGTTGAAGCCGGTCGTCAGGATACGCTTTTCGAGTACCAGCACGCAGCCCACAAAGGCCCGGTCGCAGGTCGAGCGTTCTGAGACGGCGTAGGCGATTTTCATGAAGTAGGAATCCCAATCAGGACGCATAAGACATCTCCAGGCAATCGTTTTGGAGAGATTATACACAATACCGAAACAGGGTTCATGAAATTGACTAGATCGGTGAAAGGCTAACATCTTTTGGGGGACGCGGATTAACGCTGAACACGCGGATTTTAGGGTTTTCCGCGTGCCCTTTAGGGTAGTCTGGTCTCGTCCGCGTCCAAACCTTAATTGATTAATGGTGAGGTTTAATAAAAAATTGCGCTAACCCCACAAGATTAGCGCAATTCACTTTCCTTACTGATGGATGGCGCATGTCCAGTCGCCAATCACCAAATCATCAAATCACCCAATCACCCAATCATTCCACCGTCACGCTCTTCGCCAGGTTACGCGGCTGGTCAACATCCAGCCCCCGGATGGTGGCAATGTGATAGGCCAGCAGTTGCAGCGGCAGCACCGTTACCACCGGGCTGAGCAGCCAGGGCGCTTCGGGAATCCACAGGACATAATCCGCCATGCCCTCGACCAACTCGTCGCCGTCGGTGGCGACCGCAATCACAATCCCGTTGCGGGCCTTGGCCTGCTGAATCTGGCTAATCATCTTCTCGTGCCAGGGGTCTTTGGGCGCGATGCAGACAACCGGCATGTGTTCATCGATGAGCGCAATTGGGCCGTGTTTCATCTCGCCCGCCGGGTAGCCTTCGGCATGGATATAAGAAATTTCCTTCAACTTGAGCGCGCCCTCATAGGCAATCGGCATGTTGATGCCGCGCCCCAGGTACAGGCAGTCGCGGATGTCTTTCAGGGCGTGGGCAGCCTTCTCCACCTGCGGCTCACGCTCCAGGGTGCGCCCAACCAGGTCGGGAATCAGTCGCAAATCGGCCACCAGCGCGCGGCGAGTCTGGTCGTCGAGGGTCCCGCGCAGGTCGGCCAGCAAAATCGCCAGCATGTACTGGTCTACCAGCGGGGCGGTGAAGGCTTTGGTCGAGGCTACGCCAATTTCCGGCCCGGTCTGCATCGAAATCGCGCCATCGGCGATGCGCATGGCCTGCGAACCGACCGCGTTGACGATGCTCCACAGGATGGCGCCTTTCTTGCGGCCTTCCTCCATCGCAGCGAGAGTGTCGGCGGTCTCGCCCGATTGCGAAATCGCCAGCACGACCGTGTTCTCGTCGACAATTGGGTCGTTGTAGCGGAACTCCGAGCCGATGACCACTTCGACGGGGATGCGGGCAATCTTCTCGATGAGCGTTTTCCCGACCATCCCCGCATAGGCCGCCGTGCCGCAGGCGGTGATGTAAATTTTCTGGATGCGCCTGGCTGTTTCGGCGGTCAGGTTCAACTCCGGCAGGCGGATTTTCCCGGCGGCGAAATCGACCCGCCCAGCCAGGGTATCGGTCAGCGCCCGCACCTGCTCGTGGATTTCCTTCTGCATGAAGTGGCGATATTCGCCTTTTTCGGCAGCCACCGGGTCGAAGGAAATGCTGTGAACTTGGGGAATAACCGGACTCCCGTCGATGGTCTGGAGATTGATTCCGTCCCTGGTCACGATTGCCATCTGGCGCGATTCCAGGAAAATCACGCGGCGGGTGTGTTCCAATATGGCGGGGATGTCTGAAGCGAGGAAGTTTTCCCCCTCTCCCAATCCGATGACCACGCCCCCGGCATTGCCGATGCGGGCGCAGACGATTTTATCGGGTTCGTCGGCGTTGATGAGAAGAATGACACTGGCACCCTGTACTTGCTTGAAGGTGGCGCGCGCCGCTTCGGTGAAGTCCAATCCTGTCGATTGATACCGCTCGACGAGATGGACGATGGTCTCGGTGTCGGTATCCGAATTGAAGGTGATGCCTTCGGCGGTCATCTCGTCCTTCAGTTCCAGGTAGTTTTCGACGATGCCGTTATGGACGACCACCACCCGCCCGGTGCTGCCGAGGTGCGGGTGCGCGTTGCGGGCGCTGGGAGCGCCGTGCGTGGCCCAGCGGGTATGACCGATGCCCGGCGCGCCGCTGATGGGCTTCTGGTTGACCAGGTCGGTCAGGTTGGAGAGTTTCCCGGCGTCGCGGCGCATTTCAATTGCGCCATTTTGGACGACGGCCACGCCAGCCGAGTCGTAGCCGCGATATTCCAGCCGTTTCAGGCCATTGAGAATAATCGGCGTCGCATCACGCGGGCCGACATAACCAACGATTCCACACATAGTTTGTTCCTCCAGGTTTTTAAATTCAAGGTTGAATGTTGAAGGTTGTAACGTTAAACGTTAAACTTTCAACAGACTTGCTGCCATTCCGCCCGTTTTGCCTGCCCGGTTGCCCGCGCAGGGTTGTCTGGTTGGTTTGTTACTGGAGGGAAAGAGTTTCGGGGTCTGGCTCCCCGGAGGGCTTCCGCTGAACATTCGATTTTCCTGCCAGTTGATGGTCTCGATACAGACTTCGTCCTACTCGACCATCGGCTGGCAGTTAACTCCATCCTGCGATGGAGAACCCTCTTCCTCGTCATCCTGCAAATCATTTGTGATTCTTCCAGGATCATGCGCTTCCTTTCCCCAAGACAAAATTTTTGCCGGTTCACCTCCTACGCTTAATTTCGATTGATTATACCAAAGGTCTGTTGCCGACGATGAAACGGAACGAAAAAAGAGCAGGAGGACTTCCTCCTGCTCTTTTCAGCATTGGGATTGGCTTTAGTCGCCAAACTTGGTTGGCGTCGGCGTAATCGTCCGGGTTGGGGTGACTGTTGGAGTGCGCGTAGGCGGCATGACCGTGAAGGTTGGCGTGGCGGTTTGGGTTACGGTGGACGATGCGGTTGGCGTCCGGGTGACGGTCGGCGTATTGGTGCGGGTCGGCGTGATGGTTGCCGTCCGGGTTGCGGTGGGCGAAGCGGTCGGCGTTGGGCTGGGCGCGGCGGCCTGGATTTTGAAGTTGTCCGATTTTTCAGGGCAACTTGGGTCGTCACTCTGCCCAATGATGACCTTGAAGACACCTGGGTAATAATTGGGCGGGACGCTGTGCAGCCCCAGCCCAAGCGGGACGATGACGCCGCCTGGCGGACCAAGTTGTTGTCCTGGGGCCAAGAAGAAGGTGCCGCTGTTGACGATGATTTTAGCGCCCTGCGTGGTTTCGACCCGCCACCAGTAGTTGCCGGGCGGCAGCTGTCCTTGCGCAGATGCTTGCAGGTAGGGCGAATCGACACAGCCCCAGAAGCAGCCGTATCCATTCACATTCTGATAATTGCCGTACAGATCGGTGGTGGTGATGCCGCCCGAAATGTTACAGACCGGCGTCCAGGTGGGGGTGGGGGTAAAGGTGCGCGTGGGCGAAGGCCCGAAAGTCGGGGTGCGCGAGGGAGTCGGGGTGCGCGAAGGGGTCGGAGTGCGCGTGATGGTTGCAGTGGGCGTGATGGTGCGCGTTGGGGTGATGGTGCGCGTTGGGGTGGGCGTGCGGGTTGGCTGCGGCACAAAGGTCAGGTTACAGCCGTTATTGAAGCCGACCGTCAACCCGAACAGGTTCGGCTCAACAGTATACCAGTTGGAGTCGCTGTTCCGGAATATCACGCTGAAGATGGTCGTGCCTGTCGTCGAAAGCAAGTTAACAGGGCCTTGCGCGCTCGTCCAGGTGTAGGGGGATGTGGTGGAGTTGATGTTGTACTTGCCGCCAGCGCCAAATGTCCACTCGCGGAGTCGCTGCGAAGAGTTCACGCTTTTGTATGTGTTCCAGTTGAAGTTGATGGACGTGAGCAGGGTTTCCTGGCCGGTGTTGTTGACAACCGGGATTCTCAGGCGTGGGAGGCCGCCAGTGGTGTCTTGCGTCCATTGCCCAATCGACATTTGGGCGCAGTCTGGCGTGGGGGTGGTGGTTGGCGTGGAAGTCCGCGTCGCAGTCGGGGTGACTGTTGGGGTGGGTGTCGCCAGGATAAAGAATGTTTTCGAGACAATTCCCGATGTGCGGCCATCTACGCCCAGCGCCTGTGCATAGATGGTGTAAAGGCCTGGGGAGAGGACATAGAAGGAGTAGCCTGTGCCTTCTTCATAGGTATTACAAGGCCCATTGCCGCCAAAGGCACAGTAGCGTTTCTGGCCTTCCTGTTTCGCAGGAATAACAGTCGGACCATCGAACCAGAAAGTGATTCGCAGAATGCCATCGCCATTATTGGTGCCATAAGGCGGGTTGTAGGCGGTGGCCTCAAACTGGGTGAAACTATTATCGACCACAACATTGCCCGAAACTGCCGGATTAACAATTTCAATGACAATCGGCAATGGGGTATTGGTCACTGTTGACGTCATAGTCGCAGTGCCAGTCGCCGTAGGGGTGGGCGTATGGCTAGGCGTCAGAGTTGGAACAAACACTTGCGGAGGCAGAGATAACTGGCGCGTAATACGGAAAGATTCCACAACCGCCTGCCGCTCAGATGTCAGATGATAAAAGGGCCAAGTGAAGTTGATGAAGGGGGTCAGGAAGGGGTGATTGTAATCGGCCATGACAAAGACATAGTTGTTCTGCCCACCAGCATCCTCTGCTGGCACCGCATCCAGCGTACAGTGGGCATAGCCATTGTTCGTGTCATTTGGATCACCCGCTGGCATACGCCCTTGCACAGGCGATACTTTGAGGTAATCACCAACGCCATCGCCATTGCGGTCGCGGGCCGAGCAGACGGTAACTTTGATGTAGCCGCGCTGCGTCCAAGAAACGTTGTCGTTGAATATCAGATAATCGTTCCGATAGAATTCATCTTTGGTGGATTGCAAACGAGCAGCGTCAATTTCATCTTCTTTGCGAGGACCTTCACCACAGGGCAGGCCATTTCCATCCAAGTCGGGACAGTGAGCGGGATTATACTGGTAGGTAGCAGCATAACGCACGGCCTGGCGAGTCATATGTTGAAGGTTGAGCCAACCTGCCATAAGCAGAGAAAAATCAATAATCCCAAAGATAATCATCAGAAAGATGGGAAAGGTCAACGCAAACTCAACCATTGCCTGCGACTTTTGGCGACGGTGAAGGAGGCGTTCTTGAGGGGGGGAGGT
>Ga0101944_10002454_pt1 | contig 29935 bp, 28 predicted proteins | sample DewCreD2012metaG_FD_75245 | JGI IMG/M metagenome (GOLD analysis project Ga0101944, IMG submission 75245) | Hot spring sediment bacterial and archeal communities from British Columbia, Canada, to study Microbial Dark Matter (Phase II) - Dewar... ... | reverse complement strand
CCGGGCGAGCCGCGCGCGCTGCAGGGCCGCCAGCTCAGCACCAACCAGGCGGACGAGGCCATCCTGGACCGCGCCGTCTTGCAGCGGCTGAACATCGCCGTCGGCGACACGCTCGTCATCCAATCGACGCAGGGCGCGCGCGACGAGCTGTACTCCGTGCGCGTGGTCGGCGTGAGCGACGGCCAGCAGTACCTGTTCCAGCCGACCGTGTTCGTGCCGTTGTTCACCTGGGACCGGCTGCGGCCGAAGGGCGAGGGCGAGTCCAGCCGCGCCAGCCTGGTCGTCTCGGCCGTGGCCGTGAAACTGGACGACCCGCAGGCCGCCGACGCGCTGCGCCAGCGTCTGCAGGACCGGGTCGACGATATCGAGGTGCTGACGATCCGCGAGGCCTACGAGAACCTGCCCGGCTACAGCGCGCAGCAGAGCACGCTCGACACCCAGCGCTATTTCACGCTGCTGATCGGCGTGCTGGTGATCGGCGGCTTCTTCCAGATCCAGGTCCTGCAGAAAGTGCCGCAGATCGGCGTGCTCAAAGCCATCGGCGCCTCGAACTTCACCGTCGGCGCCGCCGCCATCCTGCAAATCGTGCTGGTCACGGGGTTCGGGGTGACGCTCGGCGGCCTGGCGACGCTGCTGCTCACGTTCGGGCTGCCGCCCACCATCCCGTTCGTCTTCACTGGACCGGCGGCGCTGGCGGCCATCGCCTCGCTGCTGCTCATCGGCCCGCTGGGAGGCAGCGTCTCCATCCGCTATTCGGTCCGCATCGAGCCGCTCAAAGCCCTCGGGCTGGCGTCGTAACGAAAGGGTGCCCAGCTATGAGCTCAACCGCGCTTGAAACCCGGTCCGTCGTCAAGACCTATCAACTGGACGGCCAGCCCATCCACGCCGTCCATCAGGTTTCGCTGCAGGTGCGCGCCGGGGAGTTCGTGGCCCTGGTCGGGCCGAGCGGCTCCGGCAAGACCACGCTCCTGGCGATCCTGGCCGCCCTGCTCGCGCCGACGTCGGGCCAGGTGCTGGTGGACGGGCATGACCTGGCCAAGATGAAGGACGCCGAGCGCGTGGCCTTCCGCCGCGAGAAGATCGGCTTCACGTTCCAGGCCAACAACCTGGTGCCGTACCTCACCGCGCAGGAAAATGTCGAATTGATGCTGCGCCTCAACGGGCAGTTGGACCGGGCGGGGCGCGAGCGCGCCCGCGAGCTGCTGGTCCGGCTGGGGCTGGGCGAGCGCCTGCACAACCTGCCGTCGCAGATGTCCGGCGGGCAGCAGCAGCGCGTGGCCATCGCCCGCGCGCTCATCCACCGCCCGGCCCTGGTGCTGGCCGACGAACCGACCGCCAGCCTGGACACCGAGCGCGCCTTTCAGGTGGTGCAGACCTTCGCCGGATTGATCCATGAGCAGGGCCGCGCCGGCCTGATGGTCACACATGACCTGCGCCTGGTCGCTTACACGGACCGCGTGATCCAGATGCAGGATGGGAAGATTGTGCGCGTCTACGAGACGCGCGACGAGATCGAGGCTCTGGCCCGGGGCAGCGAAGGCGCCCTCGGCGCCCGCCCCGCGCCCCGGCGCGCGCCCGTCCAGGACGTCCGGGCGCCGGCGCTTCCATCGGCCCCGTTCGTCCCCCTGCCGGCCGCGGATTGACGGCCCCTCGACCGGCGGACCGAAACTCTCCCGAACACGCTCACCCCGGGAAAACGATGGGGCGCCCCCGGCCGGGGCGCCCGGTCCGGGTTCAGCGCCGCGCCCCGCCGACCCCCTTCTCGATCGCGGCCAGCCGGCTCAACACATCGGCGGTCAGCCGGTCCACCTTCTCATGGAGCTGCATGATCTCCAGCTCCGCCTTCAGGTTCACGTCGTACTCCACATCCGCGCGCACGCGGTCCTTCTCGATCTGCCGGTTCTGGCTGAGCAGCACGAAGACCGACAGGATGATGGCCTCCAGCGAGACCGTCATCGTCAGCAGGCCGTAGGGGAACGGGTCGAAGCGGCTGGCCTCCGGCGCCAGGCTGTTCCAGCCGATCCAGACGGCGAACCAGAGCACGTGCAGGCCCAGGAACGGGATGCTGCCGCTGAAGGCCGCGATCCAGTCGGCGGCCCGGTCGATCAGGCTGCGGTGTTCCTCGACCTCCTGGTTGACGTTGCGGGCGGCGGTGTGCCGGAGCAGTTCGGAGGTCACCCGCAGCCGGCGCCCCATGGCCGAGAGCATATCCAGCGACGCCTGCGGGTGCGAGCGGACCAGTTGATCCAGGTCCGCCTGATCCACGCGCAGCGCCTCCACGTCGGTGTGCGCCAGGGCGCTGGCGGAGCGCGAGCCGCGGTCCAGCATGGACAGCTCGCCGAAGAAGTCGCCCGGGCCGGGGCGCTCCAGCACGATCGTGTTGCCCGTGTTGTCCTTGAAGAAGATCTCCACCTCGCCGGAGCGGATCACGTACATGGCGTCGCCCGGGTCCCCGGCGGAAAAGATCAGGTGCCCGGCCGCGAAGTGCACCTCGTCCAGGCTGGCCGCCAGGTCGGCGCGCTCGTCGTCGTCCAGGAATTGAAACAGGGGGACTTCCGCCAACAGGGCGGCATCGGTTGCCATGCGGCCTCCTTGAGCGTCACGGGTAGATAGCGGCCGATCAGGCCTGTCCGGCGCGGATTGTAGCCGAGAACTTTCGATGGAAAAAAAGAAGATCAGGCCAGAGGCGGCCGGACGTAACGCCGCGTGGCGGGGAGCGCCAGCAGGCCCAGGCAGATGAGGCCCAACAGCGTGCCCAGGTAGGGCCAGGCCAGCGTCAGCGCCCCGGCCACAATCCCGATGAAGTATCCCCAGCGCCGCCGGCCATACAGGCCGAAGCTGGCGCCAATCAGGGCGAAACCGAGGCAGATAAAAGGCCAGCCGGTGTCGGCCGGCGTCAGGCCCAGGCTGTCCGCCCAGCCGATCCAGGGTCGCAGGACCAGGGCCAGCGGCAGATAAGCGTTCCAGAGCCGCTGGTACATCCCGTCCAGAACCAGCGGCCAGCCCAGCAGCCAGCTGGCCCCGATGAAGAGGCGGGCGGTGAGCGGCGGGTTGTAGTGTTCACGAGGGGGAGCGTCGGTGGGCGGCGTCATCGGCGGGCCTGCCCGCATTATACGCCAGCCAGGCCCCTCGCCGGGGCGATCAGAACAGGCGGAGCTGTCTGGCCGGCTGCCGGCCGGCCAGCAGGATGAACGGCGCCGCCCGCTCCGCCCGGATGCCCAGGGCGCGCAAATCGCGCAGATCGCGCAACACGCCCCGGCGGCGCGCGTCCAGGATCGCGGCCACGGCCTGCGGCCCGAGGCCCGGCACGCGCAGCAGCGCCGCCCGGTCGGCCCGGTTCACCTCCACCGGCGCGTCGGCCAGGTTCTGCTCGGCCCAGGCCAGCTTGGGGTCGATCCCGAGCGGCAGACGACGCTCGGGCGTGAAAGGCAGGTCCTCCAGCCCAAAGCCATAGTCGCGCAACAGGAACGAGGCCTGATACAGCCGATGCTCGCGCCACGGGTTCTCGGGCGGCAAGCCCTCCAGCGGCGTCTCCGGGACCGGGTGAAAGGCCGAGAAGTACACGCGCGCCAGGCGCAGCTGCCGGGTGAGGTAGGCCGTGGTCGAGAGGATCTCCAGGTCGTCCTCGCCCGCTCCGCCGACCACCAGCTGGGTGACAAGCGACGGCCAGCGCCCGTTATGCGTGGAATGAGGCGCGACGGTCCGCCGGATATGGTCGGCCCACTTCAGCGGCTGGAGCAATTCTTCGAGGAAGATCTTGTGCGGGGCCAGCCGGCGCAGGCGCTCGGTGTTGGGGGCCTCCAGGTTGATGGAGACCCGGTCGGAAAGCTGCATGGCGCGCAGCAACTGGTCCTGCTCCAGGCCCGGCATCAGTTTGAGGTGCAGGTAACCGGTGTAGTGGTGCTTGCGGCGCAGGATCTCGGCCGTGTCGATTAGGCGGTCCTGCGTGCGCACGCCGCCGCCGGCGATGCCGGAGCTGAGGAACAGGCCCTCCGCCACGCCGGCCGCGTGCATCTGGGCGAAGACGCCGGCCATCTCGTCGGGCCGGAACGTCGCCCGGCGGAAATTGCGGCGCGCCCGGAAGGGACAGTAATAGCAGTCGCGCTCGCAGGCCGAGGTGAGCAACGTCTTGAGCAGCGCGATCTTTTTCCCGCCCGGCATGGCGGCGTAGGTCACGCCGAGCGAGTGCTTCTTGCGCTCCAGCGACGGCGCCGGGTCGCCGCCGCCCCGGGTGAGGGCATGCAGGGCGCGCTGCAACTCGGCCGGCGAATGGCCGCAGGGCGCGCGCCCGCCCGGGCCGGGATCGACCCGATAGGCGGCGTCGCGGGCCTCGCGCAACGCGCGCGGCGGGGCCGGCGCGGAGGCGGCGCCGAAACCGTCCGGCGGGGCGACGGTCGGCTGGCGCAGACTATCGGCCTCCTCGGCCGGCTCCAGGCTCATCTGGCTGCTGAGTAGTCCCAGCTTGTCGAGCGTGTCCATGCGCTGATCATTATAGAACAGATGTTTCCTGAGTCAATGTCGCCCGGAAGCAAAAGGCGGCCCCTGATCCCAGGGACCAGGGGCCGCCCGATGGGTGGGCGCCGGGAGCGCTTACGGCTTCGGGAAGACCACGCCGCGCACCGTGTGCCACAGTTGATGGAACTTCAGATACGGCCCCAGGTTGTCGTACGGGTCGTCGTACCAGCAGCGCGTCTCGTACGCCGCATCATACATGATGCGCGGGTGGCCGCCCGAGTCCAGATGCAGGACCGGCGTCTTGGTGACCCACAGGCCCGCGTCACAGTGCCCGGGGCGGGCCACCGGCCAGGCCGCGTCGAGCACGGAGGCGGCCTCGACCACCTTTTCATGCCAGGCCGCCGTGACGCCGCAGTTGCTGTCGCACCAGGCGTATCCCAGGCCGCCCCCGCTCTGGAGCATGTGCGCGATGCGCGGGCGGCCCTGGGCGTCCAGTTCCAGGTCCGGGTGCTTGCCGGTGCGCTGGGCCAGCCCCAGGTATGCGCCCTGCCAGTCGTTCACGTCCAGGCAGTTCCCGTCGCACCAGGCGTAGTACAGATACTCGCCGCCGTTATTGATATAGCTGCCGTCGTAGTACGCCACGTGCGGGCGTCCGGCCGAGTCGATCTCAATGTCCCAGGAGACCTCGGTGCCCGAGCCGCGTTCGAAGAGCCGGACGCGCTGCCAGTTAGCGCCGTCCTCGCACTGGTCGTCGCAGGCGACGTAGTAGATGCCGGCTTCATCGGAGTTCAGCGGGATCACGTCCGCCACCACACGCGGCTGCCCCTGGGCGGTAAAGGTCAGCGAGGCGTATTTGAAGACCTCGTAGTTATAACCCTGGGCCAGGCTGATCTGCGTCTCAAACCAGTGCGGGTCGCCGGCCGGGTTGCTGGTGCAGTCCGCATCGCAGAAGACGTAGTAGACGCCGATATGGTCAGGCTCGATGAAGTAGTTGCGGTCGAAATAGACGAAGCGCGGCCGGCCCTGCGGGTCCAGCGCGAAGTAGCGCTGCGGGCTGGTGAAATCCGAGATGGCGAACATCGACGTGCCGTAGGTCGTCGCCACAAAAACGCTGTCCCACCGGGCCGGGTCGGTGCAGGTCCCGTCGCAGGCGGCGTAGTAATAGTCATTGTCGTAACCGGAGGCCTCGGCGCGGGTGCGGATAAGCAGGCGCGGCTGGCCGGTGGGCGTCAGAGCCAGTTGCACCTCGTCCACGTAGTCGGCCAGCGCCACCCCGGCCCAGTTGGCGTTCTGGCTGCAGTCCTTGCCCGGCGCGCAGTAGCGGTAGATCGCCCGGGGATGCTCGGCGTACGGCAGCACGTACACGTAAGCCGAATGCAGGCCGCCCTGCCCATCGGCCATCAGGTTGCCCGTGCCCGTCTTCGTCTCCGGCTCCATGAACAGGGCCGCCGGCGCGGGCGGCGGCAGCGGGCCTGAACGCCAGCTCGCGGCCACAAACGGCAGGTTGAGCGTGAAAGGAGGCGCCTGAGGTTCTTCCTGAGCATGCACACTCGCCGGCCGCAGCGCGGCGAACACGGCGAGCATCAGGCCGGCGCCCAAAGCGGCCAGGACGGGCAGGCGGATTGCGCTGGGTCGGGTCACGGGACCTCCTGAACGGCCACTCCGCTCGGCAAAGTGACCGCGCTAAAAGCCGACAACCTTGACCCATGCTATCCATCTGCCCTGTCGGCGGCATCCATCCGCTGCCGGAATCCGGGTCGGTCTAAGGACGGAAGCCGAATACGGGCGCGTTATTGATCACTCCGGTTTGCTTGATCGAGCGTGGCGCGGCACCCCGGCCAGCAGCGCGACGGGGCCGAGCAACAGCAGCCACATGGTGGCCGGCAGTCCGAACCGCTCGCCCACCCAGCCCAACAGCGCCGGCACAAAGCCCGCCGCCAGGCCAAAGAGCGAGTTGACGGCCAGAACCGTGCCGGACCGGCCCGGCATCGACGTGTAGAGCTGGCCCTTGAGGATGGCGTACCAGCCGGAGTTGAACAGGCCCAGCAGCGCCAGCCAGACCAGCTTGGCTTCAAAGGCCGGCGTGAGCAGGAACGCCGGATACAGCGCCAGCATGACGGCGGCGCTGGCCCGCAGATAGCTCAAGCCGCGCACGCGCTCCAGCAGCGGGATCAGCAGCGCATCGCCCACCAGGCCGACCCCGGCCCAGACCGCCACCGCCAGCGCGCCCTGCTCCGGCGTGGCGCCGGCCACGTCCACCATATAGAGCGCCAGGAAACCGAGCAGGACATCCAGCATGAAGTCGGAAAATTCCAGCAACACCAGCCAGCGCAGGACAGCCGGCCGGCGCAGGGCGCGCCACGCCTCCCGGAACCCGGCCCGCAGGTCGTGGCCCTCGGCCGCCGAGGCGCGCGGGAATGGGTGGCGGGCGGCCAGGCCGACCAGGAGGAGCGCGATGGCGGCCAGGGCGATGAAGGCCGCGCGCCAGCCCGCGCCCAGCCAGAGCGCGGCGCCGAGCGCCAGCGGGCCGGCGACCACCCCCAGCGAGCCGGCCAGCGTCCAGCGCGCCATCCCCTGCTCATGACGCCCCGGCTCCAGGTCCATGAGCGTCGCCTGCGACAGGCTGACGAACGCCCCGGACGACGGGTTGAACAGCATGAAGGACAGCAACAGGACGAGGAAATCCGGCGCCAGCCCGGACAGCAGGCACGCCAGCGCCAACAGCAGGCCGCCGCCCAGCACGAGGACACGCCGGTAGCCGAGGTCGCCCAGCAGGCCCAGGAACGGCTCCACGGCCGACCCCGCCAGGCGCGGCAGGCTGATCAGCAGCCCGATCTGGGCGTAGCTCAGCCCCAGGTCGGCGCGGATGAGGGGCCAGGCCGCCTCGCCCACACCGAAGATCAGTTCATCCAGGAATTCGATCGCCAGCAGAACGAACGCGAACGACAGCGCGCCGCGCCGGGCGAAAGCCCGCTTAGATTGTGACGAAGCCATGGGATTGCCTCTTGTCGCTTGGGGCAGGCTTCTTCGGGGTGGCCGGGCCGCGACAGCCCGCGACAGACGGGGACTGCCGCATGCCGCGGTCCACAGCCCGAGGAGAAACCGCCCGCCACAGTCGCGCGCCAGGGCAGTCGGGCCAGCGGCCGCTGCGCGCCTGGCAAACCGGCGCGAGACAAGAGGCGGTGGAGCACGCGCCCGATCCGGGCGGACCGGGAGTTAGCCGGGAGGCAGGAAACCGAAACCGCGCATACCAAAATTATACCGGAAACGAAAAGCCCCGGCTCGCGCCGGGGCCTGGATTGCCAATTGGATCGCCTAGGCAGCGGCGGCTTCGGCCAGGCCGACCACCTGCGCGGCCTGCGGGCCCTTCGGCGTGTCCTCGATCGAGAACTCGACGCGCTGGCCCTCCTCAAGGTTACGGTAACCCTCGCCGACGATGGCCGAGTAGTGGACGAAGACGTCCTTCTCGCCCGTGTCGGGGCTGATGAAACCATAGCCCTTGACTCGGCTGAACCACTTGACGGTACCGGTAACGCGGTTGCTCATATTGCGGGTGCCTCCTTCATGACCCAAAAGCACGTGAGGCGGCGTTTGTCGCTTTCTTTCCAGGCGCACACAGGCGAATAAAAAACGCCATACCGACACATGCCTCGGCTGGCGTCCTTCGACTGACGCATCCCACAGAAAACGCTTACCTCACTCTGCCGCAAAGTTATCACGTATTGAAAAGCTCGTCAACCGAACTTATCTCCTATTCAGGCGCCGCTTCTAACGCGGGCGCAACGCCCCGGAAACAAAAACGGGGCGACCGCCAGGGTCGCCCCGTCCGGGAGGGCCGGCCTGACTACTGCAGCGCGGCCAGGTAGGCGATGACGTCCGCCAGCTCCTGCGGCGTCAACAACTCGCCGTAGTTCTGCGGCATCAGGTTCGCCAGGTAGCCGGGCACCACGTAGGCGTTCGGCAGGGTGATGGACTCGTACAGGTATTCCTGCGCCGTCCTGGCCCGGCCGGTATAGCCCGCGGCGTTCCAGCGCTCGGCCGCGTGCTGGCTGACGCCCACGCCATCCTTCGACTGGGCCGCCAGCCAGGCCGGGCCGGTGAGCGCCGCCGCCGCGGCCGGGTCGGCCGCAATGTGGCAGCCGACGCAACCGCGCGCCTCCGTCACCGCCTGGCCGGCCGCCGCGTCGCCCGGCGGCAGGGCCGCCACCAGCACGTCCGGTCCGGGGCCCAGCGTCGGCGTCGGGCCGGGCAGCGGCGTGGGCGTCCAGGAGGCCGCAATCTGCGTCGCCTCGACTGTGCTGTCGGTGGACAGCACCTGCCCGATGCCGGGCAGGACCCAGACCGCGGTCAGGGCTGCCAGCGCCAGGAAGATCAACAGGATCAGTTGATCGAGCCAGTTCAGGCGCGGCGGGAACGGCCGCGCCAGCGCCTCTTTCATCCGCGTCTCCAGGGCCTGGAGCTGCGCGGCCGGCCAGGCCGGCGTCTGGGTCCGCGCGACGGCCTTCTCGGCCGATGTGAACTGCTGAAGCAGGCGCGCCAGGCCGACGCCCACCACGCTGACGCCGCCCACCGTGACCAGGACGACCAGCACCGCGGTCTGCCATGCGGTCGGCGAGTCGCCCGGCCCGGGGATGATCTGGGACGGCCAGCCCTCGATGCGCTCGCCGGGCAGTTGGAAGCCGACCGGTTCGGAGAGGCTCTGCAGCGGCGTGTAGCCGAGCGGCGCGTCCGCGGCCAGGGCGCGGACCAGCAGGAAACCGACGACCAGGACCGTGACGCCGACCGAGAAGATGAACAGCGAACGGTTGTCGTACAGGAACGCGGCCGGCTTGTCGGCCACGGGGCCCTTGGAAGGCGGCGCTTTCGCCGCCGGCGCCTTGGCCGCGCCGGCGCCCGCCTGGGCCACGGACGTCTCAGCCTTCAGGGTCTGGCGGCCGAGGAAGGCGGCCAGCCAGGCCAGGGCAACGCCGACGACGATGGTCCCGCCCAGGGCCAGCGCCGCGACGACGGCCAGGCCGATCCCCTGCGTCACGGTCAGGTCCCCGGGCAACTCGAAGAGCGCGCCGGACCAATCCGGAAGCCGGTCGAGCGGATAGCCCGGCGGGGTGCCGGCCGCCAGCGTGCGCACGACCAGAAAACCCAGGACCAGGGCGGCGAGGGCGACGCCGAAGACCGCGACCGAGCGGTCGTCGTAGAGGGGGATGGGCAAAGCCGCTTCTTTCTTTGGCGCGGGGGCCGGCTTAGGTAACGCCACGGACGGCGCGGGCGCTTTGGCGGCCCGGCGCTCGTCGCTCAGGGCGTGGGCCAGCCAGTTCACGAACAGGCCAAAGAGCGCGCCGAGCAATGCCACGGCCGCCAGCGCGCCCAGGGTGCCGCCCACGATGAACAGCAGGACGGTCTGCGGCGAGTCGGGGTCCAGGTTCCCGCCAGTCTGCCAGAGCACGATCACGACCGCGCCCACGACCAGCAGACCGAAGGCCACGAGCAAAGTGGGGATGTACCGACGCAAGGCAGTTTCCTCCTCCCAGTGTTTTCTGGCGCCGCGCTGCAGGCCGGCGCGCCCGTCAGCCGCCGCGGCCCCACAAAGGCCGCAACGCGCCCCAGGCGCGCCGCCCCCAGACGAGCACACCCGCGCCCGCCAGCAGGCTCAGGGCGGTGGCCCCATACTGGTTGATCCAGTTCAAGACATTCCGCTCAAATGTCGGGTGGTCGCCGGCCGTCCGCAGCGCCTGGTCCAGCCCCGCCTCCCAGTCCAATGAAGCGTACGCGTTGGGCTGCCCGGCCCGGCGGATGGTGACCAGCATCTGCCACGGGCCGGCGCGCGAGAGCGCGAAACCCGTCCCGTGGTATCGCCCGGCCGCATCCACACGCGTCAACAGGCGCCGGGAGATGACCGCGCCCCCGCCGACCGGCACAAACGCCACCTCGACTTCGGCGTCCGCCACCGGCTGACCGGCTGCCTCGGTCAGCGCCAGCTCGACCCGGTTCAGGCCCAGGCGCGCGGGCCACAGAGTCCCCGCGACTTGAAACTCCCCGGCCTGCACGGACCAGCCGGCGCTGCGGTCGCCGGCCGGCAACGGCAACATCCGGATCATCAGCGCGACGCCGACCAGGGCCAGCGCCACGACCGCGGCCTCCAGCCCGAGGCGGCGCGTGATAGCGCGCGCCATTATACCGCCGGCGGCGGCTCAATCCCGCAGGCGCGCGTACTCGGCGCGCGCCTCGCGGATCCAGCCCAGCAGGGCGACGACCGCCAGGACCGCACCCAGGCCGATGGCGATATCGCCGACCAGCGGGTTGTACACGGGCCGGATAATGATCAGGCCGAAGAGGGCCAGGACGACGCCGAAGTCCAGGAGCAGCGGGTAGGGGCTGTTGCGCCGGGCGGTCAGCTCAGGCGCCGGCCCGCCCTCGGCGCCGTGGCCGTGGCCGTGGCCGTGACCATTGTGGCCGATCCCGTTCGAGCCGATCTGTTTGATATCCGAGGGCGGTTGCAGGGGGGTCATTGCCGTCGCCTCACTGCCGCGCCAGGGCCAGGAAAAAGCGGATATACAGCAGCGAGACGCCGGTAAACACCACGGTCAACGCCACCAGCCCCCAGCCGACCAGCAGATTACGGAACGCGTCTTTCTTTCGCATGCTTTCACCCGTCGCCTTCAGACCGCCACGTGGATAAACCGATCCGCCACCATCACCGCGAACATCAGAGCCAGGTAATAGCTGGAATACTTATACAGGCGCCAGGCCGCCTTGTTGCTGGGCGCGCGCCACAGCCACAGGGCATGGAAGAGGAACCCCAGCCCCAGTAGCGCCGCGCCCAGCAGGTAGACCGCGCCCGCCACGCCGGCCGGCGTGAACAGGAGCGAGAGCGCCACGAGCACCAGCGTGTAGAGCACGATCTGGCGCCGGGTCTCGGGCTCGCCGAAGACCACGGGCAGCATCGGCACGCCGGCGCGCGCGTAGTCGTTCTTCTTCAGCAGCGAGAGCGCCCAGAAGTGCGGGGGCGTCCAGAAGAAGACCAGCGCGAACAGGAACAGCGCCGGCGCGTCCACCGTCCCGGTCACGGCCGCCCAGCCCACCAGCGGCGGGATGGCGCCGGCGCCGCCGCCGATGACGATGTTCTGCGGCGTGGCTTTCTTCAGGAAGACCGAATAGGCGACGACGTAGTAGGCGCTGCCGACCATGGCCCAGAACGCCGCCGCCAGGTTGACGAAGACCGCCAGCACGTAGAACGCCAGCACCGTCAGGGTCAGCCCGAAAGCCAGTCCGGCCGCCAGCGAGACGCGGCCCTGCGCCAGCGGGCGGCGCGAGGTGCGCGCCATGTGCTTGTCCAGGTCATGGTCGATCACCTGGTTGAGGGCCGCCGCCCCGCCCGAGGCCAGCGCCCCGCCCAGCATCGTCCACAGGAACAGGTCCAGCGGCGGCCAGTCGCGCCCGGCCACCACCATCGCCGCCGCCGTCGTGACGAGCAGCAGGAGCATGACGATGGGCTTGGTCAGCACGATGTAATCCGCCAGCACCGGGCGCAGCCGCGCCGGCCTGAAGGTGAACGCCGCCGTCGAGCGGAGGGGCGACAAGCGCACGGCCTGCATCGCCAGCACGGCGAAGACCACCAGCGCCGCCCAGATGGCGATGGCCGTCACGACGTGCAGACTGCCGAAGTGCAGGGGGAAGGCGTTGAGCACGTTGGCGGCCCCGATCAGCGCCTGGCCGAGGAACAGCGCCGCCGCGAGGCTGCCGCTGACCACCACCCGCGTGTCCTGGCCGCGCCGCCGCCAGGCCAGGAAGACGCTCCCGAAAACCAGCAGGCCCGCCACCAGGGCCAGGAAACGGTGTCCGATACTGATCAGGCCGAGGGTCGTCTCCGGCCACAAGCTCTCGCCGCATAATGGCCAGGTCGGGCAGGCCGCGCGCGCCCCGGTCGCCGCCGCCAACGACCCGGCGGCCTGGAGCGCGAAGACGGCCAGCGCCGCCGCGCCCGCCAGGCGGCTGACCGCGTCGAAGTGGAGCAGGGCGTCGCCCAGCCGCGCGTCCCGGCTGAGTTGAAACGCCACGACCGTCGCCACCACCGGCAGCGTCAGCAGCGCCAGGTCCAGGGCGAAATGCAGCACGTCCAGGGCGACCGAGCGCGCCAGCGTTCCCAGCAGAAAGCGGATCAGGAACAGGCCCAGGGCCAGCCAGGCCGGCCAGACCACCCAGCGCACGCGCCGGTAGCCGCGCCAGGCTGCCAGCGCCAGCGCCCCCAGCAAGGGGATGGCGAAGACGGCGGCCAGGCGGGCGGCCAGATCCAGCCAGCCCAGGCGGCTGAGCGGCGCGAACCAGGCGCCGTTGCACAGCGGCCAGTGCCCCACGCAGCCGAGGCCGTAGCCGCTGGCGCGGATGACGCCGTCCACGGCCAGCGTGGTGAAGACGGCCGCCGATGTCGCCAGCGCCAACCAGCGGAAGTAATGGGTCGAGGGCGAGGCGGGCAGGGTGGAGCAGGTCATGGCCATCCGGGGCCGGTTCACGTGGGGCCGGTCATGTCGTAGGGGCCGGGTCTCAGAACCGCCCTACAACCTTGCAACTCAATGTCCGTTGTGGCCGTTCGGGCCGCCCTTCTGCGCCCAGAGCGGGTTCATCCCGCTCACGGTCGGGATCTGGGCGAAGTTGTACTCCGGCGGCGGCGAACTGGTGGCCCACTCCAGCGAGGCGGCTTCCCACGGGTTGGCGCCGGCCGGCTCGTGCTTGCGGGCGCTGTAGAAAAAGTTGACGATGAAGACCAGCACCGAGAGCGCGATCAGGAAAGCGCCGATGGTTGACAGCAGGTTGTGGACCTCCCAACCCTGGCCGCCGGCGTAGGTGTAGATGCGGCGCGGCATGCCCAGGATGCCGGCGATATGCTGCGGGAAGAAGGTCAGGTTGAAGCCGGCCAGCATGATCCAGAAGTGCCAGATCCCCAGGGCGCGGTTCATCTTAAAGCCCGTCATCTTCGGCAGCCAGTAGTAGAAGGCCGCGAAGATGCCGAAGACCGAGCCGCCGAACAGCACGTAGTGCAGGTGGGCGACCACGAAATAGGTCTGGTGCATCTGCCAGTTGACGGGCACCGAGCCGAGCATGACGCCGCTCAGGCCGCCGATGATGAACATCGTGATCATGCCGATAGCGAAGAGCATCGGCGGCTCCAGGCGCAGCGCCCCGCCCCACATCGTCGCGATCCAGTTGAAGATCTTGATGCCGGTCGGCACGGCGATGATCATCGTCGCCAGGGCGAAGAAGGTGTTGACGGCCAGGCTCGAGCCGACCTGGAACATGTGGTGGGCCCAGACGCTGAAGCCCAGCACGGCGATGCCCACCGACGACCAGGCGATGAAGTTGTAGCCGAAGAGCGGTTTGCGCGAGAAGGTCTGCAGGACCTCCGAGACCAGGCCCATGGCCGGCAAGATCATGATATAGACCGCCGGGTGCGAGTAGAACCAGAACAGGTTCTGCCACAGCAGCGGGTCGCCGCCGCCGGCCGGCAGGAAGAAACTGGTACCGAAGTGCCGGTCGGCCAGCAGCAGCGTGATGGCCACCGACAGCATCGGCGTGCCGAACAGCACCATGAACGACGTGATCAGCATCGACCAGACGAACATCGGCACCTGCATCAGCTTCATGCCCGGCGCGCGCAGGCGCATGGTGGTGACGATGAAGTTGATGGCGCCGAAGAGCGACGACAGGCCGCCCAGGTGCAGGCCCAGGATCCAGAAGTCGATGCCGGGCAGCGCGTTGGCGTCCGCCGTGAGCGGCGGGTACGACGTCCAGCCGGCGTTCGGCACGGTGCCGAAGAAGTACGACGAGTACATCACCAGGCCGCTGAAGAAGAGCAGCCAGAAGGAGAGCGCGTTCAGGCGCGGGAAGGCCATGTCGCGCGCGCCGATCATCAGCGGCAGCACGTAGTTGGCGAAGCCGGCCCAGATGGGCACGATCACCAGGAAGATCATGGTCGTGCCGTGCATCGTGAACAGCTCGTTGTAGCGGTCCGGGTCCACGATCTTCAGATTGGACCAGGCGAGCTGGGTGCGGATGACGAGCGCCATCACGCCGGCCAGGATGAAGAAGAAGAAGTTGAGGCCGAGGTACAGGATGCCGATCTTCTTGTGGTCAACGGTGGTGACCCAGTCCAGGATCTCGGCCAGGGCGGGCTTCGACGGGGCGGTGACGGCGGGCGCAGTGGTTGCCATGCGGACTCTACCTTTACTTCAGGCTCGTAAGATAAGCGGCCAGGTCGGCGATGGTCTGCTCGTCCAGCTGGCGGATGACCATCTTGTTGCCGGGCTTCACGCCCTGCGGGTCGCGCAGCCAGCGCGCCAGGTTCTCGGGCGTGTTGGCCAGGATGCCGCCGGCCAGGTGCGCGCGCCCGCCGACGTGGGTCAGGTTGGGGCCGATCTGTCCGGCCGCCGCCGTGCCGTCGATCTGGTGGCAGGCCGTGCAGGCGTTCTGTGGGTTGAAGAAAGCATCGTAGCCGGCCTTGACATTCCCGCTCAGCGCCTCCGGCGCCGCGGCCGGCTGCTGCTGCTTGGCCACCCAGGCGTCGTACTCGGCCGGCGGCAGCACGATAACCGAGAAGCGCATCTGGGCGTGCTGCGTGCCGCAGTATTGCGTGCACTGCCCGCCGTACTCGCGCCGGCCGACGCTGGTCGGCGTGAAGCGCAGGCGCGTGGTGTAGCCCGGGATGGCGTCCACCTTGCCGAACAGCTCCGGCGCCCAGAAGCCGTGCTCGACGTCCACCGACTCCAGGGCGACCTCGACCGTGCGGTTCACGGGGACGACCAGCTCGCCGGCGGTGACGATGGCCTCGTTCGGGTAGCGGAACTCCCACCAGAACTGATGGCCGATGGCCTTCACCTTGAGCGCATCGGCCGGGGCCGGGCCGCGCACCTGGCTCATGGTCTGCAGGGTGAAGCCCATAATGACGAAGAGCACCACGGCCGGGGCGGCCGTCCAGGCGATCTCCAGGCGCGTGTCGCCGTGGATCTGCAGCGCGCTCTCCGGCGGGCGGTTGCGGAATTTGAAGACCGTGAAGACCAGCAGGCCCTCGACCACTACGAAGACGATGGCGGCCAGCGCCAGGATGAGTGTGAAGAGGAAGTTGATGCGGCCGGCCTCGTCCGAGGCCGGGGCCAGCGTGGACGGGATAGCGAAGGTGTACGGGCAGGCCGGCGGACAGGCCTCCAGGGTCCGGTCAGGCTGCCCGACCGTGACCCACAGCAGCGCCCCCACCGCCCCCACCGTGACGATGGTCAACAAGATGAAGACAATCCACCAACGTGCCGATACCGCAGATTTCAACTTGACCTCCTCGTCAGGCGGGCCGGGCGCAAAACTATGGAAAGCGAGGGAAGAATCGCTGAACGGGTCGAATTATAACCAAAGAAACACCATCGTCAAACTCAGCATTCGCTTATGACACAATAATGAAAGACTTATCCGGGCTAATACGACAAAACAGGCTGTATTACGTTGACGCGCGCTGACCCGTATGGTACATTTGCGGCGCTGGCCCCGGTTCGGAGAAAAGAATGACCCACTCGGTTGAAGAGCATCCGTCCCACGAGATTCACCTGCCCAAGCCCTCCTACTGGCCGATGTTCCTGGGCATCGGGTTTGCGCTGCTCATGCTGGGCTTCCTGTTCTGGCGCAGCACGGCGACCGAGGCGCTCGGCCAGGGCCTGATGATCGGCGGGCTGGTGGTGATGCTGGGCGCCATCGGCGGTTGGGTGGCCACCAACATCCGGGCGCGCGTCCGCGACCATGCCGAGGTGCTTGGCGGGCCGGAGGCGGCCAAGCTCGCCATGTGGACCTTCATCGGCACCGAGTGCATCATCTTCGGCGGCCTGATCGCGCACATGATCTACCTCTGGCTGCGCGACACCGACGTCAACCATGCGCTCCACAACCTGGAGGCGCTGCTGATCGTCTCGGTCAACACCTTCTTCCTGCTCACCAGCTCGTTGTGCGTGGTCCTCGGCCTGGCCGCCATCCAGCGCGGCGAGCGGCTGGGGCTGGCGAAGTGGCTGGCGGGCACGGCGGTGCTGGGCGCGGCCTTCATCGGCATCCAGGCCTACGAGTACAGCAAGCTCTTCGCCGAGGACATCACGCTCACCAGCAGCCAGTTCGGCTCGGGCTTCTTCTTCCTGACCGGCTTTCACGGCCTGCACGTCTTTGTCGGCGTCATGTGGGCCCTGGTGCTGCTGGTCTACACGCTGCGCGGCGGCTTCACCCGCGAGGCGCACATGGGTTACGAGGTCTTCGGCCTGTACTGGCACTTCGTTGACGTAGTCTGGATCTTCATCTTCACCCTGGTCTACCTGCTCTGAGAGGTCGTCATGGCGAATCCCCCTTCCACCGCCGGCGAACAGACGCACGCCCACCCCAAACCCAACTACGTCGGCGTCTTCGCCTGGCTGACCGGCTTCACGCTGGTGGAGCTCTTCGTCTCCTTCATGCCGGCCGAGCTCGACTCGATCAAGGTCCCCCTGCTGGTGGTCTTCGCTATCCTCAAGGCGTCGCTGGTGGTGCTGTATTACATGCACCTGCGCTATGACAGCCGTTTCTACGCGCTGTTGCTGCTGTCCGGCGTCTTCTTCGCGGTGCTGGTCGGGCGCTTCCTGCCGGCGGTGCAGAAATAAGCGCCGTCGCGGCAAGACGACGGGCCTCGGAGGCTTCTCCGAGGCCCGTTTTTTTTCGAGCCGCTCCCGCGCCCTGAGCGCCGTCAGGCCAGCCAATTCACGCCGGCGAAGCCCAGGCTGCGCGCCACCAGCCCGCCGAAAAGCGGGTATTCAAAGCCCTCGCCCCGGGCGGCCAGGTAGGCGCCGCGCAGGACGTAGGCCAGCCCGGCCAGCGGCGCCACCACCAGGAACACGATCGCCAGCACGGTGACCGCCACGGCCACCGGCAGCAGCGCCAGGCCGATGACGACGACGCCGAGCAGGGCGGCGGCGGCCCAGCTGAACACGACGGCGCCGGCCAGGACCACGGCCGTCAGCACATACAGGACGGCGCCGCCGGCCTGGAACACCGTCGCCTGGAGCGCATGGTAAGCGACGTAGGGCGCGCGCTCGCGGAAAAAGACATACAGGCTCAGCGGCGCCAGCAGCGCCACGACCGCTCCGACCCCGCCGGTGGCCCAGCCCGCCGCCACGGTCAGCAGGGCGCTCAGATGGGCGGCCGCCGCCCAGTTGCGTTCGGCCGTCGTGACAGACGAGAATGACAACATGCCTTCCACCTCGGCGCCTCTTTCATCCTCTTTACGTGATGGCCCGGCCCGGGTTGCAGGCGCGGCCCGCGCCCGCCGGATGCTATAATCGCGGCGTGTCCCCGCTGTCCGATCCGCCTCTGACCAAACGCCAACTGGGCTGGCTCCTGATCCTGGCCGGCGGCCTGGGCGCGCTGGCCGGGCTGGGCGTGGACGTCGTCAGCGCCGGCGGCTGGCCGGGCCTCGGCCCGGCGCAGGCCCAGGCCGTGGGGGCGGCGGCCCTGCTGGCGCTGCTCGGCCTCTCGCTCCTGCCTCTCGGCGACCGGCCGGCGTGATCCCCGTGGCCGTCGGGTCCCGGGTCGTGGACCTCCGCCCTCTCCCCCGCTGGGCGCGCTGGCTGTCGGCGGCGCTGCTCGGCCTCGCCGCGCTGGCCCTGATCGGCCAGTTCCTGGTCTATGTCCACTACGCCGGCGCCCTCCTCCGCTTCCCGTTCGACTACGACCAGGGCGAGGGCTTTGAGCTGTACGACACGTTCCTGCACACCCAGGGACGCTGGCCCTACCAGGACAGCCAGGTGTTTCCGTTCTACACGTCCATCTATCCCCCCCTCTACCACCTGATCACGGCGCCGCTGGTGATGGCGTTCGGCCCGCAGTTGTGGACCGGGCGCCTGGTCAGCTTCCTGGCTTCGCTGACCGCGGCCGCCGCCATCGCCTGGGCAGTGCGGCGCGAGACCGGCCAAACCGTGATCGCGGCGCTGAGCGGCCTGGCCTTCCTGGCCTCTAACTACACCTTCGCCATCGGCCCCCTCTTCCGCCAGCACATGAGCATGGTGATGTTCGAGACCCTGGCTATTGTCACCTTAGCCGGCTTCGACTGGAATGGGTCTGGCCGCGAAGACGCGAAGGGGACACGCCCCGAGCCGCGCTTCGCGGCCGCCTGGCCGCCTTCGCGGTTCAATCGCCGCCTGTACCTGGGGGCGGGGCTCCTGCTGGCGGCCGGCTTCACCAAGCAGCTCGCCCTGGCCACGGCGCTGGCGGCGCTGGCCTATCTGTTCCTGCGCGGGCCGCGCCGCGCCCTGCTGGCCGGGCTGGGCCTGGCGCTGGTGGGCGGCGCGCTCTTTTTCTGGATCGACTGGCAGACCGACGGCTGGTGGTTCATCAGCATCATCCGCGCCAATATCAACGAATACGACCTGGCGCAGACCCTGGCCTTCTACCGCGAGTGGCTGGCGCTGCACGCGGTCGTGGCCGCCGCCGCGTTCGGCTGCGTGATCCACGAGCTGTACTTCGGCCGCCTCTCGGCCTATGGGCTCTGGTTCGTCTTCGCCTTCGCCAACGGCGCGCTGTCCGGCAAGTTCGGGGCCGGCGAATCGTACTTCGTCACCGCCACCGCCGCCGCCTGCCTGCTGACCGGCCTCGCCGCCGGATCAATCGTTCGCTTCATCTCGTCTGACCCGGCTACTCGCACGACGCCCCATTCCCCTGTCTTCGCGTTCTTCGCGTCTTTGCGGTTCAAAACCGTCCTCAGCCTGGCCATCCCGCTGTTCTTCCTCTTTCAGACCCGCCTGACCCTGCACCTCTACACCGACGGCCCGGTCTACGGCCCGCTGGCGCGCCTGCTGGGGGTGGCGGACAACTCGGGCCGCGGCTACTACGACTCGCAGGGCTACACCCAGCTCGGCCCGCGCCCTACCCGCGCCGATTATGAGGCCGGGGTTACAATTGCGGAACTGGCCCGGCAGGCGCCCGGCCCGGTCTTCTCGGAGGAGGCCGCCTTCCTGTTCGCGGCCGGGAAGCCCGTGGTCACCAACCCGTTCGTGCAACTGGTGATGTTCCAGGCCGGCCTGTTCGACCCGGCCGAAGAGATCCGCATGATCGAGGCGCAGGCGTTCGGCCTGGTCATCCTGCGCGCGCAGTTCTACCCGCCGCCGGTGCTGGCCGCGCTGGGCGCGCGCTACCAGCCGAAGACCGAGGTCCAGATGAACGGCTTCACCTATCGCCTTCTCGAACCGAGGCCCTGATGGACGCCTTCTCCGACCTGACCGGCAAGACGCTCGGCAAGTACCGGATCGTCCACCGCCTGGGCCGCGGCGGCATGGCCGAGGTCTATCAGGCTTACCAGACCTCGCTGGAACGCCACGTGGCCCTTAAGGTGATCCTGCCCTTCCTGGTCACCGACCCGGACTTCCTCAAGCGCTTCGAGCGCGAGGCCAAGAGCGTGGCGGCCCTGCGCCACCCCAACATCGTCCAGGTCTTCGATTTCGACGTCGAGGCCGGCCTGCCCTACATGGTGATGGAGTTCATCGAGGGCGACACGCTCAAGAGCCTGCTGGACAAGCTGGCCCTGCGCCGGCAGACGCTGCCCCTGCCGCAGGCGGTGCGCGTCACGCGCGAGATCGCCCAGGCCCTGGCCTACGCCCATCGCCAGGGCGTCATCCACCGGGACGTCAAGCCCGGCAACGTCATGCTGGACAAGTCCGGGCGCGTGATCCTGACCGACTTCGGCGTGGCCAAGATGGTCGGCAGCCAGACGATCACGGCCAGCGGCGCCGCCACCGGCACGCCGGCCTACATGTCGCCGGAGGCCGCCCTCGGCCGCGCCGTGGACCACCGCGCCGACCTGTACGCGCTGGGCGTCATCCTGTACGAGCTGGTCACCGGCCAGGTGCCGTTCGACGCCGACACGCCGCTGGCCGTCATGCTCAAACACGCCCACGAGGCCCGGCCTTCGCCCCGCCAATTGCGCGCCGACCTGCCCGAGGCCCTGGAGCGCCTGATCCTCAAGTGCATGGCGCGCGACCCGGACGAGCGTTTCCAGAGCGCCGACGACCTGATCGCCTACCTGAACAACCCGGCCGCCGCCGCCCAGCTCGCGGTCCCGGCCTCCGCGCTCACCGCTGCCGCCCCGCCGGGCGCCGCCGTCCCGGCCGCCGCGACTGGCGCCGCGGCGCCGCCCGCCGCCGAAGCCGTGGCCGGCGCGCCGGCGACCGCCCAGCCTGCCCAGGACACCGCGCGCACCCGGCATCATCTGCTCAAGGAAATTGCGTGCTTCCATTGCACGGGCGCCGGCCTGGAGCTTGAGCCGGACGGCCAGGTGCGCTGCACCTTCTGCAGCGAGGTCAACGCCATGGCCGGCCCGGTCTGCCCGCGCTGCGAGTTCGTGAACGCCGCCGGGGCCGAGATCTGCGCCAACTGCAAACTGGCGCTCGTCCGGACCTGCCCGAACTGTGAGACCCGCAACTGGAGCGGCGCCGAGCGGTGCGCGGCCTGCGGGCGGGCGCTGGACGCGCTGGCCCACCTCATGGACCGGGCCGGCGACGCGGGCGATCGGTTCCATCGCGAGCGCCGCGAGCTGGCCGCCGTCTCCGCCCAGGAAGAAGAGGGCGCCCGCCGCCGGCTGGCCCACCTGGAGGACATCGACCGCCGCCGCCATCAGGCCCTCCAGGCGGCGGCCGAGCGCAAGGCCCGCGAACAGCGCCTGATCCTGGCCGCCCTCGGCGTCATCGTCGTCCTGGTCATCGCCGGCCTCGTGGCCGCCGGCCTCTTCCTGCGCTAGAGAGACAGCCTCACCCGCATGTCATCGCCCTACACCGTCCAGCTCCCCGTCTTCAGCGGCCCGCTCGACCTGTTGCTGCAGCTCATCGAGCGCGAAGAACTCGACATCACCCGGGTCGCCCTGGCCCAGGTCACCGACCAGTTCCTGGCCTACACCCGGGTCCTGGGGCAGCTCCAGCTGGCCGACCTGGCCGACTTCCTGGTCATCGCCGCGCGCCTGATCCTGATCAAGAGCGAGGCCCTGCTGCCGCGCCCGGTGGAGCGCGCGCCGGGCGAGGAGGATCCGGGCGACGAGCTGGCGCGGCAGTTGCTGGCGTACAAGAAATACAAGCAGATCGCCCACAGCCTGCATGAGCGCGAGGCCGCCAACCTGCGCACGTATCTGCGCCTGGCGCCGCCGCCCCGGGTGGAGAAGACGCTCGACCTGACCGGCGTGACGCCCCTGGACCTGCTCGAGGCCGTCCGCCGCGCGCTGGCCCTCCTGCCGGACAGGCCGGCGCTGGGCACGGTCGTCGCCCCGCCCCGGGTGACCATCCGCGACCAGATCCGCCTGATTGCGCAGGCCCTGCGCGACGAAGGCGGCCGCGTCGTCTTTCAAAAGCTCCTCGCCGCCGCGCAAAGCCGGATGGAGATCGTCGTCGCCTTCCTGGCCACGCTGGAACTGATCAAACGACGCAAGATCGAGGCGCGCCAGGCCGCCCTGTTCGGCGACATCGAACTGATCTCGCTCGGCGAGTGGACCGAGGACGAAGCCGCCCTGACGGAGCTGGAGTTCGAGTAATCCCCCGGCCGCCGCTCCAACCGTTCCCCAACCTCCCCCGCCCGTTCTAGGACAGCGGTCACACTGTTCTTTTACCCGGGAGTCCGCATAATGAGACTTGCGCACGTGAAGGTTTTCCCAAGAAAGGAGCGGCCGAGCCGTATGCGCGAGCGAGAGAACGTCCGTATCCACCCCACCGCCGAGGTGTCCGACCGGGCCGAGATCGGGCCGGGGACGCGCATCTGGAACCACTGTCAGGTGCGCGAGGACGCCCGGCTGGGCCGGAACTGCATCCTGAGCAAGGATGTGTACATCGACGCCGGCGTGCAGATCGGCGACAACTGCAAGATCCAGAACGGCATCTCGGTCTATCACGGCGTGACCCTGGAGGACGGCGTCTTTTGCGGGCCGCACATGGTCTTCACCAACGACCGGGCGCCGCGCGCCATCAACCCGGACGGCACCCTCAAGGCCGCGACCGACTGGGCGCTGAGCGAGACCCGCGTGCGGACGGGCGCCGCGATCGGCGCCGGCGCGATTATCGTCTGCGGCGTCACCATCGGCCGCTGGGCCATGGTCGGCGCGGGCGCGGTGGTGACCCGTGACGTGCCGGACTACGGCCTGGTGTACGGCAACCCGGCCCGGCTGCGCGGTTTCGTCAGCCCGCACGGCGTCAAGATGGTTGTGGCCGCCCATCAGCCGGCGGCGGACAGCGTGCTGATGGTGTGTCCCAAGAGCGGCCTGGAGATCGCCATCCCGCGCCCGGATTACGAGAAATTGATTGTCGAGTGAGGAGAGCTCATGATCCCCATTTCCAAACCCTTTATCGGCGAGGCCGAGAAGCAGGCCGTGATGGAGGTGCTGGACTCCGGTCTGCTGGTCCAGGGACCGCGCGTCGCCAGGCTGGAGGAGAAGTTCGCGGCCGTGGCGGGCACCCGGCACGCCATCGCCACCTCGTCCGGCACCACGGCCCTGCACCTGGCCTTGATCGCCAACGGCATCGGCCCGGGCGACGAAGTCATCACCGTCTCGTTCACGTTCATCGCCACCGTCAACTGCATCCTGTTCGTCGGCGCCCGGCCGGTCTTCGTCGACGTGGACCCGGAGACGTTCAACCTGGACCCGGACCTGATCGAGGCCGCCATCACGCCGCGCACCAAAGGCATCCTGCTGGTGCACCTGTATGGTTATCCGTGCGACATGGGCCGCATCCAGGCCATCGCCGACCGGCACGGCCTGAAGGTGATCGAGGACGCCTGCCAGGCCGTGGGCGCCACCTACCAGGGCCGGCCGGTGGGCAGCTTCGGGACCGGCATGTTCAGCCTGTACGCCACCAAGAACGTGATGACGGGTGAGGGCGGCATGATCACGACCAACGACGACGCCCTGGCCGAACGCTGCCGCCTGCTGCGCCAGCACGGCATGCAGCGCCGCTACTACCACGAGATGCTGGGCTTCAACTACCGGATGAGCGACCTGCACGCCGCCATCGGCGTGGCCCAGATGGACCGGCTGGCCGGCTTCACCGAGCAGCGCCGCGCCAACGCCGCCTATCTCAATGCCCGGATCGAGTCGGTCATCACGCCCAAGGTAAAGGACGGCTACGGCCACGTCTGGCACCAGTACACGGTCCGGATGCCCGACGGCCGGGACCGGGACGCGGCCGTGAAGCAACTCAACGCCGCCGGCGTCGGCACCGGCGTGTTCTACCCGGTGCCGGCCCACCAGCAGGGCTACGTGCGCGAGCTGTTGGGGGAGGTGTCGCTGCCGGTGACCGAACGGCTGGCCCGGGAGGTCATCTCCCTCCCCGTCCACCCGGCGCTCACCCCGGCCGATCTGGAGAAGATCGTGGCCGAGGTAAACAAGCTGTAGCCGAAACGCGTCTTGGGTGGACCGAACGGTCTCCTGTCGTCAAGAGACCGTCCTTAAGACAACCGGGCGAAGCGTTGCCGCTTCGCCCGGTTTCTTTGCCCCTCGGCCTGTTAAGTCGCCGGACGCCGCCCGGGCGGGTCAGTTGGGGTAGACCTGGCTGCTGAAGGAGATGCCGACTGCGATCGCCGTCAACATGGAGAGGTCGTCCCGTGTGAAGTGGCCGGCGTGCGGGTGGACAAGCGTGAGGACGCCGACCACCCGGTCGTTGGCCATGAGCGGCACGCTGATCGCCGAGCGCGGGGTCTTGGCGCCGTTTTCGTCCCAGTCACGCCGCAGCCAGCGCGGGTCGTCGTGGGTGTTATCCAGCACGACCGGCCGGCGGTTCTCGATCACCCAGCCGGCCAGGCCGCGTTCCACCACGTCGGCCAGTTGCTCCGCCGTCTGCACGGTCGTCTTGCCCTCATAGATCAGCACGCCTTCCAGGGCCTCCCCGCGCTCGTCCAGCACGATCATACTGCCGCTGGTGGCCCCGACGCTGTCCAGCGTCATCTGCAGGATGCGCTGCATCAGCTCGCGCAGGTCCAGCTGGGTGGCCAGCTCGCGGCTGATGGCGTAGAGCAGGTCCAGCGAGACGCGCGTCCGTTCGCTGTCCGGCGGATCGCTGGAGGCGGGCGGCAGCACCTCCACCCGGTGGACATGGCCGTTCGTCGGCCCTTCCACAGCCGCCGACTCATCCGCGCCGTCCGGGCCGCGGCCCGACACCTTTTGCAGGCTGCGCAGCACGGATTGCAGCGCCCGCTGCGGCCGGGCGGCCGGGAGCTGGCCGGCGGCGCCGCCCTCCGCCTGCGCCTCATCGCGGCTGTAGTAGTAGTAAGACAGGTAGGAATAGCGGCTGTAGGCGCCGCGCGTGTGCGCCATGCGGTTGATGACCGCGCCGATGATCGGGGCGTTCACGCGCCGGATCTGTTCCAGCATCGACCGGACGATATTCCGGCGCGCGTGGTTGGCCTGGATCACCAGCAGGACGCCGTCCACCTTGGAGGCCAGCACCCAGGCATCCGTCACGAAGAACGGCGGCGCGTCGATGATGACCACATCGGCGATCTCCTTGAGGTCGGCCAGGATCTGGTCCATGCGTTTGGAGCCGAGCAGCTCGGTCGGGTTCGGCGGCAGCGTGCCGCTGGTGACGGCGGTGACGTTGTCTTTGCGCCACGGCCGGGTGACGTCGGCCGCCTGCAGGTGGCCGCGGAAGAGGTCGCTCAGGCCGTCTCGGTTCGGGATGCCCAGGATGCGGTGCAGGCTCGGCCGGCGCAGGTCGGCGTCCAGCAACACCACCCGCTTGCCGCCCTGGGCCATGATCAGGCCCAGATTGAAGGCGATGGACGATTTGCCGTCGCCGGGGGTCGGGCTGGTGATCAGGATGGTTTTCAGCTGCCGGTCGACGCTGGTGAATTCCAGGTTGGTGCGCAGGGACCGGAAGGCCTCGGCCAGCGGCGAACGCGGCTGATCGGCGACCGACAGGATGCCGGTCTTGGTGCGCGGCATATCGCTGATATAGCCGATGATCGGGTAGGGCAGCAGGCGCGAGACGTCTTCCGGCGTCCGCAGCGTGTCGTCCAGGAACTCGATGAGGTAGGCGGCGCCGGTCGAGAGCACCAGCCCGGCCAGCGCGGCGGCCAGAATGATCAGCGTGCGGCGCGGGCCGACCGGCACCACCGGCAGCGCGGCCGGCTCAAAGACCGTCAGGGTGTTCGTCGCGCCCTGCTCGGTGTTCGCCAGCAGGGTGGCGTAATTGCCCTGCAGGACCGAGAGGCGCTCCTCCAGGGCGCGGAGGTCCGCCTGCGCCGCCGCGATTTCGGAGGCGCTGGACAGGTCGGCCAGCGCCGCCTGTTTCTCCGTCATCTCCTGGTTGGTGCTGTTGATTTTGGTCTGCAGGTCGGCCAGTTGCTGGCGGACGAAGTTCTGGCGCTCGATCTCCTCTTCCGTGAGCGCGCCGGACGGGCTCTGCCGGATCAGCTGCCGGGCCAGCTCGTTGGCCACGAGCTGCGCCAGCTCCCGGTTGCTGTCCGTCACCGTGATCTCCAGGAATTGGCCGTCCGGCAGCGCACGCGCGCTGTACTCGGGCAATTCCTGGAGACCCAGCTCGGCCATTGTCGCCACCGCCACCGGCTCGCGCAGAGCCAGGTTGGCGTAGGCCCGGGCCAGCGTCTGGCTCAGGCCGAACTCGTTGCCGGTCGGGTTGCGCTCAAAGATGGCGTTCCCCACCAGGAGCGTCGTGCGGGCCAGGTAGACCGAGGGGAGGTCGCGCGTGAAGAAATAGGCGGACGCCGTGGCGATCGCAACCGAGACGACCACCAACCACCACCATCGTCGGAGCGGGGCGAGATATTCCTGAATTTCCATATCAATCACACTGGCTCAAACAAATGTCAAACGACGGTGGGGACAACGACCGAATATCTCTAGTTTATTCGTGGACTGGCGGTAAAGTATGAGGTACAATAGTAATAGTACCTGGGTACTAGCGGCCCTCCGGGAAAGGCTGACGAGGATGCTTTTTTTCCTGGCCATCGCCGGCGCGTTCATGATCCTGATCTCGGCCGGCATTACGCTTATCGCCTGCATGGCCTCGGCGCGGATGTCGGAAGGTGAGCTCGGGTCCGAAGCGCCGCTGTCCGCCGAGCCGCACGCGCCGCACGCGCCGCACGCCTCCCGCGCCACCCGTTTCTCAGCCTGACCGGAGCCGGCGCGTCCCGCGCTTCAACGCCGATAATTGAAGATCACTTTACTCCCATCCTGCTCCAATTGGAAGGGCAGTTCCTGCAGGTCCCGCAAGGCCTCGCGCACCGCCGCCCGTCTCTCCGGCGGGCAATACAGCAACAAAAAGCCGCCGCCGCCGGCGCCCGTGATCTTGCCCCCCAGGGCCCCGGCCCCGCGCGCCGCCGCGTACATCTGGTCGATCTCGCCGTTGCTGATCTGGCTCGCCAGACGCTTCTTCAACTCCCACCCCTGGTGCAATAACTCGCCGATCGCGTCAATCCGGCCGGCCGTCAGTTCGGCGCGGGCCTGATGGGCCATCGCCTTCATCTCGCCCAGGATCGCGCGCCGCACCGCGGGCCATTCGATCGCCGTCACGCTGACGCCCACGCGGGCGCTCGCGCCGTTTCTTCTTCAACGGCCTGCTAGTGTTGTGAGTCTTTAATTTGTTGAACATTTTGTTCGTCTCCAGTAGTGTCCCAACGTTACTCGAACAAATTCAACTGATTGGCCGAAGTGACGATGATCGACTTCGGCGCGGACGAGGTAAGTAGCTGATCCAGTGTGGTTCGCTCGAACATGGTCAGGCTCAGGATCTGTAGGATTTCATACAGGCTTGCCGATAGGCTGAGCCGCTTGCGCACGATCGCCACGAGCACGTAGACCGAGATGGCGATCCAGATCTGCGACTTCACCGCGTTCTCGCTGGTGCCGTAGAAGGCCTTGATCCGAAGATGCTGCTTGATCCACTTGAAGAACAGCTCGACGCGCCAGCGCAGCCGGTAGAGCTTGGTGATGGTGAGCGCGGGCAGCGCGAAGTTGTTGGTCAGGAACACGAGCCGCTTGCCCGATTCGGGATCGCGATAGCCGATGCGCCGAAGCGGTGCCTCGAAGCCCTTGCGGGAGTAGAACACCGTCAGCGCGACCGTCTGGTCGCAGATCAGACCCGTGGTTCGGTCCACGGGGTGGGAGTAGCGCCGTTCGGCCTTGAAATTGGACTTGGCGCGCGTGACGAAGAAGCTGCCCGCGTGGTGGAACCGCGCCAGGCGCTCGAAATCGATGTAGCCGCGGTCGACGACGTAGAACGCACCGGGTTCGGGCTCGAGCTGATCGAGAATATTGACGTCGTGGAGCTTGCCGTCGCTCACGAAGACAAAGGACGGAATCGGCCCACGCAGATCGAGCAGCGTATGCAGTTTCACCGCCGCCTTGGTCGAACGAAACGGCGCCCAGGCAAACACCGACAGGCACAGGTCGATCGTCGTGGAGTCGAGCGCGTAGACCGTTTCCTTCAATTCCACCCCGAGCGGCTCCTCGGCATACAGCCGCCGCGCGATGCCGATCAGGCTTTGCGCAAAGTCGCAGTAGATGCGCCAATCGCGCACGGCGTTCGCGTTGGCCAAGGTGTTCCTGGCGACGTTGCCGCGCAGGCCCATGTGGTAGCACTTGGTGGCTTGCACCCGGAGGCAGGCTTCGATGTCGCGCAGACTCTCGCGGTAGGTCAACTGCGCGAAGGCCATGCACAGGTACTGATCGAGACACGAGGAGGTGTCCCAGCGGTAGTTGAAGGTTGAGGGCGGCGGTTTTCCTGGTGAATCCGAGAGAATCGGGTTTGCCGACGCGAAACCTCGAAAGGAAAACCGCCATGAAGGATCGTACGGGAAACACCGCTGGTAGGAAACCGCGCCTGGCCGTCGTCGGGCAGGAGGACATCGCTGGTGCGGTGCGTGCCGCCTTTGCCGACCAGGAGCATGTGCTGCTGCCCATCCTGGAGCTGGTCGAGAACGCGAGAGCGAGCATCGACGAGCTGATGAACGGCGCGGCACGCGGATTCGTCGAGCAGCTTCTGGTGCTCTCGGCGCAGGAAGTCGCTGGGGCCAAGCATCCGGGCCGGCGAATGGGCGAGGTGCTGTGGCATGGCAGCCAGCCCGGACGCGTCGTCCTGGCCGAGCGCAAGCTCGCCGTCAAGCGACCGCGCCTTCGTCGCCGTGCCGGTGGCGGCAAGGAAGTGGCCATTCCGGTCTACGAGCGGCTGCAGGCCGAGCCGCGGCTCGGTGAGCGCATCCGCGACATCCTGGTCCGGGGCGTCTCGACGCGCAAGTACGCCGAGGTGCTGCCGAGGATGGCCGGCACTGTGGGGATCGCGAAGAGCTCGGTGTCGCGGCAGTTCGTTCGGGCTTCCCGAGACGCCCTGGGCGCGCTGATGGGCCGTCGCTTCGACGAAGTGGACATCCTGGCGATCTGGATCGACGGGATCGTCGTGGACGATCATCACATCCTGGCCGCCGTCGGCGTCGACGCCGAGGGGGAGAAGCACCTGCTCGGGCTGCGCCAAGGCTCGAGCGAGAACGCGCAAGTGGTCAAGGACCTGCTCGCGAGCTTGGTCGAGCGCGGGATCGGTCCGGATCGGGTGCGGCTGTTCGTCATCGACGGCTCGAAAGCGCTGCGCGTGGCGATCGAGGCGCTCTTCGGCGACCAAGCGAAGGTGCAGCGCTGCCGCATCCATAAGATGCGAAACGTCACCGAGCGGCTCCCCAAGCCGATCGCCGCGCAAGTCAGGGCGGTGATGCATGCCGCCTACAAGCTCGCCGAGAAGGACGGTATCGCCAAGCTCAAGCAGCAGGCGACGTGGCTGAAGACCGAGTACCCCGACGCCGCGGCGAGCCTGCTCGAGGGGCTGGAGGAGACCTTCACCGTCAATCGGCTGAAGCTCACGCCCTCGCTGATGCGCTGCCTTGCGAGCACCAACGTCATCGAGAATCCGAACGGGGCGGTGCGTCGGGTGACCCATCGGGTGAGCCGCTACCGCGACGCCGAGATGGCGCTGCGCTGGACGGCGACCGGATTTCTGGAAGCGGAGAAGTCGTTCCGCAAGATCCAGGGTCATGGTCAGCTCTGGGTACTCGCCACGGCACTCGGCCGATCGGTGGAGGAAGTTGACGTGAAGACGCGCGCTGCTTAGCCTGTGAACCAACCGCCGTCCAAAGCTTCAACTAAAGACGGGACACCGCCCCGAAGAGGGCATGCAGGTGCTGGCGGATCTGCGGCGAAACGCCTTCTTGTTCGGAAAGCGCGTGCCGCTTCCTGTCACCCTGTCGGAGTCCGTAGCGACCGCGCTCGACACCCTCTGCACGGAAAAGAAAATCCCTCGCGACCTCTTCATAGAGGTCGTTCTGGAGAACTTGCTGCTCGGCTACGGGGAAAACGTGACGCTCTCCGGTCCGCCAGAGGAGGAGGGCGGGCCAAGATTCACCTGGCAACCTTACGGGCCTCTGGAAGCCATGATCCGCAGCCTCACTCTTCCAACCTCGCCCAAGG
>Ga0101944_10002451_pt1 | contig 29952 bp, 18 predicted proteins | sample DewCreD2012metaG_FD_75245 | JGI IMG/M metagenome (GOLD analysis project Ga0101944, IMG submission 75245) | Hot spring sediment bacterial and archeal communities from British Columbia, Canada, to study Microbial Dark Matter (Phase II) - Dewar... ... | reverse complement strand
GGAGGGCCGGCCGGCCCGGCGGGGTTTGGAGGCACACCAGGAGGAATGGGCGGCGGACCCGGCATCGGTGGCGGGCCTGGCATGGGCGGGGGCATGCGGGGCGGCGGCATGATGGGCGGCCCGCCCGGAGGCGGGCCCGGCATGCGCGCAGGCATGGGCCCCGGACTGGGGCGCATGTCGCCGGAGGAGTTCCGCAATCTGCCTCCGGAAGAGCAGGAAAAGATCAAGCGCGAGCTGGCGGAGCGCTTCGGGGGCGCCTTGCAGCGGGAGGGGTTCGGCAACCGGGCGCAGCGGGCGCGACAACAGATCCGTGGCGGATTGTTTTTCAACCTGCGCGACGACGCCCTCGACGCCGCACCCTATGGCGTCAATGGCCGTCCTGTTGAAAAGCCGCAATACACGCAGCCACGCTTCGGCGGCTCGCTGGGAGGACCGCTCAGCCTGGGACGCCTGTTCGGCGCGGACAACACCTTCTTCTTCATCAACTACAACGCCGGCCGCGGCAACACGGTCTACAACGGCTTCGCCGTGCTGCCCGATGCGGCCGTCCGCACGGGCGACTTCCGCGTGCTCGCGCCGCTGAAGCCAGCCGTGATCTTCGATCCGCTCTCCGGCGCGCCGTTCCCGGACAACCGGATTCCCGAGGCGCGGATCAGCCCGATCGCGCGCGGGCTGCTGGAGTTCATTCCTCTGCCGAACCGCCCCGGCGCGGTGCAGAACTGGACGCTGTCAGCCGCGCAGCCGCAGTCGAACGACAACCTGAACGTGCGGCTGAACCGCACCCTCAACCGCCGCAACCGGCTGGCGTTCGATCTCGCCTGGCAGCGGCGCTACTCGGAAAATATCCAATTGTTCGGGTGGCGCGACCCGAACAGGGGGCGCGGCTGGAACACGGGCGCGAACTGGAGCCAGACGCTGGCCCCGCGCCTCATCCACAACATCCGCGTCCGCTACAACCGGAACTACAATGCACTGATCCCCTACTTCGCCTACGGCCCCGATGTGGCCGGACAGCTGGGCATCGAAGGCGCTTCCCGCGATCCCGTCAACTTCGGCCCGCCCAACCTGAACTTCACCAACTACGGCGACCTGACCGACGGCAACCGGTCGCGGCGCATGGTGCACACCTGGAACTTCAGCGATGGCTGGACGATCGTGCGCCGGGCGCACTCGATCGTCACGGGCTTCGAGTTCACGCGCACGCAGCAGAACACGCTGCTCGACCCGAATGCGCGCGGCACGCTCTTTTTTGGCGGCCTGCTCACCAGCGGCCTCGACGCCGCCGGACGGCCGCTTGCAGGAACAGGCAACGACTTCGCCGACTTCCTGCTCGGCTATGTGCAGCAGAGCAGCGTGCGCTTCGGGGCGCCGGACACCTACATGCGGCAGTCCGTGTTCAGCGTGTTCGTGCAGGACGAGTGGCGCGCGCGTCCGGGGCTGACGCTCAACGCCGGGCTCCGCTGGGACGCCTGGCTGCCGCTGACCGAGAAATACGGCCGCATGGCGAACCTCGATCTCGCGCCCGGCTGGACGGGCGCCGCCGTGGTCACGCCCGGCGGACAGGGGCCGTGGATGGGCAGCGTGCCGGATGGACTGATCCGCTCCGATCTGAACAACGTGGCGCCGCGCTTCGGCCTCGCGTGGCGGCCCAGCCAGAGGCGCCGCACTATCGTGCGGCTGGGGTACAGCGTGTTTTACGACCTGGCCGTGTTCAACCGCATTGCGCAGCGGCTGGTCTACCAGCCGCCGTTCGCCACGGCGGCCACGTTCAACACATCTACCGCCGCGCGGCTGACGCTCCAGCAGCCCTTCCGCGGGCCGCAGCAGCAGACGATCCTCAATTCGTTCGCCGTCAACCCGGGCTACCGCGCCCCCTACGCGCAGACGTGGAACCTGAACGTCCAGCAGGACGTGCGCGGCTACGTGATCGAGCTTGGCTATCTTGCCACCAAGGGCACGGCGCTGGATATCCTGCGCATTCCGAACCGCGCCGCGCCCGGCTCGCCCATCGACAGCGAGCTGCGCCGCCCGATTCCCTACGCCACGGGCTTTACTTATGACAGCCCCGAAGGCAGCTCGATCTTCCACTCCGGCCAGTTGCGCGTCGTGCGGCGCATGCGGCGCGGCGTGAGCTGGTCGGCTGTCTACACATTCTCGAAATCGATTGACAACGCCAGCTCGATCGGCGGCACGGGCAACCTGGTGGTGCAGGACGAAAACAATCTGCGCGCCGAGCGCGGACTGTCGAACTTCGACGTCCGGCATCAGCTGCAGTTCAACGGCATGTTCACGTCTCCGTTCGGCCCTGCGGGCATCTGGCTGCGGCAGCGCAACAAGTGGACCACGCTTGTGCGCGACTGGAACCTGAACCTGAACCTGCAGGCGAACTCCGGCCGGCCGCTGACGGCGCGCGTGCTCGGCTCGGTGGCCGATCCGGGCGGCAGCGGCGCCACGGGTAGCGCGCGCGCCGACGCCACCGGGCTGCCGGTGAAAAGCGGCTCGGGCTACTTCAATACGGCGGCGTTCACGGTGCCGCCCGCGGACCGCTATGGCAACGCGGGCCGCAACACGATTCCGGGTCCCGGCATGGTGGTGCTGAACGCCGGCTTCGGCCGCGCCTTCCAGCTCGGCGAAAGCGTGCGGCGCAGGCTCGATCTGCGGCTCGAAGCGCAGAACGTGCTCAACAAGGTGAACCTGACCAGCTACGGCACGGTGGTCAACGCCGCCAACTACGGCGAGCCAACCGCCGCCGCCGCCATGCGCAGCGTCCAGATCACGGCGAGGTTCCAATTCTAGCCATGAAACGCGAACTGCTCTCCTGCCTGATGTGCGTTGCCCTGCTCGCCCAGCCGCCTGATGAGACGGTGACCTTCCGCGCGTCGGCGAATCTCGTCATCGTCACCGTGTTCGTGCGCGATGCGCAGGGCCGCCCGGTGAAAGGGCTGACCCAGAACGATTTCATCGTCACCGAAAACGGCAAGCCGCAGACCATCCGCGTCTTCGAGTTCCAGCAGATCGAGGATGCGGCGCCCGGGACCGCCGTGTTGACAGCCGAGGCGGCCGCGCCGCAGACACTGAGAACCGAACAGCAGACCGGCGCCATCCTGCCGGTGCGATACCGCGACCGGCGCCTGATCGTGCTCTACTTCGACTGGACGTCGCTCGACGACACGCAGCAGATCCGCGCTAAAGAAGCAGCCGAAGAATGGATCCGCGCGAAGATGACGCCCGCGGACCTTGTGCGCATCGTGGCGTTCGGGTCGCGCCTGCGCGTGGTGCAGGACTTCACGAACGACCGCGACGCGCTGATCGAAACGGTGCGCAGGTTCCAGACGGGCGAGATGAGCGAGCTGGCGGCCGAGGGCGCCACGGACGCGGAATCCGCGGAAGACTCCGCCTTTTCGGCCGACGACACGGAATTCAACGTGTTCAACACGGACCGCAAGCTGGCTGCGCTGGAAGACCTGGCGCGGTCGCTGGCGGCGTTGCCCGAGAAGAAAGCCGTCGTGTATTTCACCGCCGGCGTCAGCCGCACGGGGATGGACAACGAAGCGCAGCTGCGCGCCGCCGTCAACGCTGCCGTGCGCGCCAACGTGAGCTTCTATCCCGTCGATGTGCGCGGCCTGCAGGCCGAACCGCCGGGCGGAGGCGCCACGGTTGCCCAGGTGTCGGGGACGGGTCTGTTCAGCGGACAGGCGCAGAGACAGCAGCGGCAGCGGAGCTACGACACGCAGGACACGCTGGAAATGCTCGCTTCCGATACGGGCGGCCGCGCGCTGTTCGATACCAACGATCTCACGCTGGGCATCCAGCGCGCGCAGCAGGACATTCAGAGCTATTACATCCTTGGCTATTACTCAACTGATGAGCGGCGCGACGGACAGTACCGGCGCGTGGAGGTGAAGCTGCAGCCAGCCGTGCAGGCGCGGCTGCGGGCGCGGCTCGACTACCGCCGCGGATATTTCGCCGAGAAGGATTTCGCGGCGTTCACGAGTTACGACAAGGAGAAGCAGCTGGAAGAGGCGCTCCTGGCAGGCGACCCTGTGACGCAGTTGCGGCTGGCGCTCGAGGTGAACTGGTTCCGCCTCGGCCGCAGCCAGTACTTCGTCCCCGTGGCGGTGAAGATCCCCGGCTCCGCGATTCCGCTGAAGAAACAGGGCGGCGCGGAGACGACGACGTTCGACTTCGTGGGCCAGGTGAAGGATGCACGCGGCGTCGTCGCGGCGACTGTGCGCGACTCGATCAGGATCCAGTTGCGGGAAGAGAAAGCCGGGCAGCTCGGCGCGCGCAGCCTGGTGTACGACACCGGCTTCACGCTGCCGCCGGGCTCGTACACGATGCGCATGGTGGTGCGCGAGAACCTGACCGGGAAGCTGGGATCATTTGATACCCGCTTCACCATCCCGGATCTGACAGGGCTGAAGGACGAAGTGCGGCTCAGCTCGCTGGTGCTGGGCGCGCAGCGCGTGCCGGTGAGCGAAGCCGTGGGCGCGGCGGACAAGAAGCTCGTCAGGAAACAGGACACGCACCCGCTGGTGCGCGGCAACGAGAAGCTCCTGCCCAGCGTCACGCGCGTCTTCCGCGAGGGGCAGACGCTGTACGTCTACGCCGAAGCCTACGATCCCGACACCGATCCCTCGCAGCAGAAACCCTCGCTGGCTGCGGCGCTCACGGTCTACCGCGACGGCAAGCTGGTGTATCAGTCTCGCCCCGCGGTCGTGAGCACGCTGAAGGATCCGAAAAGCCGCAGCGCTTCTGTCTCGCTGGAAGTGCCTCTGAAACTGCCCGCGGGCGAGTATGTCGCGCAGCTCAACGTGATCGACCGGCTGGGACAGAAAGCCGGATTCTTGCGCGCGCCGCTGGTGGTGGCGCCGTAACGGCAGAGGGCCGGCCAAAGTTTACAAACAAATCCGGAACACTGGCCCGGCGGATTCGTCCCCTGGTATATGCCAATCGACAAGAACCTGCTGGCTGTGCTGCTGCCTGCTGCTGCGGCCTTTGCGGGAGAGATGTTGCCGCTGCAAAGCGGAAACCAGTGGACGTACAGGGATCTGCGATCAGGTCACACCTTCTCCGTGCGTGTGGGGACGCCGCTGGCGGCCAACGACAACGTGTATCACCGGCTCAATGGTTACGTGGATCGCGGGCTGTGGGTGCGTTCCCTCCGGGACGGCACTCTGGTCTATCTGGACGAGGACGGGGGCGCGGAGCGTGTGTTGACGTCGTTCGAGGACGCGGGGAGAGGTTGGGCCGCCGCCCCGTTCCGTCCCTGCGAACAGGAAACCCGGCTCGCCGGGCCTCCCGCGCCGCATCAGGGAGCGGCGGGATGGTTTTCCGCAGCCCAGAAACTGGACTACCGGTCCACGGGCTGCGCCGATGCCGGCACCGAAACCGAAGTCTTTGCGCCGGGGATCGGCATGGTGCAGCGGACCGTCACTACCATTGCCGGGCCGCGCGTCTATGAACTTGTCTCCGCGCGCGTTGGCAAGTTTCTCTTCGAAGCCGCTCCGGCTACTTTCTTCAGCGCATCGCTGGCCGAAACCTCAGCCGGCGGGCTGTCAGCGTCCCTGCATCTCGTTCTCGGAACCGGCGAGCCCGTCGATCTCTTCTACGCCGACTGGCAGGAATACGACGCCGTCATCTGGGATGAGTCTGGCCGGTCTGTCTACCGCTGGTCGGACGGCAGAGCGTTCGCACAGGCGACGCGCATCAGGACCGTTTCAGGCGAGCTTCGTCATGAAGTCCCCATCGAGCTCCGCCAGCCGCTGCCAGACGGCCGCTATGTGCTGGAAGCCTGGCTCACAACAGGTCCGGACCGCCGCGGCTATGCAGCCATGGCGCCCTTCCGGATCGAAGGGGGCAGGATCAGCCGGTAACAGAGACGGAAACGCACCTCACGCCTCAGCCGGGGAGACTTGGGAAACGCCGTGCTGGCTACTTCTCCACCCGGAACCGCCCGCGCGCCTCGGCTGTCTTGCCACCCAATTTGTCCACTACGGTTACGGCAAGCTGATATGCGCCAGGCTGGACGCCCTCGCTGACGCTGAGCGTCAGCATGGCGTTCAGCAGGCGGCGGGGGTAGAAGGGCTCTCCTTCATCGCTGGCGGCTTCCTCCTGGGTAAAGAGCACGTCGCCCTGCGTGTTCAGCACCTGCAGCCCGTAGCTGACGGAGAACCGGTTGTTTTCGCCCAGCGAGAAGCCCGCCACCTGGAACCGCGCGATCAGGGTCTCGCCGGGGCGGTAAACGGCGTCGGGCATGGGTTCGCGATCCGCTTCGTCGCGGTAGAAGCCGAGGTTGAGAACGGTCAGCCCGTCCACCTTTGGAAATGGCCTGCCGCCGACGCGGAAGGGAACGTCGTGCTCGGCGCTCGTCTGCGCCAGTTCATCGGCGACCCGGATCCTGATCCGGTAGTCGCCCGGGGAAAGCTGTCCCGGCAGCGCCATGGTGTACTGGACGCGCGGCAGCCAGTTCCTGTCCTCGTAGCTCACCTCTTCCCGGATGGCGCCGCCCGCCGCCGGCTCCAGAAGCCGGCCCTCGGGATCCGTGGCGTAAAGAGACCAGCGGAGATCGACCCGGTCCTTGACGACGCGGAACCCGGCGATCCGGAAGCTGAGGTAGAGCAGCTCGCCGGAGTGGTATTCGTAGCTGGAGCTGATCGCCGGGCCGTCCTCCTGCCTGTAGTGCAGGGTGACTCCGGTGATGGCGAGCTTCGAAGGCGCCGGCTGTCCGGCGGAAAGCACCGCCGGCAGCAGCATCAACCCGATCCAGCCCACGCCTCTATTGTGCGCCTTTATTGCGCAGGAGGCATCTGCGGCTCCACCGCGGGGCGGGCTTCGGGCGCCTCGACGCGGTAGGGAAGGCTCACCAGGGCAGTCTGTTCATGATCCACGTCGCCGCCGCTGGAAACGCGCAGCCTGTAATCTCCGGGAGGCACGTCAAACAGCAGCACACCGGATTCCGTCTGCGTGCTGCGCACGCGGCGCAGCAGCCCGAGCCACTGCGGCACGCCCTCGGCCTTGTCGAGCTCGAGCGTATCCCGGCCATTCCTGTCGATCACGGCGAGCAGGGGCGCGGTGAGGTCCTCGGGACCGTTGTTCGTGATGCTGACAGTCACCAGAAGGAAACGGTGTTCAGGCTTGCGCGGGCCCATGTTCGTCTGCAACTCGTCCCGCCATTCCGTCTGGTACACCGTGTAGCTGAGATCTCCGACGATGACGGGAGTTCCCATGGGATGCACCGTGTCTGACTTGCGCGGCCCGCAGGCCGCAGAGCCGAGAACCACCGCCACTGCCGCCGCGATTCTGATGACCGGTCGAAATGCTGCGTACATTCGTCGTGCCTCCGAATCAGTATCAGTGTGAAAGATATCCGATATTGCACGTCCGCGCAATTGGCCGCAGCTTTTCTTCTCCTTCTGGCCGTCTCCTGCAGCGCGCAGCCCCTGCGCCATCCGGTGAGCGGCCGGCTGATCGCGCCCGTCATGGGGGCAGCCGGCGCGCCCTGGCTCGAGCGGGCCGAGCGCGAGATCGAGGAACGGCCGAGTCTCGCCGTCCGGTTGCTCCGCATTCAGCCCGGCCAGACGGTCGCCGACATTGGCGCGGGCTCCGGTTATTACACCGAACTGTTGTCGAAAGCCGTCGGTCCTGGAGGCAAGGTTTACGCCACCGACATCCAGCCTGAAATGATCCGGCTGCTCGAACAGCGCATCCAGCGCAAACGGCTGGGGAACGTGGAGACGGTTCTGTCCACGGAAACCGATCCCCTCCTTCCTGCGGAATCGCTGGATCTCGCCCTGCTCGTGGACGTCTATCACGAGCTCGCGCGGCCGCAGCAGGTTCTCCGCCGCATCCGCGAATCCCTCAAGCCCGGCGGGCGCCTCGTGCTGATCGAATTCCGCAAAGAAGACCCGAACGTGCCCATCCGGGAAGAGCACAAGATGAGCGTGGCCGAGGCGCGCGCCGAAGTCGAGCCCGAGGGCTTCGTCTTCGAACGGGTTTTGAACGATCTCCCCTGGCAGCATATCCTGATATTTCGCAAATGAAAAACGCGCGCTTCCCGTCGGAGCATGCTCTCGAGCGCGACGCCGCAACCGGCGCGCGCGTGCACCGGCTGACGGGCGCCCCGTGCATCAACCATCACACCTACTTCCTCAACTTCTCGCTGACCCCGGACGGGCAGTCGCTGATTTTTGCGAGCAACCGCACCGGCGCGTGGCAGCTGTTTTCCGTCGAGCCGTTCCCGGAGGGCGAGATCCGGCAGTGGACGGACGGCGAGCCGATCCATCCGTTTTCGCCCGCCATCCATCCGGATGGCGAATCCGTTTACTTCGTGCGCGGCGGCTCGATCTGGGAGATCCGCAGGGACACGCTGGAAGAGCGGCTCGTGGTGAGCCGTGATCATGCGCAGTTCGGAGAAGTGTCGCTATCGGCAGACGGAGAATGGCTGACCGCCGCGGCCAGAATCGGCTCTGAATCAGGGCTCGTCGCAGGCCGCACGGACGGGCGGGACTGGACTTTCCACCGCTTTCCCCGGACCGTCATCCATCCGCAGTTCCACCCGATCGAGCCGGAGTGGATCGAGTTCGCCGCCGACCCCGCCCCGCGGATGCACCGCATCCGGCGGGACGGCGGTGGCATCGAGTGCCTGTACGAACACTCCAACGACGAGTTCGTCGTCCACGAGACTTTCCTCGGGCGCACCGGCGACCTCGTCTATGTCGAGTGGCCGCGAGCCCTCTGGCGCATGGACTGGACGACGCGGGAGCGGCGGCTCATCTGCGAATGCAACGCATGGCACATCGCGCCCAATCGCGCCGGCACTGTGATCCTGTGCGACACCAACCACCCTGACCGCGGCCTGCTCCTGATCGACGCCGACACCGGCGCGCAGCGCCTGGCCGCGCTCTCGCAGAGTTCGAACCGGGGCTCGCAATGGGCGAAATCCCGCTATGCGCTGCCTGAAGACTTCGCCGCCGCGCGCGCCGCGCTTGGGGGAAATCTGAGCTGGATGGAGAACGCCGCCGACACGGTCTACGGCCCTCAATACACGCATCCGCATCCGTCTTTCTCGCCCTCGGAGCGCCACGTGATTTTCACCAGCGACCGCAGCGGCCATCCGCAGGTCTACGCCGTGGAGCTCGATGGATAACCTCACGCACTCGCTGACCGGCCTTCTGCTGGCCCGCACGGGACTGGCGCGCGGGGTGCCATATGGAACGGCGCTGGCCGTGGGCGCGGCCAACTTCGCCGACATCGACATCGTCACGGGCGCGCGGAGCTGGATCTGCTATCTGCATCACCACCGGGGGTTCACGCACTCGCTCGTCTGGCTGCCGCTGGTGGCCGCCATGCCGCTGCCGATGTGGTGGCTGCTGGCGCGGCGGCGCGGACCGGTGTCCCGCGCGATGTGGCTCCGCGCGTATCTCATCTCGCTGGTTGCTGCGTTCACCCATCCGCTGCTCGACCTGCTCAACGTTTACGGAATCCGCCTCGGAACCCCGTTCACCGAGCGCTGGTATCACCTCGATCTGCTGTTCATCGTCGACGTCTGGGTCTGGGCGATTCTGCTCGTCTGCACGCTGGGACCGATGCTCGCGCGGCTCGTGTATTCCGAGATCGGCTTCCGCCGCACTCCGGGGCGCGGCATGGCGTGGCTGGGACTCGCCGGCTTCGCCGCCGTCGTTGGCCTGCGCGCGCTGCTCCACGAGCAGGCTGTGCAGCAGCTGAATTCGCGCGTGTACGCAGGCGAGCCGCCCCGCCGCGTGCTTGCCACGCCTTCTCCCGCGAATCCGTGGAAATGGACCGGCGTCGTCGAAACACGCTCCGCTTGGCGGCTGGTTCCCGTCGAACTCGGCCGTCCCTTTGATCCCGAAGCCGGCGCAGTCTTCTACAAGCCGGACATCGAACGGTTCCGCCCGATTGTGGCAGGCACGGAGACAGGGCGCGTGTTCCTGCACTTTTCCCAGGCGCCATCGTGGTCGATCATGCCCGCGCCGGATCCCGAAGGCGCGGTGGTGGTCCGCATCACCGATCTCCGCTTCGGGCCGCCGGAAGGCAACGCTTTTGTCGTTACCTTCCTGATCGATGCCCAGGGCCGCGTGCTGCGCGAGGACTTCTCGTTCGGCCGCAGGCGCTGAACTCTTCAGCGTGGATCCGGCTTCAGAAGCGAAGGCGGACGGCGCGGCGGACCTGCTGCCGCGGAAATACCGCGGCCCGCGGCAGGCGGCATGCGCAGCTCCGCGGGCCGCTTTCTCGGTCTGGCTTTGAGGCCTCGAGCAGCAGTGCTCCTACCGCCGTTCGAGCCGCACGGCCGTGTCTGTGGCCAGTCCATTCACGGTCAGCGTCACGTCGCCCGAGGCATTGGCCTGCACGGTTTCGGTCCGCACGGGCTGCCCGGTCGCCGTGTTGTACCACGTCGCGGTGTAAGAGGCGTTGGCCGCGCCCATGGCTACCGTCACCGTGCCGCTCACCGCAGGCACGGCGGCGCCATCGACCACGGCGCGCCACGTATGGCGGCGGTTGTCGATCCAGAGGTGCGCGCGGCCGCCTGCCGTGTCCTTCTGCCCCAGCACGCGCAGGTCAGTGTGCGAGGCGCGCGCATCGGCGTCGCGGTAGCGGCCGTTGTTGAGCGGGATGCCGCTCATGAAACGGTTCCAGTTGCCGTACAGGCCGTGGAGGCGGTAGTTGAAAATGTTGTCGGTGTACCAGTAGAGCGGATACACGCCGCCCGGACCGCAGCGGGCCCAGATCATCTTGTGGAGCCAAACGCCGTTGCGGTCCTGCTGAAGGCCCGTGTCTTCGTCGTCGGTGGAGCGCGGGCCGTTGATGCCCTGCTCGCCCCACGTGGCCGGCTTGCCCCAGTTCATCTGGAGCGAAGCGCGGTCGTATTCGGCGAAGAAGCGGGCTGAATCGTTGGCCAAATCGTCGCGCGGCTCGATCCAGCCGGCGCGCACGTACACATGGAAGTCGACGTTCGAGATGGGCGCGCTGTCGGGGTGCTTCCACGCCTCCTCGGCGAACGTCGCCCAGGTAGAGGTCGTCGCCGGATGCGGGTTGCCATCGGCGCCGGCCAGCGCGGCCAGCCGCGCCGCCAGGCGGAAGTGCGCGCCTGGGCCGGGCGCCTCTTCGTTGACCAGCTCCCAGCTGTGCACGGAACGGTGAGCGCCGAAGCGCGCGAACAGATAGCGCCAGTAGGCCTCGTGCAGCCAGCCGCCCGGCGTGCCAGGCCCGTTGTTGAAGTTGCCCCCGTTGCGGTCGGCAAGGCCCTCGGGGCCGAGGTGGTTCATCAAGTACTCCTGCTTCTCGCTGATCACCAGCCGGAGCGTGATGCCGAGCTGCCGCGCCACGTCGAGGATGGAGTCGATCGCGGCGCTGCGGCGCGGATCGAATGTGGTATGCGAGTTGAACTTCGGCGACTGCAGCAGCTGCGGCCCCAGTGCACCGCCGCTCTGCAGTTCGTAGAGCGCCACCTCGTCCACAAACGCGCTGCCTCCCGTCGTGTTCTCCAGAATCACGGACAGGAACGACGCCACATCGGTCGTGGCCGTGAAATCGCCATAGGCCACATGCCAGGGCGTGTCGCCTGCCGCATGCCTGACGAGGGCGGGCAACGATCCGGTCTGCCCAACCTCGGGCCAACCGGTGAACTTGATGCAGACGCCGTAAGGCTGGCCCGCGGTGCGCGGCCCCGTCACGCCCTCTGTCCGCCAGCGCACGAACACGCGATAGCGGCGGCCTGGCACCAGCGGCACGACGGAACTCGAGAACCCGTAAAACATCAGCGGGTTCCTCTCATCCAGCCTGAGCGCGGCCAGTCCGTGCGCCCAGGCGCTCTCCAGCGACAGCCCCGTGGCTGGGACCGTTCCTTCGTAGGACAGCGTGCGCGACGTCCACGGCCCCCAGGCCGAGCCCCAGATCTGTCCGCTGATCCACCAGCGGAACATGGTCTGATTGCCCGCACCCACCTGGTTCAGGTTGTTGATCATCTCGTAGGAGAACTGCCGCGGACCGGCGCCGATGCCGCTGCCGCCGCCAAGGAACGGCGAGCCGTCGGCGTACTCGAAATAGCGCCAGTCGGTCTGCGAAACGCGCACGGGTCCGCGGTTGGCCGGACCGGAAGGCGCGCCTGCCGTGAAGGTTCTCTCGGCCGACTGCGCCGTGCCACGGGCTTCGCGCACTTCGATGCGGTAGCGCCACACGCCCTCCTGCGGCGGCGCAAAGCGCACGGTCCACTCCGGCTCACCCTCCGGGTACATCCATTCTTCGTTCGACTTCAGCGCCCGCTGATAGCGCTGCTCGAGAAACGCAGGCCGCCGCAGCACGGTGGCCCAGTTGTCGCGCGTGAACAGCACGTCGACGCTCACACCATCCACCCACTCCAGCCCGCGCGGCGGGTTGGCGTCGTAGGGCAGGTGCGGATGCGTGGCTGCGCTGTTTTCCAGCCGGAAGCGGATCACATGCGGCTCCCAGCGCTCTGCCGTCCCTGTTTCGCGGATGTCCGTGACGGCCAGGTTCCCCGGCGGCACATAGCGCACGCGCCGCTCGGCCGCGGCCACGCGGCCCTGCGAATCGCGCACCTGCGCCAGAATCCGGTTCCAGCCGGGCTTCAGCGTCAGCGCCGCGCTCCAGGCGTTCGAGAGGCCGGCCGTGGCCATGGCATCGCGGTCCGTCGTCACAAGGATTTCGGCCAGCGTTCCTTCCGCCGTGCCGCGCACTGTCAGCGAAGCGCTGCTCACCACTGCTCCGTCGGCGGGTTCGGTGATCGCGATCCGCGGAGCGCCCGCAGGAACAGGCGCGCTCCACGCCACCATGCGCGTTACCACGTTGCCGTCGTCGTCGGAGGCGCGGAACACGGCCGTGTAGCTGCCAGGCACGCTCACGCGCCGCGTTCCGGAAGGCCATTGCGAGCGCGCTCCGTCGCCGAAGTCCCAGTTGTAGCGCACCACCGCGCCATCGGGATCGTCGCCGGTCACGCGGTAATCAAGCATCCGCTCTCCGCCCGGGCCTTCGCGAACCTCGATTACCGCAGTCAAATCGGGCGGCAATCCGGTTCCGGTCTTGCGCACAACGGCCAGATCGTCGGCGTATACCGTCATCTGTTGCCCAGGGCCGCCGAAATAGCCAACGGCCACGCGCGACTGCGCCGTGGTGGCCTTGAACGTGATGGCGTATTTCACCCATCCGTTCCCGGCGCTTTCGAGCGTGATCCAGCCGGAGTGGGCCAGCACGTTCCAGTCGTAGCTGGTCACGGAAAAATGGAAGCCGCCCCAGTCTGTGCCAGTGTGGGAGGCCACGCGCGCCCAGCCGGTCACCTTGTATGTCTCGTCGGGGGTCGTCGGAAAGACCTGCTCGAGCATCTGGTTGACCAGTTTCACCGAATACTGGCCGGAGTTGCGGTCTTCTGTGGTGACCTGGCCAGAACCAGACCACCCGTTGAGGCTGCCGGCTTCGAAGCCAGGGTTCGCCAGCAGATTGCCGGAAGGCGTGCCGCCTCCGCCGCCACCACCGCCACCGCCGCCACCCGAGGAGGAGTTCACAGTGATTGTCACGGCGGCCGACGTTGCCTGCGCTCCCCTGTCATCCACGGCGCGCGCCGCCAGCGTGTAGGTTCCAGTGCTGCTCAAGGTCAGGCTGGCTGAATACGGGGCTGAAGTGTCCGTCGCAGCCACTGCCCCGTTCACCAGGAACTCCACGCGAACGACGCTTCCATCTGGATCCGATGCCGTGGCAGCCACATTCACCGTTGCGGGCGCGGTGAACGCGGCGCCATTGGCTGGCGCAGTCAGCGCTACCACCGGCGGCTGGTTCGGCGGCGGCGTGTTGTCAGGCGGAATCGGCGATTCGCTGACGATGAACTCGTCGCCGCTCGCCTCATACTGCCCTCCGCCGCTGAAGTTGCTGAAGTTGATCCGCGTGTCCTGCGTGGTGGCGGTGAAGGTCATGTCGAGGCGCTTCCACTGCCCGGCGGGCGTATCCTGCGCGGTCACAAATCCGGCCGCCAGTTCCGTCCAATCCCAGGCCGTGATGTTCACGCGCAGGCCGCCCCAGCTCGGCGGCTGGATTTCACGGTCGATCCGCACGCGGGCCATCGCGTAGTAACGGCGGCCGGGCGTCGTGCGGAATGTCTGCGTGATGCTGCCGTCGCCGTTCATCTTCAGCCCGAACCGTCCGGCGTGCGCCGCTTCCGGGCTGACCGTGAAGCCCCAGTCGTGGTACCAGCCGCTGAAGTCGCCTGTCTCCAGCCCGCCGTTCACCAGGATGTTGTTCACCGCGCCACCGCCGCCCGAAGCGGGCGTCGTCGCCATGGCCGGCCCGGACCAGCCTGAGCGGTTGCCCGCCGCATCCACGGCGCGCACCCTGTACGTATAGGCGGTGGACGGATTCAGGTTCGAGTCTGTGAACTGCGTGGCCGTGATCAACGGCTGCGCGATCACAGTGCCGTTGCGCTCGATCTCATAGCCGGCCACCTGGATGTTGTCCGACGATGCCTGCCACTCGACGCGGACGCTCGTGGGGCTCTCCGCCGTGGCGGTCACCGATTGCGGCACGCTCGGAGGAGTCGTGTCGGCGGCCGTTTGCACGGTCACCGTGACGGCCGCCGAGGTGGTCTGCGCACCCTGGTTGTCCACCGCCCGCGCCGCCAGCGTGTACGTCCCCACCGTAGCCAGCGTCGCGCGATAGCGGTATGGAGCAGCCGTCACGACGCCCGCAACCGATCCGTTCACCAGGAACTCGACGCGCGCCACCGTGCCATCCGGATCCGAAGCGGTCGCCGTCATGTCGAATGAGGCCGGCGCCGTGAAAGTCGCGCCATTGGCCGGCGCCGTCAGCGCCACCGCCGGCGGCTGATTCACCGGCGTCGAACCGTCTGGCGGAATCTGCGTCTCGCTGACGTAGAACTCGTCGCCGCTGGCCTCGTAACGGCCGCCGCCGCTAAAGTTCTCAAACGCGATCCGGGTCTGAGTCGAAGCAGCGACAAAGTTGAAGTCGAGCCGCGTCCACCGTCCCGGAGGCGAGGTCTCGACCGTGACAGCCCGCTGGCCGAGCTCGGTCCAGTTGCTGTAATTCGTAATCTGCACGCGCACGCCGCCCCAGCTCGGCTTCGTGATCTCACGGTCGATTCGCACGCGCGCCATCACGTAGTACCGCCGCCCGCGTACCGTGCGGAACGTCTGCGTGATGCGCCCGTCGCCGTTCATCTTCACGCCGAACCGCCCCGTGTGGGCCGCATCCGCGGAGGCCGTCAGGCCCCAATCAAGACTCCACCCCTGCAGGTTGCCCGTCTCGAAGCCGCCGTTCGTCAGCAGGTTGGTCACCTGCGGCGGGGGCGGTGTTCCGCCTCCTCCGCCTGAGCTCGGCGTCGTCACCGTCGCGGCCGCGCTCCACCCCGAGCGGTTGCCCGCCGCATCGCGCGCCCGCACGCGGTAGGTGTAGGCTGTCGAAGCCGCGAGGCCGCTGTCAGTGAACTCTGCCGTTTGCACTGTCTGCGTCAGCACTGTGCCGTTCCGCTCGATCTCATAGCCCGTCACTCCCACGTTGTCTGTGGAGGACTGCCAGACGAGCCTCACGGACGAGGAGCTCAGCGCCGTGGCCTGCAAAGCCTGCGGCATCGAGGGCGGCGTCGTGTCGGGCGGCGGCGCCTGCGTCGTCACCTGGATCGTCACCGCCGCGGACGTCGTCGATGCTCCCGCATTGTCGAACGCCCGGGCTGCGATCGTGTAGGTCCCCACTGCGGTCAGCGTGACACTCAGCGAGTACGGCGCCGAAATATCCGTTCCCGCCACCGCGCCGTTGACCAGAAACTCCACCCGCGTCACCGTCCCGTCGGGATCCGACGCCGTGGCGGCAACGTTCACCGTAGCGGGCGCAAAGAATGTCGCTCCGTTCGCCGGCGCCGTCAGCGCCACCACGGGCGGCTGGTTCGGCGGAGGCGTGCCCCCGCCTGACGGAACCCACGTCTTTTCGCCGAAGCCTTCGATCGCTCCGACGATCCGTTGCCAGTGGCAGAGGTCCCCGATCACGTATGGCGCGTCCACGTATTGCTCCAGCACCGCACCCGGCTCGTTGTACACATACGCATGCACCATGAACAGAGCCCACGGGGTATCCGGCGTCACCATATGGTTCTCGCCATAGTGGCCGGTCCAGAGGTCGATGGGCGGATACTCCCCGCGATAAAGGAACCAGTACGGCCAGTGGCGCTCGATCGCGCGCGGCTGCCCGGCCTGCCCTTCCTGCGGATTTTCGGTCACGCGGCGCCGGACATCGTCCAGGCTGTTTTCGGCCAGAAACCGCCCGATCTCCGGAGCGAAGAACACGCCGACGGCGTTGTTATCCCGGTGGAAATGGAATGGCAGGAAAGCCCAGTCATGCTGCCGGGCGCCGATGTGCCGCTGGAAAGCTCCGTCCATGAAGGCGCTGAAATTCGCCCCCGCCGTCAGGCCGGCGCGGATTTTGTCGAGCGCCGCCTGGTAGGTCGGATCACTCGTCAGGCCGAACTTTTCGAGCATGCGCACCCAGCCGATCGCCCCGGCCACCTCGCCATAGCGGATCGGCTGGCTGGGGATCGCCTGGAACAGGTTCCGGAGCCGCGTCCAGCGCGCTCCCGATGGCGGCCGCGCCGTGGAGATGAAGTCCCAGTCGCCCGTGGCCTCCGCATACTGCCACAGCATATAGATCGTCTCCGGCGGAACCTGCACGGGAGGCCAGATGTTGGGCCGGATCGGGTCGGGATTCGGGGAAAGCGGCAGCAGGTGGAACTCCCGCCGCGGCTGCGTCAGCTCGCACGCGCCCCAGCCTCCGCAGTGTTCGAACGCCACCTCTGTCGGATCCGCAGCCCGTACCATCGATGCCAGGAACGTACGCACCCGCGCCTGCGTCGCCGCCGGCAGGTAGGGCAGCGCCAGCGACATCACGTAGGCCGTCTCGCCCGGATTGCCGTACAGCATCCAGCTCCCCGTGATGCCGATTTCGAAATACGCCGGGCCTGGACGTCCATTGCGGTCCACGAAATCGAGATACCGTGTGATTTCCGCATCCAGCTCTGCCCGCAGCCGGTCCGCCCCGGCGCTGATGTTGCGCACCTCCAGCCGCTCGGTCGCATATCGCCTTGCCGCGGCCGCATCCACAGCCGCCGCATTCGTCCCGGCGGCCGCCAGCAGGAGAATGAGTGCTGTCGCTCGCATGATCGGCCTCCCTGTTATCTCGGCACTGCGTATGACTTGATCCCCGCGGTGTCGCGCAGCACGACGCGCGCGTTGGCGATCACCGCACCCACGTGCGTGCCGTACAGGCCGGCCGCGCCCGTATCGTCGGTGCTGTAGAAACGGATGTTGAACGTACGGTGCGTCGACAGGTCCACGCCGCCCGCCGAAACCCAGTTCGAGGACACGACGGCGTTGGAAGCCGCCGTCAGAATCTCGAATTCATCACTGATTTTGTGAAAATCTTCCCAGGCTTCCTTGCAGCCGAAATAGGGACTGGCGCAGCGGAAATATTGCAGGAATAAACGCGCTTCAATATTTGTCCCTTCCGTGTACACAGCCGGGTCGAAATTCAGATTGATCGGGTTGAGATCTCCAAACGGCCGCACGCCCATCCCGTCGAACCGGGCCCAGACGCTGCGCGCCGTCATCCACGCGCGTCCGCCCGCATCGTCCACCACCGGCGGCGCACCGGCGTCTCCGCTGCCGCTCGTCCAGAGCACGGGCTCGGGCTGGCTGTACCGGTCCTGCCCGTCACTGGCGCGCAAGACCCAGAAAGACCGCCGGAAGGGGTTGTTCCGGATCCGCTGGCTGATCGCCCGCTGCTCCGCCAGCCACTGCTGCGGCGTGCCGTCGCTTTGTGTCGCGTCGTTCACGCCCGTCGTCTGCTGAAGGAAGTACTCGTCGTCAATCAGCATTTGCCCATGCGAATAGACCGGCGTCGTGCGGAAGATCACCACCCCGCCCGCCTGCCGGCTGGCTACCGGCCACAGCCAACTGAAGGATTGCCCCTCCAGCCGCCGACGCCACAAACGCGCCCCCGTCGATGCGTTCAAGGCGTATGCGTAAAGGTTCTCCGCTCCGAAAAACACCCTGCCGTCAAGTACCGCCGCCGACGCCAGGATGGGCGCGCGCTCTGCGCCTGCGTCATTCGGACCTCCTACATCGAAGACCCACGCCGCCTGCCCCGTCGCCAGATCCACCGCATGGAAACGTCCATCCTTCGAGCCCAGGTAGATCCGGTTGCCTTCCACCGCTGGAGACGCCGAGTAGCCCTTCTGCGCTCCCCGGTAGGTCCACACCCGGCTGCCGTCAGTCACCGCCAGCGCCAGCAGCTCGCCCCGCTGCGTCGGCACGATCACCTTGCCGTCGGCGATGGCCAGCGTGGCAAACACGGGTGAACCGGCGTCCGCTGTCCACCGCACCGCGCCAGTTCGCTCGTCCAGCGCATACACCCTCCCTTTCGTGGTGCCGATCACCACCACGCCTTGCGCCACTACCGGCTGCCCGGATAGCGGCTCCGGCGCATTCCAGCTCCACGCCGGAGACCCGTAACCCGCCGGGTTGGAGTTGGTGTGCCGGTTCGTCGCCAGCGTCTCGCCCGCCTGATAGCCGCTGCGCGCCGCGTCTCTCTGCAATTGCGGCCAGTCCGCCGCCCGCAGCCCGGTAATTCCTGCCATGAGCAGCATCACAGCCGGTAAATTTTTCAGTCCTGCTTTGAGTAAGAATCGCGTGCTCATGAGCCCGTTCTTCTCCTTTCCCGCACTGCGCGGATCATTCCGTCCATCGGAACCTCTTTCAGAAGCCCGCATGGCATGGATCCCCGACCAGGAGCGGAAAAACATCTGTCCTCCGTTCTCGCCCCTTCCGGGCTTTTCCCGCTCTTCGCCAGAGGATCACGAGAGGTTTTTCTCGGAGAAACTCCGTACTGCAAGGCCGCCGCCGTACCGATTCACGGATGCAATATGACTGCCAGATTCCCCCCGTTGCGGTTTGCAACAACCGCTGGTTGCATTCCCATGAAATTCAACAGCGTTTTCCCCGCGCTTCCTGCGAATTGGATCTCCCTATTTCCGGGAGGTATTTGCGGTAAGGCCAGTCCGCCGTGGCCCGGGCGCCGTTCCACGCCCCCGCGGCCGGCCTCTCTCCGCCGGGCCGCGATCCTGCCGCATAGTACAATCAGTATTCATGCGAAAGTCCCTGATTTTCGCGGTTCTGGCGCTTTCTGCCACTCCTGCGCTGCAAGCCCGGGAGCCCGTCCGCGCGCGTCACGCCATGGTCGTCGCTCAGGAGCCGGTCGCGGCCGATGTCGGTGCGGAAGTGCTCAGGAAGGGCGGCAACGCCATCGACGCTGCCGTCGCCGTGGCTTTCGCGCTGGCGGTCACGCATCCTTCCGCCGGCAATCTCGGCGGAGGCGGTTTCCTTCTGGTTCGTTTCGCAGACGGCCGCTCCGCGTTCATCGACTTCCGCGAGATGGCGCCCCTGGCAGCCTCGCGCGACATGTATGTGGGCGCGGACGGCAAGCTCACGGAAGACTCTCTCATTGGCTGGCGTGCAGCCGCTGTGCCGGGCACGGTCCGCGGCCTCGAACTGGCTCACCGCAAGTATGGAAGCAAACCCTGGGCGGAACTCCTTCAGCCCGCCATCCGGCTTGCCGCACAGGGCGTCACGCTGTCGTATGCGGAAGCCCGCTCCATCTGCGGCGCGCGCGCGCGGCTCAGCCGGTTCGAGGAGTCCCGCCGCATATTCTTGAAAGACGGCGCCTGCTACGAGCCGGGCGAGGTGCTCCGGCAACCGGAACTCGCCCGTACGCTGGAACGCATCGCCCGCCACGGCGCGCGCGATTTCTACGAGGGGGAAACCGCCCGCATCCTCGCCGAAGAGATGAAGAAGCACGGCGGGCTCATTACGCTGGAGGATCTGCGCGGCTATCAGGCTGTGGAACGTGAACCGCTCAAGGGCGCCTACCGCGGCCACACGATCATCACCGCGCCACTGCCGAGCTCGGGCGGCGTCGGCATCCTGCAGATGCTCGGCATGCTCGAGGGAACCGGATACGAAAAGCACGGCGCAGGCTCGGCGGCGTCATTGCACTGGATCGCCGAGGTCATGCGGCGCTACTTCGCCGACCGCGCGGAGTTTCTGGGCGATTCCGATTTCGCGCGGGTTCCCGTGCGGGGCCTGCTGGATCCGGCCTATATCGCCTCCCGCCGCGCCTCCGTCCGCGCGGACCGCGCCACGCCCAGCTCGGAACTCGGGGCCGGCAGGCCCTCGCGCGAATCGGAAGACACGACGCACTTCAACGTCATCGACGCCCAGAACAACGCAGTCGCGCTCACGTACACGATCAACAATTCCTACGGCAACGCCGTCACGGTGCCGCGGCTCGGGTTCCTGCTGAACAATGAAATGGACGATTTTGCCGTCCAGCCCGGCAAGCCCAACATGTTCGGCCTCATCCAGAGCGAGGCCAACGCAATCGCCCCCCGCAAGCGTCCGCTTTCAGCCATGACCCCGACGATCGTTGAAAAAGACGGCCGGCTCGTCATGGCGCTCGGGGCGCCCGGCGGTCCCCGCATCATTTCCGGCGTGCTTCAGGTGTTGCTGAACGTCCTCGACTTCGGCATGGACATTCAGCGCGCGGTCGATCAGCCGCGCATCCATCACCAGTGGATGCCTGACCGCCTGTATCACGAACAGGGCCTCTCGCCGGATACGCTCGATCTGCTCCGCCAGCGCGGCCACGATCTGTCCGCCATCTTCGCTGTCGGCTCCGTCGAGGCCATCATGGTAGAGGAGCCGCGCGTGCGGTCTGTCGAGGACGCTACGACAAAAGGCGCCAACGTCACCGAACGCATCCGCTGGCTCGCCGCCGCGCAGAACGGACGCAGTGCGGGCAAGGCCTCGGGTTTCTGAATTGTATGCAGCGCGCTCTTTCCACTCATCTCATCGTCAACCACAGGCTCACCACCGTCTGGCTCGAACGCATCCACGACGCCGGTTTTCCGCTGGTGGAAATCTTCTGCGCCCGGCAGCACTTCGACTACCGGAACCGCTCCCAGGCGGCCGAACTCGGCTACTGGTTCCGCGACTCCGAACTCCGCTGCCACTCCCTCCACTCGCCCATGTACAGCGACGACTGCTGGGGCCGTTCCGGGCCAGGCGCGGTCATCTCCATCACGGAGCTCTCCAAGCCGAAACGCCTCGCCGCCGTCGACGAGATCAAGCGCGCGCTCGACGTCGCCGAGAAGTTTCCTTTCCGCTATCTTGTCCAGCACCTCGGCGTGTCCGAGGAAGAATACGACGAGAAGAAGATCGAGGCCGCGTTCACGGCTCTCGAGGACATCTGCCTGTTCGCCAGACACCGCGGCGTCGAAGTGCTGCTCGAGAACATTCCCAACCGGCTCTCTTCCGCCGAGCGGCTGCTGCACTTCAACGAGATGACGCATCTCAATCTGAACTTCTGCCTCGACACCGGCCACGCCCACATCATGGAGGGCGTCGAGAACGCTTTTCACCTGCTGAAAGACCGCATCCGCTCCACCCACATCCACGACAACGACGGCGAGCGCGACATCCACCTGTTCCCGACGCTCGCTTCCGGCGGCACTATCGAGTGGCCGCGCATCATGCCGCTGCTCCGCGAGCGCGGCGATCAGTTTCCCCTTCTGCTGGAACTGAAAGAGTCCCCCGATTTTCCCAACCCGATCGAGTCAGCCCGCCGTGCGGCTGACAACCTGGAGTCCTGCTGATGTCCTCTGTTCCGAGAATCACGATCGAGAACGCCTCGCAACACGACGGCCAGACCGTTGAAATCGCCGGCTGGCTGTACAACCTCCGGCGATCCGGCAAGATCATTTTTCCCCTGCTGCGCGACGGCACGGGCATCATGCAGTGCTTCGCCGTCAAAGCCAACATCAGCGAGAAATGTTTTGACGACCTGCGCGACCTTACGCAGGAATCGTCGCTTATCGTCCGGGGCCGCATCCGGGCCGAGAGCCGTGCGCCCGGCGGCTACGAAATGGACGTCGAGGATGCTGAAATCATCCACCGGGTTCCCGAGGAGCAGCCCTATCCGATCACGCCGAAGGAGCACGGCATCGAGTTTCTCTTCGATCACCGTCACCTTCACCTGCGGTCCCGCCGCCCGCATGCCATCCTCCGCGTGCGGCACGAGATCATCCGCGCCATCCGCGATTACTTCGACTCGAACGGCTTCACGCTGGTCGACACGCCCATCTTTACGCCGGCTGCCTGCGAGGGCACGACGACGCTGTTCGAGGTCGACTATTTCGAGGACGAGAAAGTCTACCTTACGCAGTCCGGCCAGCTGTACAACGAAGCCACGGCGATGGCCTTCGGCAAGACGTACTGTTTCGGACCTACGTTCCGCGCCGAGAAATCCAAGACCCGGCGCCATCTGACCGAGTTCTGGATGGTCGAGCCCGAGATGGCCTACGCCACGCTTGAAGACGTGAAGCGCGTCTCGGAAGAGCTGATCTGCTTCATCGTCCAGCGGGTGCTCGAGCGCCGCCGCCGCGAGCTGGAAACGCTCGAGCGCGACATCAGCAGACTGGAAGCGGTGAAGCCCCCATTCCCCCGCATCACGTACGATGAAGCCGTCGCCATTCTGCAACGCAAGGGATCGGAGATCCAGTGGGGCGGCGACTTCGGGGGCACGGACGAAACCCTTCTGTCCGAAGAGTTCGACCGCCCGGTCATGGTGGACCGTTTCCCGACCGAGATCAAAGCGTTCTACTTTCAGCCAGACGAGCAGCGCCCCGAGGTCGTGCTCGGCGTCGACGTGCTCGCCAGCGAAGGCTATGGCGAAATCGTCGGCGGCGGCCAGCGCATCCACGATTACAACCTGCTGCTCGAGCGCATCCGCGAACACAACCTGCCGCAGGAAGCTTTCGAGTGGTATCTGGACCTGCGCCGCTACGGCACCGTGCCGCACGCCGGTTTCGGCATGGGCGTCGAGCGCACCGTCGCGTGGATCTGCGGCCTCGATCACATCCGCGAAACCATCGCCTTCCCGCGCATGCTGTACAGGACGCGGCCATGAGGAAGATGCCCCAGGCGATCTCGGTCATCGGCGTGCCGCTCGATCTCGGCGCGGGGCGCCGCGGCGTCGACATGGGGCCTTCCGCCATGCGCGTGGCCGGACTCGATACGCGGCTCGAGTCGCTCGGCTACCGCGTCGAGGATCTGGGCAACATCGAAGTGGAGCAGCCGGAGTCGTCCCGGGTCGGCGCGGAGAACGCCCGCTACCTGAAGCCCATCGCCGCCACCTGCCGCGCCCTCGCGTCGCGGGTCGAGCGCTCCATGCGGCAGGGCCGCTTCCCTCTCGTGCTCGGCGGCGATCACTCCGTGGCCGTCGGCACGGTCAACGGGGTCGCCGCGCACTACAGGAAGCGCGGCCACAGGATCGGCGTGATCTGGCTGGACGCTCACACGGACATGAACACGCCGGAAACATCTCCTTCGGGAAATGTTCACGGCATGCCGCTCGCCTGCCTGGTGGGCGCGGGTCCGCGCGAGCTCACGCACCTCAACGGCGTCGCTCCGGTGCTTGATCCCCGCAATGTCGTGCTCGTCGGCATCCGCGATGTCGATCTCGAAGAGCGCCCTGTCGTGCGCGAGTCCGGCGTCGCCGTTTTCACCATGCGCCATATCGACGAGCGCGGCATGCGCGCCGTCATGACGGACGCCATTGCCATCGCCTCCCGCGGCACGGTCGGCATTCATCTGTCGCTCGACATGGACGGCATCGATCCCGGCGAAGCTCCCGGCGTCGGCACGCCCGTCCGCGGCGGCATCTCCTACCGCGAGGCGCATCTCGCCATGGAGATGCTCTGCGACTCGCGGCTGCTGCGCTCGATGGAGGTCGTCGAGGTCAACCCGATTCTCGACGTCGCCAACCGCACGGCGCAGCTGGCGGTCGAACTGGCCCTCTCGGCCATGGGGAAGCGCATTCTATGAGCGCTCTGCGCGTCGCCGTGATTCACGGCGGGCGGTCCGGCGAACACGAAGTCAGCCTGCGATCGGCCGAAGCCGTCATCGACGCACTCGCCCGCAAGGGTTACCGCCCGATCCCTTATTTCATCTCCAAAGACGGCCGCTGGCATCCCGCCCCCATTCTGCCGGTCCCCGGCGCGAACCCCGACATCGACGTCGTCTTCCCCATGCTGCACGGCACCTTCGGCGAAGACGGCACCGTGCAGGGGCTGCTGGAAATGGCGGCGCTGCCCTATGTCGGCGCAGGCGTGTTCGCCTCCGCCGCCGCGATGGACAAGGTGCTTTTCAAAAGGCTGTGCCGAGAACGCGGCCTGCCCGTGGCCGACCACCTCGTGCTTCACTCGCGCTCGCTCGACCCCGCCCCCGTGCTGCGGCGCTTCCCGTTCCCCGTGTTCGTCAAGCCCGCCAATCTCGGTTCCTCCGTCGGCATCCACAAGGCGCACGATGCAGCGGAACTCGAAGCCGCGCTCGCCGACGCCGCCCGCTATGACACGAAGATCCTCGTCGAGCGCTGCATCACGGGGCCCGAACTCGAGTGCGCCGTCCTTGGCAACCACGAGCCCCAGGCTTCAACGCCCTGCCAGATCTTCCCCTCGCGCGAGTTTTACGATTACGACGACAAGTACGTGCTCGACAAAGCCCGCGCCGTCATCCCCGCCGAGGTCCCCGCCGAGACGATCCGCGAAGTGCGCCGCCTCGCCATCGAGTGCTACCGCGCCGTAGACTGCTGCGGCATGGGCCGCGTCGATTTCCTCGTCGAGGCGGCCACGGGCCGAGTGTTCATCAACGAGCTGAACACCATCCCCGGCTTCACCAGCATCAGCATGTTTCCGAAGATGTGGGCCTACGACGGCCTGCCCATGCCGGAACTCGTCCACCGTCTCGTGGAGCTCGCCCTCGAACGGTTCCGCGAGCGCCAGGCCCTGCGTTTCGAAAAGTGATGCGCCGCGCTGCAGCCCTGCTCCTGCTCGCACTGCTGCCCGCGCGTCCGCAGACGCCGCCGCCTTCCACTGAAGATCTGGAGGAAGCGGTCCGCCGTTTCACCGCCGCGCTTGCCGCCGCAATCGAGAACGCCGCCGACCCCGTGGATCTCGATACGGCTTTCTACCGCGGCGCCATTCCGGGCATGCTGCGGCGGCTCGACCCACATTCAGTCTTCTTTGATGCCGAACAGTTCGAGCAGCTCAAAGAGCTCGAGCGCAGCGTCACCAAAGGCTTCGGCACCGTGGTCAGCCTGCTGCCGGGCCGCGTCATCATCCTCCAGACCATGCCCGGCTCGCCGTCGCAGAAGGCCGGCCTCGCGCCCGGCGACGAGATTCTCGTCATCAACAACATTCCTCTTGCGTATCTGGATCTCGATCAGCTGGTCGAACTGCTCGGCTACACCCGGCAGCGCGAGGCGCATCTCCTGGTCCGCCGCCAGGGCGAGCCCCGGCCAGTGGAGGTGACGCTTTCGCCGGCCGAACTCGAATCGCCGAGCGTCGACCGCAGCTTCCTGCTCGAGCCGGGCGTCGCATATGTCCGCGTCTCCAGCTTCGATGTCAAGACCCCGGAAGCCCTGCGCGAGGCCATTCAGAATCTCGGCGGGGAACAGCTGAAGGGACTCGTGCTGGATCTCCGGAACAATCAGGGCGGCGTCGTCCAGGCAGCCGTCGCCGCCGCAGCGCTGTTTCTCGAGGCAGGCTCTGTCATCTTCTCCGTCCGCGGGCGCAACACGCCAATCGAAGAGCTGAAAGTGCCCGAGGGTTTCACGCCGTACCGTTTCCGCCTCGCCGTTCTCGTCAACGGCAAGACGGCCAGCGCCGCCGAGATCTTCGCCGGCGCCATCCAGGACAACGACCGTGGCGCGCTGTTTGGCGAGCCGACCTTCGGCAAAGGCCTGGTGCAGCGCGTGTACCCTCTCAGCGGCGGCGCGGGCCTGGCGCTGACGACTGCGTTTTACTACACGCCGAGCGGCCGCTCCATCCAGAAGCCACTCCGAGGCACGGAACTGGACCGGGCGACCGCGGAGTCTGAACAGGAGTTCCGCACGCGCCTCGGCCGCCCGGTGCGCGGCGGCGGCGGCATCCAGCCGGACTTCATCGTGTACCAGCAGGCCTATTCGCCGCTGGGACGAGTGCTCGAAGCCTCCGGGTCGTACCCGAATTTCGCGACGGAATGGCTGAAAAACCGTTCTGCAGGCGTCGGCGGAGACTTCGAAATTACGGCCGAAATTCTCGACGAATTCCAGCTCTGGCTGTCCCGCCGCAACATCCGTCCCACGCTTGCCGAGTGGACCGCGGAGCGCGAGACCGTCCGCCGCCGGCTGAAGCAGGAGATCCTGAACCAGGCTCTGGGCGTGGCCGCCGGCGATGAAGTGGAACTTCGCGCTGACCCCGTGGTTCTGCGCGCCCTGTCACTCTTTGGCGCCTGAGGCTTTCCGCGGCTTGCGCCGCGGCTCCGGCTTCGCAGGCGGCTCGACGGCGGCAGCCTGCTCCGGCGCCTTCGCCAGCCACCAGAATGCGCAGAGAATCAGAACGGGCATGACGTGCATCAGGAGCCGGTCCGCCGCCGTGCCGACCTGCCAGGCTGCGTCGTTCGGCGATCCCCACATGACCGCGATGTCGGCGCACAGCATCAGCCCCGCAACAGCGGCAGGCCATACGGGCTTCCACGGCTTCTCCGGACGGAACACGGCCAGCAGAATCGCCGCGAAAAGCAGCGGGTGCGCCGGAAATCCGCCCGATTTCCAGACCGCTCCCGCCATCCCTTCCACGACGGTCACCAGCCGCCCCGCCTGCTGGAAACTCGCCATGCTGAGCAGGGATTTCGGGGGCGCCAGGAGCCAGTGAAAGAGCAGCGTGACGGCGAGCGCAGGGCCTGCTCCGACAAGCCACCAGACCGCACGGAGACGCGCCATGAAGAGAACCGCTCCGGCCATCAACAGGCAGAAAACCAGTCCTTCATTTTTCGTGAACGCCCCGAAAGCCGCCAGGGCGCCGCTCAGCGCCGCTACGGGGCCGGACCACCCAGTCCGGCGCGCCATCTCGGCGGCGATCACCGAGCCCAGGAAAAACATCGCGAGCGGCACGTCTGCGTACTGGCTGCCCGCCGAACGCCACAGGGGAACCGTCATCAGAAGCGTCGCGGTTCCAGCCGCTGCCCAGGGCCAGCCGCCCGTGGTCGCGAGGCCGCCCGCGAACAGCAGCACCAGCGACGCCGCAGCCAGCCAGGCGCCTGTCTGCGGCGCAGCCTGCGAGACGCTCCCGCTTTCCGCCCACGCGCGGGCTACGGCCGCAGGCCACAAAAGCGGATACTCCGGATGCGTCTGGCTGAGCTCCGGCGACACGGCGTTCCGCCAGAGACCTTCGCTGGCGAGAAACTTCGCCCTCAGGTTCCAGATGGCCCATGCATCCCAGTCGCCCTGCGGATTCGCCCGCAGATACACGCCCGCCGCCGCCAGAAACGCAACGAAGCTCAATGCCGCCGCAAGGCCCGCCATCCACGCCAGCGGCAACGGCCTTGCCGCCCCCTCAGCCTCTTCGCCGCCCTTGCGGCCCCGTCGGATCAGCCACAGAACGACGCCCCCGGCCAGCACCGCCGCATCACCGGACCATGCCGCCGCGCCGGGCTTCAAACCGCTCCAGAGGAGCGCGAAAAACGCCGCCGAGCACGCCCCGACGCCGAACATGAATGAGAGCGCGAGCTCCGCCGTCAGCCGCGCCCAGAGCCGCCCTCCCTCCGTCCGCGGCCACAGAGCCCGAACCCAGAACCAGCCCGCCCCGGCTGCCGTCAGCCAGGCCAGTACGTTCATGGCCTTGCCTCCGGCTTGCGGTACAGGACGACGTAGCCGCCCAGATCCTGCTCCATCAGGAGCCCACGGTCGGCGCCGATCTGCATGAAGTTGTCCTGCCTGGAGAAAACCCCGAGCCAGAACCGCGCCTGGCGTGCCTGCGGCGCCTTCTCGAGCAGCACGATCCGGGGCGCGAAAGCATACTGGACGGCGAAAAACGCCGCCTGTCCCGCAACTTCCTCGAAGGGCACGTCCGAAAAGAAGACAACCCGTTCCTGCGGCGGAACCCTGCCCAGCGCCCTGCTGAGACGCTCCTGCAATCCCATGACCTGATAAGGATCCGGATAGAGCGCGGCGAACTGCTCCGTCACACCAAACTGGATCAGGGCTCCATAGAGCGCCACAGCTGCAAGCGCAGCCACAGCGGCCTTCGCGTGCCATAGTACCGGCTTTTCACGCCCCTGGCTCATGACAAGCCTACATGATAGCAGGAGGATGCGGGATAGAATGGCGCGCAAAGGAGATCCCGATGCCGATTCATTGTTTCTCGCGCCGCGCGTGGCTTGGTGCCGCAGCCTCCGCCGCAGCCCTGGGAACGGCGGAAGCGGAAGCCCGTTTCCTGCAGAACGCGCCCATTGGCCCGCGCGATCCTCTCAAAATCACCCGTCTTGAAACATTCCCGGTCCAGCCCCGCTGGCTTTTCCTGAAGATCCACACAAACGCGGGCATCACCGGCCTCGGCGAGCCCATCCTCGAAGGCCGCGCCGAGACCTGCGCCGCCGCCGTGAAGGAAATCGAGCCCTACCTCGTCGGCAAAGACCCGCGCGCCGTCGTTCATCACTGGCAGGCGATCTACCGCCACGCTTTCTACCGCGGCGGGCCGATTCTCACTTCAGCGCTCAGCGGCATCGACATGGCTCTTTGGGACATCAAGGGCAAGGCCCTCGGCGTGCCGGTCTACGAACTTCTCGGCGGACCCACTCGGACGCGCGTCCGCGTCTATGCTCATGCCAGCGTGAACAATCCGGACCGGGTCCGCGAGGCGATCCGCCAGGGGTTCACCGCGTTCAAGACCGGCCCCGCGCGCCGCCGCAAATATCCCCGCTATGTCGAATCGCAGGCGGAGGTCGAATACGCCGCCGAAAAATTCGCGGAATTCCGGAAACTGACGGGTCCGGAAATCGATATTGGCGTCGATTTCCACGGCGCAATATCCTCGGCTTTGGCCAAAGTTCTGATCAAGGCCCTCGAGCCGCATCATCCGATGTTCATCGAAGAGCCCTGCCAGGCCCAGAACCATGACGTGATGGCTGAGATCGCGCGCTCCACCCACATCCCCATCGCCACTGGAGAGCGCGTTTTCACGAAGTGGGGTTTTCGCGAGGTCCTCGAGAAGAAAGCCGCCACGATTCTGCAGCCGGATCTCTGCCACGCCGGCGGCATCACCGAAGTCCGGCTCATTGCCGGCATGGCCGAGGCCTACTACGCCGCCATCGCACCGCACAATCCGCTCGGCCCGATTTCGCTGGCCGCCGGCATTCAACTCGCCGCCTCCATCCCGAATTTCCTCATTCAGGAACAGGTCACCCTGGGGGAAGGCTATCTGAAGCGGCCTTTCACGGTCCGCGACGGCTATGTCGATCTCCCAACCGGCCCGGGCCTCGGGATCGAACTCGACGAAAACGCGCTCGCCGGCAAGATTGGCCACAACTGGCGCAATCCTGAAAGCTACGACGAAGACGATTCGAGCGTCGTGGACTGGTAGCCGCCGCCTGCGCTGAACGCCGCTGCCGCTCTTTGGCGCACCCCTTCCCGTATCTCTGAACGCTCTGAACGGAGCCCCGCTGAGGCTTGCGGCGCCGGCGGAAGCTTCATGCGCGGATCTTTCTGATTTCGACAGCCCTGCATTCTTGCCGGTCTGGCCTCCCGTTGGAGGTCTCGAAGGCGCCATCCCGGGCTGTCGCCTGCGTTGGCCGGCGCTGGATCAGTCTCGCGGGGGACGCTCGATGAACACGCGCAGGCGGTGGCTGCGGCTGGGATGGCGGAGCTTCCTGAGCGCCTTCGCTTCGATCTGGCGGATGCGTTCGCGTGTCACTGCGAAATGCTGTCCGACCTCTTCCAGCGTGTGTTCGGAATCGCCCTGGAGCCCGAAACGCATCCGGATGATCTTTTCTTCGCGCG
>Ga0101944_10002450_pt1 | contig 29960 bp, 23 predicted proteins | sample DewCreD2012metaG_FD_75245 | JGI IMG/M metagenome (GOLD analysis project Ga0101944, IMG submission 75245) | Hot spring sediment bacterial and archeal communities from British Columbia, Canada, to study Microbial Dark Matter (Phase II) - Dewar... ... | reverse complement strand
CAGAACTGCTCGCTGCCTCCCGCGTCCACCATCAGCTCGACATCCGGCCCCACCGCCGCGCGGGCCGTGTCGATGAGCTGCTCGTCGAGCTGCGGGCTGACGCGGCCGAACGGCCGCCAGCCCATCTTGATCGCCCGAAAGCCCCGGTCGAGCTGCTCTTGCAGCTTATCGCGCAGTTTCCCCGGCTCGTCGAACAGGATTGACGCATACGGCTTGATCCGGTCGCGGTAGTAGCCGCCCAAAAGGCGGGCCACCGGTTGCCCCAGCGCTTTGCCCCACAAATCCCACAGGGCGATGTCGATCCCGCTGATGGCATGCTCGACGCTGCCGCCGCGCCCCAGCCAGAACAGACTCTGCCGCAGCTTTTCGCTCACCCGCGGCGGCTCGAGGGCCGATTCGCCGATCAGGTGCTCGCGGATCAGCGCCAGCGCCCCTTCCACCAGCGCTTGCGTGGTGTAGCAGCTTCCGATGCCGACCAGCCCCTGATCGCTGACCACCTCCACCAGCGTGTTGTACTGGACGCTAGGGTCGGTACCGCCCGGCCAGCCATGGTCGGCCGTGGCGCCGCAGAGCGGGATGGTGCGGAGCGCAGCGATCTTCATCGGCGAGATGCTGTACGGAGGGGTGGGAACGTTGCGGGGCAGACGCGGTGCGGCCGCGGCACGTTGCATCGCTGGATGATGCGGGCCATACTCGGCCGGCAGCACGCAGTCTTTTCCGATTCTGAATCAGTCCGGAGCGAAACACAATGGAGCATCCCCTGGCCCAATCCCGCGCGGCCCGCGAATACCGCTACGAGAAGCTGACCTGGCCGGAGATCAACGACGCCGTCGAGCTGAGGAAGGTGTGCATCGTCCCGTGCGGGGCGGTCGAGCAACATGGCCCGCACCTGCCGCTGGATGTGGACCTGGTTTGCCCGCTGGGCATCGCGCGCGGCGCCGGTCAGGAGATCCCCGACAAGGTGCTGGTGCTGCCGATCGTGGCCTACGGCTACACCGGCCATGTGATGGATTTTCCCGGCACGATCAACAACGACTTTGAGCATTTCATCCACCACGTGCTCGACATCACCCGGTCGCTGGCGTACCACGGGTTCAAGAAGATCCTGCTCTTGAACGGGCATGGCTCGAATATGCCGAACCTGGACCTGGTGGCCCGGCGGACCAACCTGGAAACCGACGCCGAGTGCGTGGTTACGGCCTGGTGGCAGCTTCTGACGGTGGACAAGGAGTTCCTGCCGCGGTGGCGCAAGAGCAAGTTTCCCGGCGGCTGCTCCCATGCTTGCGAGCTGGAGACGTCGCTGTACCTCTACCTCGAGCCCGACCATGTCCGCGAGGACAAGATCCACAGCGGGACGATCTCGTTCAACAACGAGGACAGCCCGTTCATGTGGGTCGATCTGTTCGCGGCGGGGCCGGCCACCGTCGTGTCCTGGACCAGCAGCTACTCGGACACGGGGGTGCTGGGCGATGCGGAGCTGGCGACCGCCGAGAAAGGACGGGAGGTGTACGAAGAGGCGGTCAAGCAGCTTGTGCGGTTCATCCTGTGGTGGAAGGAGCGTCCCAAGGACGAGCGCCACGACCGGCACCGCCAGCGCCCCACGATGCCGATGCCCTGGAACCAGCGGCCGATCGAGTAACTGAGTGGGGCGACTTGCGGTTCATCGCTACGGACCGGTGGCGGAACCGAGGTAGCAACGCGAGCTTCGTGGGCGACTACCACGAACGGGCTACGGGCTGTGCCAGCCGCCCGCCTCGCGGAAACGGATCACCGCCTCGACCAGCTCGTCCGGCCCGTCTCGCAGCACGTCGCACGCCGGCAGGCCGAACTGTGCCTTGACCCGCTCCCGCTCCCGTGCCGCCTCCGCGGCCGACACCCGCCGGCTGTTGATCCCGATCCCGATGATCTGGCACGGCTGATGGATGTTCGACATCACCTCATAAATCCGCTTGATCTCGGCCAGCGGCGGGATCGCCACGCTCTCCACGCCGGTGACCCGCGTCCGCCCCACTTCATAGCACAGGATCAACGCCTGCGGCGCGCAGCCGTGCAACAGCCCCAGCGTCACGCCCGAATACGAAGGATGCACCAAGCTCCCCTGCCCCTCGATCAGCAGAATGTCGTGGTGCTGGTTCTGCAGCACCAGCTTCTCCGCCGCCCCGCTCACGAAATCGGCCACCACGCAGTCGATCGGCAGACCATCCCCCTCGATCATGATCCCCGTCTGCCCCGTGGCGATGAACTTCGCGTCGTAGCCGCGACGCTTCAGCCCCAGCGTGACCTCCAGCGACACGACCATCTTGCCGATCGAGCAGTCATGCCCCACCGTATGCACCCGCAGGCAGTCCGGCCGCAGCCCGACCCGCCGGGCGATCGTCCGCTCGCTATTCTTGCGCACATCGTAGATCTTCGATCCGCTGGCCTTCGCCGCCGCCGCGAACTCCGGGTCGTCGCCGATGAAGTCGTGCAGACCGCTGACGATGTTCATCCCGCGGTCGATCGCCTGCCGGATCACCGCCCGCCAGGCCGGCGGAATCTTCCCGCCCGGCGGCGCGATGCCTAGCAGCAACGTATCGGCCTGCGGTGCATCCTCCAGACGTGCCACCACGGGCACATCGCCCACCCCCAACAGCGCGCCGCTCCGCTGGCCGGCCTGCGTGCTGTCCAGTAGGGCGACCACCTCCTCCCCCCGGTAGCGAATGACGTTCGCCGCCGTCTTGCCCGCGTGCGGCTCGGTGTGCCCTTCCGTCAAGATGATGATGCGACGCGACATACCGTGCGGCTGTCCTCTCCTTCCGCAGCCCGGCAGGTCGGCTCGACCACGGCGCAAAATCCGCCGCCACCAACCCCGCCCTCGGCCGCCCACGACCTATTCTGAAGCCCGACCACCCCCTTGAGAAGGCGCCAGGCTGCCCGGCCCGAACCTCCGTCGGACGCCCAAGCCAGCCTACCTGCCGCGGACCCGAGCTGAATGAGCCTTCCGACGACTTTCCCGACCCGGCTCTGCCCACCGGCGGCCCGCACACCCTGGACGCTCTCCCGTTGCCTCTCGCTGCCCCTGGCTGGCTTGTTCGTTCGTTGGCGGGCTGCCGTTGCCCGGCAAGCTGCCTCCGCGTTAAAGTACCGACCCTCAGAGGTTGCCTGGCCGATAGAACCCGCGACCAGAAAACCCCTCTTTAGATGTACTAGAAAAAGCAGTATTAACAAACCTTGTAGGCGCGTTCATTCGCCGTTCATTTCGTAAGGTGTTTCAAAATAAGACTTTATGGAATTGAACCGGTCAGGCCGGATGGTATAGATTCCCGCCAGAACCGATAGATTGGATCGACGAACGCCAACGGAGTGCCAGACGTGTTCGTAGCGGCATCGACGGAATGTTTTCTGGATTTGTCCTTGCCAGCGGCGCTGGAACGGCTGGCGGACCTGGAGTTCACGAGCGTCGAGCTGGCGCTGTTTGAGGATGCGGACCAGTTTAAGCCGTCCGTGATCGCGGCCGATGTTGAGGCGGCGGCGGCGCTGTGCCGCAACACGCGGCGGCTGGACGTGGTGGCGTTCGACGTGCGGATCACCGCCGAGAAAGCCGCACATTACGAACAGTTCGCGGCCATCTGCCGGCTGGCGAAGATCACGAAGGTGGTGACGCTGACGGTTCCCAGTGCCGAACTGGGAACGCCGTTCAACGAAGAGGTCGAGCACCTGCGGCGGCTGGTCGACATCGCCACGCTGCATGGGGTGCGGGTCGCGATGAAGAGCCAGGTAGGCCGGATGTCGGAGGATCCGGACACGGTCATGGTGCTGTGCGACAACGTGAAAGGGCTGGGGCTGACGCTCGACCCCAGCGCCTACATCTTCGGACCGCACCAGGGGCGAAGCCTCGACAAGCTGATGAAGTACGTGTACCACGTGCACCTGCGGGACACGAACAAGAAGGCGTTCCAGGTGCGGGTGGGGCAGGGGGACATCGAGTACGGCAAGCTGATCAACCAGCTCCAGCGGGTGAAGTACCACCGGGCGCTGTCGGTGAACATTCGCGAGCAGGAAGGAGTGGACCACGCCGGCGAGCTGCGGAAGCTGCGTCTGCTGCTGGAAAGTCTCTTGTGAAGGACGGGCGCCGCAGCCGGGAGTCGTTCCCTGGCGGCGCCAGATTCCTCGCAGGCCGGCGGGCCGCGGGCTTTTCAGGCGGGCTTGCCGCGGACGGTGGTGAAGTAGCTGGGCACCACATGGTCGAAATATTCCAGCCGCATTTCGACCGGCCGCCCGTGATAGACGCACCAGTTGCGCACCTGGGCCATCAGATCTCGCGGATGGCAGCGCCGTAGCGGCCGGCCGAAGGGGCGGTAGTGCTTTTCCAGCAAGGCATCGACCACCTCGGGGCGATACGGGCAGCGGAACTGGGCTGCCACCATCTCGAACAGGCGGTGGAACTCGGCGACCGAGGGATCGCCCACCTCGATCTTGTAGGGAATCCGCCGCAAGAAAGCCTCGTCGGCCAGGTCGGCCGGCTCCAGGTTCGTGCTGAAAATGATGAGTTGCTCGAACGGCACCTGGATCTTCTTGCCGGTCGCTAGCGTGAGGAAATCGTGCCGGCTCTCCAGAGGGATGATCCAGCGGTTGAGCAGGTCGGTGGGGGAGACGCGCTGGCGGCCGAAGTCGTCGATCAAGAGGCAGCCGCAATTGCTCTTGAGCTGCAAACTGGCCTCGCTCACCTTGCTCACCGGATCGTAGCGGATTTCCAGCGCTTCTAAGGTCAGTTCGCCACCGACCATCACCGCCGGGCGGCGGACCTTCACCCAGCGGTTATCGTGCTCGGTCGCTTTCAGCAGCCCGCCGGCGTCTTCCTCGATCCGCTCATGGCAGGCGGCATCGTAGAGCTTGATGAACTGCCCGTCCTCCGTGATCGTCTGCGGAATCCAGATCGCGCTGCCGAAGCAACTGGTGATCCGGCGGGCGAGCGTGGTTTTGCCATTGCCCGGCGCACCGTACAAAAACAGTCCCGCGCCGCTGTTCACCGCCGGCCCCAGCATGTCCAGCAATTCCTCCTCGATGGCGATGTCGGCAAATGCCTTCAGCAGGTGCTGGCGCTGCGGGGCCTCCGCCCGGATCGTCTGCGCCTCGACCGACACGATGTAATCGTCCAGCGGCACGGGTGCCGCCCCGACATACGCACATTGGTCCATCGCCGCCCGGGCCCGCTGCCGCCCCTGCTCCGTCAGCGCATAGACGAAATCGCCAAGCTGGGCGGCCGCACTGTTGACCAGAAGCTGCCGCTGCCGCAGCCCCTGATACAGCGGCTCGAGCAGCACCAGCGGCAGGCAGATCTGCTGGGCGATCTGGCGGCCGCTGGCCGAACCGATCAAGAGCAGGTATTTCAGGATCAGGCTCTCGATTACCGTGGCCGTGAGCCCCGTCTCCTCCAGGCTCTTCGGCTCCGCCGGGTGGAAGCTCTCCTCCGCAAGGATCGCTGCCAGCAGGCTGCCACTAGGTACCGACGGACTGTCGACCACCGCCATGGCTGTCTCTCCATCGCGCGGCCACCGTCCGCTGCCCAGCCCCCGCCACCGCGGCGGCCGTGCGGTCGGTGCGATCTCGATCAAGGTTCCAACACGAGCTTCAACGCTTCAGTACAAGGTTAGTTCAAACGGCCAGCGCTTGCTCCGCCGCCGGCGCGGCGGGATAATCCGCACCCGGTACGACCGGCATTTCCCGCACCGCCGTACGCGCCCGCCCCAGCGCTAAAGCCGTTTTACAAGGTTCCTGTTCCGATGACTGAGCCGCTCCCTTCTTCCGCCGCCAGCGACTCTGCCGACCGTTCCTGCGACGAACCCGGCGCGGCACCGGTCCGCACCCGCATGGAATCAACATCCCTCGATCGCCGGCAATGGCTGGCCACGCTGGCTGCGTTGGGCATCGGCGAGGCGACCTTCCAGCGGGCGCTGGCCTGGCAAGCGGAGCAGGCCGGCCGCGTCACGCCAGAAATGATCCAGCAGGCCGAGTGGATTGCCGGGATCGAACTGACCGAGGAAGAGCGGAAAACGGTGGCAGGGGCGGTCCAGCGCGACCAGCAGAAGCTGGCGGCCTTGCGGGCGGTGTCGCTAGAGCGGGACGTGCCACCCGCCATGGTATTCTTCGCCAGTCCACCCCAACAAACCCCTGAGAGCGGCCCCCGCCGCGTCCATCCCGCCAGCGTCGGGCCGTCCCGCCGCCCCGAGAGCGACACCGACCTGGCCTTCCTCCCGGTCAGCACGCTGGCCTCGCTGCTGCGTACCAGGCAGGTCTCGTCCGTCGAGCTGACGAAGCTCTACCTCCAGCGGCTCAAGCATTACGATCCGCTGCTGCACTGCGTGGTCACGCTCACCGAAGAGCTGGCGCTGGCTCAGGCCGAGCAAGCGGACCGGGAAATCCGGGCAGGACTGTATCGCGGCCCGTTGCACGGCATTCCCTGGGGTGCCAAGGATATCCTCGCTTGGCCTGGATACCCCACCACATGGGGTGCCGGTCACTTCCAGACACAAACAATCGACATCCAGGCCACGGCGGCCCGGCGGCTTCACGAGGCGGGTGCGGTGCTGGTGGCTAAACTGACAGTCGGCGCCTTGGCTCTCGGGGACCAGTGGTTCGGCGGCACGACCCGCAATCCCTGGAATCCCCAGCAGGGTTCCAGCGGTTCGTCGGCCGGCTCGGCAGCAGCGGTCGTGGCCGGTCTGGTCGGTTTCGCCTTGGGCAGCGAGACGCTGGGCAGCATCGTCTCCCCCTGCCGGCGTTGTTCGGCGACCGGCCTGAGGCCCACGTTTGGCCGAGTCAGCCGCCACGGCGTGATGACGCTTTCCTGGAGCATGGACAAGCTCGGTCCGATTGCCCGCAGTGTCGAGGATTGCGCCCTGGTGCTGGGGGCGATTCACGGCAGCGACCCGCGCGATCCGACGGCGGTGGACCGGCCGTTCGTCTGGCCGCCGCGGCGGGACGTTGCGGGGCTGCGGATCGGCTATTTCGAGGGGGAGCGGCCAGAGGAAGAGCAGCATGCCGTGCGTGTGCTGCGGGAACTGGGGGCGACGCTGGTGCCGATCCGGTTGCCGGACGATCTGCCGCTCGAGCCGCTGACGGTGATCCTGGACACCGAGGCGTCGGCGGTCTTCGACGACTTGGCACGTCAGGGCGTACGGGAGGGCATCGGCCGCTGGGCAACTACCTTCCGCAAAGGGCAGTTCGTGCCTGCCGTCGAGTACCTCCGCGCACAGCGGATCCGCACGCTGCTCATGCGGCGGATGGAGGAGCTGATGCGGCAGGTGGATGCCTATGTGGGCGGCGACGACCTGGTGCTGACGAACCTCACGGGGCATCCCACGGTGGTGGTCCCCACGGGCCAGAAAAAAGACAGTCCCTCCGGGCAGCCGAGCACGATCTCGTTCACGGGCCGGCTGTTCGGCGAAGAAGAGCTGTTGGCCCTGGCTTGGGCGTTTGAGAAAGCGGCTGGTGCGGTGGGCCGACGCCCCCCGCTGCCGGACATGCCGCCGGATGCCGACGCCATGGAGAGGCGCTGATGCCAGCGTACGCGGCTGCCGCCGCTGTATTTCGATCTTTTCTTTCTGACATCTTTCTGAAAAGGTGTGCAGCCGCGACTCGACCCCATCTTCGGCCGCGGCCGGCGGTGCGGTGGGCTCAAACTTTGATCACCCGCCGCATCTGCTCGATCTCGTCCAGGGTGTACAGCCGGCCGCGTCCGCTGCCGGGACAGACCTGGCAGGTTTGTTGCCAGTCGGCGGGGGTGCGGAGGTTCGAGTCCCAGAAGGGCCAGGTGCGGCATTGCCGTGGGCGCGCGGCATAGACGGTGCAACGGCGGGTCTGGCTGTCGAACAGGACGCAGTCGCCGCCCGGAAACTCCTTGAGGCTTTTGCGGGCACCGACCTGGCGAACGTACTGAGCCTCGAAAACCTCGCAGTCCAGCCCCAAGGCGGCCGCTAGGGCAGCGATCTCCTCATTGGTCACCCAGACATAGCCCGGCGCGCCGGTGCAGCAGTCGCCGCACTGGGTGCACTGGAACCTCAGACCATCGCGATACCACGGCAAATCGCTCATCGCACACCGCCTTCCGCGGCAGGAGCTCGTCGCGTCAGGTCGGGCGCTTGCCGGCCGCACCGGGCCAGGTTTCCCGCCAGATGCAACCGGCCCACGACCAGCCGACTCCGAAGCCGACCAGCATATTCTGCATGCCCCGTTTCAGGCGGCCATCCCGTCGCAAGGTGTCGATCAGGATCGGGATCGTGGAGCTGACTGTATTGCCGCAATGTTCCAGAACGACGGGCAGCCGCTCAGGGGCGATCCCCAGGCGTTCCCGGAGCTGCACCAGCATTTTCAAGGTCGCCTGGTGCAGCAGGTATAGGTCGATATCCCGGTCGGTCAAGCCGGCCGCACGGAGGATGTCCTCGACAAGCTGCGGGACAGCCGCCACCGTGAAGTTGATCAGGCTCGGGCCGTCCATGTACAGGTCGCTTTCCCACCGCTGCCGGTGGCGAGGCCTAATGGCGCAGTGCGGCGGACGAGCCCCTCCCTTGGCCACCAGCAGCGTGTCGGCCCCGCTGCCATCGGTGCCGAACTGGAATGCCCATAAAGTGGGCTCCGGGGCAGCTTCGACCAGCGTGGCGGCCGCACCATCGCCGAAGATCGTCCGCAAGCTACGGTCGGCCGGATGGATGTATTTGGAATAGGTCTCGGCGGTCAGCAGCAGTACCCGGCGGACCGACCCGCTGCGGATCAGGCCGTCCGCCAGAGCCAGCCCATACACGAAGCCGGAGCAGCCCAGGTTGAAATCCAGCGCCCCGATGTTCGTCCGCAGCCCCAGCCGCTCCTGCAACAGGCACGCGGTCGTCGGGAGCGGATAATCGGGCGTCTGCGTGCACAGCAGCAAAAAGTCGATCGAGCGGGGATCGACGTCGTAGTCGCTAAACAGCCGCCGGGCCGCCGCTACCGCCAGGTCGCTGGCGCATTCCTCCGGGGCGGCGATATGGCGGGCCGCGATCCCCGTCTTCTGGTAAATCAAATCCATGTCCCAGCTCGGAAACTCCGCCTGAAGCTGGGCGTTCGTCTCCACACGCTCGGGAAGATGGACGGCAATCGGGCCGACCGCTGCGTAATTCACGAGGACCGGAGCACCTGCGAGGGAACGAAGCGATGGCGGAGCGACAGCATCCCGCGCGTACTATCACCCCGGCCCGCCGGGCACGGCTGGCTTAGAGGCCCGGCGAAACTCAAAGCCTATCTGCCGACCCAACACCGGTCAATTGGAGCCACCGCTCGGGATTCTGGCGGGGTTCGTCCGGGCAGAAATCGGTCCTGCTGCGGCTGGAAAGCTGCGATGGCCGGCCTGAAACCCCGCAACGGCGGCACGCTCCGCACAAGGAATTGCACGACGAGGCGATAGCCGGACATTTAACCAGAAAAAATTGGTTTTCATCTCGTTTGCGGACCGGCCGCCCATTTTTCTTGATATTTTACTAGACTGTGTTTCTGTACGGCCAGCCGCTGGGCTGTCGGGAAGAGTAAAGTGCAAGGTCCGCAAAGGATGGGTGGAGCGCGAAGACCGGTGACCATGGCGAGGCAGCGTGGACTATGCTGCCTGGCGAGACCTTACTGGATTTGCCTTGGGTGCGGGCCGAATCAAGCCATACGGAACCATCTGCCCTCAAGCGCAGTTCCCGCCGGCGGCGTGAAGGATGCTGCGCTAGCCAACCATGGTCTTTTACGATTCGCGCGCTGACCTGTGGCCGCAATGAACTGCGTGTTGCCATCCCGCCGGCATCGCGTTTCTGGGGGGCTGTGGTTTGTCTTGGCGCTGTGCGCAGGTGTGCTGGCCGCAGAGGAAACAGTTCCGACGCCGCTCGTGAGCGTGCCGCCGCCAGGCCAGGTCGGAGCACAGACGCCGCAGACACCTCTCGACCTCCGCGGGTCGGGCCATCTGTCGGAAGTGCCCGCAGAGGGGGGATCGGTTTTCGATCTGGGGGCGTGGCTGCCGCCGCCGACCGTTCCCGAGCCGCTGCGGTATCATTTCGAGGCGGTCGCTCGCGGGTATTACCTCAACGATCATCGCTACGAGTTCACCGGGATGGAGGCGACGTTCGCCGCCGAGGGAGTGGTGCGGGGCGGGGCGCATCAGAACGTGCAAGATTGGGAGCTCTCGGTCGAAGGAGAACTTTTCCTCAACCAGCCGTTCGACCGGAACGTCCTGGTCGATACACCGGAGCGGCGATCGTTCGCGGCCAACTTCGTAGTGGACCCGCTGCAAATTTCGCAGCTTTACCTGGAGGCACGCCGCGGCGACTGTGCCGTGGCGCTGGGGCGGTTCGTCACGCCGTTTGGGCGGTTCTACTTCCCCAACTACCGCAACAACTTCGACGACTCGCCGTTCATCCGCTCGGAAGCGATCCTGTTCCGGGAGACGGGGCTGCGGCTGATGTGGGACCCCGAGCCGTGGGTGCTGACGGCGGCCCTGACCAACGGCGGCTTTGGGCAGGATACGAACTCGTCCAAGGCGCTGGTGGCCCGTTGCGGGATCGATGCCGAGACGTTCGCCTGCGGGGTCTCGGTGAAATGGCAGGATGGGATCGGCTCGGAAGGGCAGAAGGTGTTCAACAACCATGCGGGGGTCGATGCCATGCTCCGCTGGGGAAACTGGAGGCTGTCGACCGAGGTGATCTACGATCAGTATGGCCTGAGGCGGCCGGGCACCGCACTGAACGACATCTTCTGGGGGCGGAGCTTGTACTTTCGCGATTTGAACCACGGGGTGCTCCGCCCGTTGACTGGGGTGGGCTACTATGTGGATCTGGGTTACGAAGGCCCGCTCTGGTCGCTGGGGCTCAATTACGGCGAGTTTTATCCGACACCGATCGGCGACCGTCGGCATGATGCGGTCACTCGCCGCGGGATCGTCAAAGCTAGCCGGCACTGGACGCCCCATTTCGAGACGTATGCGGCCGTCCTGAAAGAAAACGATCTGGTCCGCTCGTTCGACGCCAGCACCCGTCGCGGCATTTACGTGCTCGTGGGAACGCAGTTCACCTGGTGAAAGGGTCATGGGGCATTGGCAGGGCAAAGTCGTGCTGGTCACGGGCGGCTCGCGCGGGCTGGGGCTGGCGGTGGCGTGCGAGGCGGCCCGGCAGGGGGCCCACGTGGCGATTTCGGCCCGCGATCCGCAGCCGCTGGCCCAAGCCGCGCAGCACGTGGCTGCGGCGTCGACGTCCCCCCAGTCGCCGGGAAACGCCGGCGGCTGCTGGTCGCGGCCGGCCGATGCGACGGATGCTTCGCAGATGCAAGCGCTCGTCGCGGCGGTGCGGGAAGCCTTCGGCCGCCTGGACGCCGTGGTCCACTGCGTGGGACGCAGCGCGCGAGCGGCCGCCAAAGACACGCCTCCCCAGGCGTTCCGCGAGCTGTGGGAGATCAATTTTCTTACGGCTGTGCACTGCGCCGCGGCGGCCAGACCGGCTTTGGAGGCCTGGCGCGGCAGTCTGGTCCTGATCGGGTCGCTGGCCTCGAAGATGGCAGGTTGGCATCTGGGAGCCTATCCGGCCAGCAAATTCGCGCTGGCCGCCTACGCCCAGCAGCTCCGCCTGGAACTGGCGCCGCAGGGCGTGCATGTGCTGCTGGTCTGTCCCGGTCCGATCCGCCGGGAGGACGCTGGACAGCGGTATGCAGCGCAGGCGGCCGGCCTTCCGCCCGCCGCTGCCCAGCCGGGAGGAGGCGTGCGGCTGCGTGGGATCGACCCGGTGCACCTGGCGCGGCGGATTCTGACCGCCTGCCAGCGGCGGCAGCCGGAACTGGTCGTGCCCGCCTCGGCACGGCTGCTGTTCGCGCTGGCCCAGTTGTCACCGCGCCTCGGAGATTGGATCATGACGCGGATGATCCGGTCTTCCTGAGCGACAGGAGCGGCGGTGCGCCGGTGACGAGCGATGCGTGGACCACGGGAGCGAGAGGCAAAGTCGCAGCAGCGCCGGAGGCTGCCGAGGCTGATGGCGGAGCTGGCGCTCGCAGGCCTTATACCGCTGGCGGTGCTGCTCATGGCCGGGTCGGTCCGCCTGGCCGATGCGGCCAACCCGCGCTGGAATGTGCTGCTGATCACCGCGGACGACATGAACTGGGATTCGCCGGGCTGGACGGGCAACCCTTTGAAGCTCACGCCGCACCTGGACCGTTTGGCGGCGGAAAGTTACCGCTTTGTCAACGCTCATGTGACCGTGCCGATCTGCCAGCCGGGGCGGTCGGCGCTGATGACCGGCCGCGTGCCGCATCGCAACGGAGCCCTGGGCTTCAACCCGATTTCGACCGACGTGCCGACGCTGGTCGAACTGTTGCGCCAGGCCGGCTATTACACGGCCGTGCTCAACAAGTCGGAACATATGGCCCCGCCGGCCAAGTTCCCCTGGCACACGATCCACCAGGGCTCGGGCAAGCATCCGCAGCGGATGCGAGAGCAGTTGGAAGCCTGCCTCCAGGAGGCCGCCCAGAGCCAGCGACCTTTCTTCATTAATGCGAACATCACCGATCCGCACCGCCCGTTCTATGGCAGCCAGCAGGGGCGTCAGCGGCAGGAAAAAGGCAAGGGCAAGGCCAAGCAGCGCTCGGCCGGGGACGCAGAGGGCATCGTCGAGCCGGTCCGCCCGCAGGAGGTACCTGTGCCGGCCTTCCTGGAAGACCTGCCCGACATCCGGCAGGAACTGGCCGAGTATTACTCAAGCATCCGGCGGCTGGACTTGACGCTGGGAGGCCTCCTCGAGGCGCTGGCCGCCAGCGGACGCCAAGAGCAGACGATCGTGGTGTTCTGGTCCGACCACGGGATGTCTTTTCCGTTCTCGAAGGCGACGGTGTATGTCAATGGCACGCGCTCGCCCGTGCTGTTGCGCTATCCGGGGATAGGACCGCCGCGGGACGTGACCGAGTGGGTCAGCAGCGTCGATCTGATGCCGACCCTGTTGGACCTTTTGGGTCTGCGACACCCCAGCGGCCTGGATGGGCGTTCGTGGATGCCGCTGGTGGCGGGCCAGACGCAGCCGCAGCGCGATCATGTCGTGACGCATGTGAACACGGTCTCCAGCGGACGGGCATTCCCGCAGCGTTGCGTCCGTACGGCCACGCGGGCTTTGATGTTCCACGCCTGGGCCGATGGCCAGACGCGCTTCCGCGTCGAGGCGATGAACGGGCTGTCGTTCAACGCCCTGGCAGCCGCAGCCGAGCGGGATCCGCGCATCCGGGCTCGTGTCGAGCAGTTCCTCATCGGCACGCCGCTGGCCTTGTACGACCTGGAAAAAGACCCAGCCGAGCGGCACAACGTGTGGGACGACCCGGCCTACGCCGCCGACCGCCAGCGCCTCAGCCAGCTTCTGATGGAGCATATGGAGCGGACCGGCGATCCGCTGCTGACGTCGCTGCGCGAAGCGCTGGGCCGGCCGCGGTGACGGGGGCCGCCGGGGCCATAAGGCGGCCGCGGTCACGCGTTCGCCCAAGGCGCCAATGACTTGCAATTTGGAAAGGGATCTGGCCTGTGAATGATTTTGCCTATGCCGCGCCGACCAGCCTGGCCGAAGCGCAAGCCCTGCTGGCCGATGCGCGGCGAAGAGTGCGGCTGTTGGCGGGGGGCACCGACCTGATCGTGCAGCTTCGCGAGGGGCTGCGCGAGGCCGACCTCGTCGTGGATGTGAAGAAAATCCCGGAGCTGGCCGCGCTGCACTTCGACCCGGTCCAGGGACTGACGCTGGGGGCCGCGGTGCCGTGCTGCGAAGTCTACGAGCATCCCGACCTGACGGCGGCCTATCCCGCGCTGGTCGAGGCGGCCCACATCATCGGCGGCTGGCAAATCCAGTCGCGGGCCAGCGTGGGAGGCAACCTCTGCAACTCCTCCCCCGCCGCCGACACGATCCCGCCGCTGATCGTGCACCGCGCGATCTGCCGGATCGCCGGTCCCCAAGGGGAAAGGCGCGTCCCCGTCAGCGAGTTCTGCACAGGACCGGGCAAGAATGTGCTGGCTCCCGGCGAGCTGTTGGTATCGCTGCACCTAGCGCCGCCGCGGCCGCATGCCTCGTCCGCCTACGAGCGCTTCATCCCCCGCAACGAAATGGACATCGCCGTGGCCGGGGCGGCCGCCTGGTTAGCGCTGGACCCCGCGGGTGGGACAGTCGTGGATGCCTGCCTCGCCCTGGCCGCGGTCGCACCGACACCCCGCCTGGCCGAAGCAGCGTCGCAGTGGCTGATCGGCCAGCCGGCGAGCGAGGCGACCTGGCGGCAGGCCGGCGAGCTGGCGCGGCAAGCCGCTTCGCCGATCACCGACATGCGGGGCACGGCCGAATTCCGCCGCCACCTGGTCGGAGTTTTGGTCGAGCGGACGCTGGCTACCGCGGCGCAGCGAGCCCGGGAAAGGGGTGCCACGTGAGACGCGTGCACGCCCTGAGGCCACTGGAGCACCCGGTCCGCCCTGCCTGGGCAAAGGGTTGCCGCAGGGGCACCGGTCCGTGCGGAGGTGCCGCAGGCTGCGGACGGGAGGCGATTGGAGTGCGTGATGGTTTCCCCAACGGCCGGGCCCCTAGAACGGTGCACGTGCCTGCGGAGCGAGCCTCTGCCGCGTCCGACGCCCGTGAAGCATCTCGTAAACACCGACAACTTGAAGAATTGGCCCTGCGAGGGAGGTTCCTGTGTCGAAGAAGGTCCACGTCACCACCTGCGTTAATGGCCAGGAGGTCGAGTTCCTCTGCCAGCCGCGCCAGAGCTTGCTCGAAATCCTCCGCGACGAGCTGCGCCTCACGGGAGCCAAGGAGGGCTGCAACAACGGCAACTGCGGCGCCTGCACGGTCTTGATGAATGGCCGGCCGGTCAACAGTTGCCTGGTGCTGGCCGTCGAGGCCGAGGGAGCGACGATCGAAACCGTCGAAAACCTCGCGAAGGAGGGGCATCTACACCCCTTGCAGCAGTGCTTTCTGGAAGGTGCCGCGCTGCAGTGCGGCGTTTGCACCCCCGGGTTTCTAGTCGTGGCCAAGGCCTTGCTCGACAAGCACCCCAACCCCACCGAGTACGAAATCCGCTTTCATCTTGCCAATAACCTCTGCCGCTGCACGGGTTACGACAAGATCGTTCGGGCAGTGCAGGCGGCGGCGCAGCGTTTGCAAGCGGCCGGCCGCTGAGTGGCCCGGCTGCCAAACGGAACGCGACCCTTCTGAATGGGGGGGCACTGGCGAGTGGTACGGGCTGGCCGGCCAGCAAAGGGGAACTGTCGGTTCGCCGTGGGCCGCACTGGACGAGCGGTCGTGAAAGCGGGTATATTTTCGTAAGGTAGTGTGTGGCAAGCTTTTGGGGAGACTGTATGGCACAAAAGGAAGAAGCGCTGGTCGTCAGCGGCACAGTGACGCAAGCTCTGGCGAACACCCGATTTCGGGTGCAACTGGACACTGGGAACGAGGTGCTGGCGCACGTGGCTGGACGGATGCGGAAGAACTTCATCCGCATCGTTCCCGGCGACAAAGTCAACGTGGAGCTGTCGCCCTACGACCTGACCAAGGGGCGGATCATCTATCGCGAGCGGTAAGCCTGCCGGCTGCTTGGATTTCCGGCAGTACCGCGGGGCGCAGGGAGTGGGCATTTTGTAATTACCCAGTCCTCGCGGGGTGGTCTGAAATGGCACAGCGCCGCTTCTGGGCGCGTGCAACGCTCGCGAATTTTCCAACGGGGCGATTTACTCTTACCCCGCGGCGTGCTACCTTCGCGGGCGCTCGAAGTGGCCCCCGTTGCGGCATAGGCCGCGACGCAGACGAAAGCGGTTGAAACTTCGGCTGCGGCACGCGGGTAGGCTCAGGTAGTGATCCGCTTACAGAGCGTGTGCGGGAGTAGTGTGTGGCCGGCCGAGCGATGGGCCATGTGCCTTCGGGGTCCGGCAGATTGCCTTCATTCCGCGTGACAGGAGGATGTCTCGTGAAACGAATGCCGCGCGTCGCTGTCGTGGCTTTGCTGGCAGTAGGAAGCTGTCTGGTCGCCTGGTCCGCGGCACGCGCCCAGGCTCCCAAGCCGGTGGTGGTCGTCTCGGTGGCCAGCCTGAAGAAGAACCTGGACGATCTGGCGTATGGCTGTCGTCTGGCAGGTGCGGAAGACGCCGGCAAGTCGATCACCTTTTTCGCGAACGCCCTTAGCGCGGGGATCGACCGCCAGCGGCCGGCCGGGCTGATCGTGGTACCCAAGCCAGGGGATGTCCACGCAGTGGCCTTTGTGCCGCTGGACGCGGACGGCTTGAAGACGATCCTCAACATCCACAGGGAGCAGCTCGGCGAGCCGCGAGACGCTGGCGGCGGACTCCTCGAGATCGGCACCGGCCCCCGCACGGCTTTTGTCAAGGAACAAAACGGCTGGGCTTTTGTGGCCGAAAGCAAGGAGCATCTCAGCGGCCTGCCGCAGGATCCGGCGTCGCTGCTGGGGGAGATGCCCCAGCGTTACAACCTCGCCGCGAAGGTGCTCATCCAGAACATCCCGGCCGAAGTCCGGCAGATGATCCTCGACGAGATCAAGCTGGGGATGGAGCGGATGGCGGCGGCCCAGAGGGAGCAGGGAGGGGCCGATCTGCGGCAGCAGATGCGCAACCTGGGCGGGGTGTATCTCGCATCGATCGACCGTCTGTTCAACGAGGTCGAGGAATTGACGCTGGGGATCGGTCTGCAGGCGGAATCGCGCAGTGCCGTGGTGGAAGTGCTGCAAGTGGTCAAGGCGGGATCGTCGACGGCCAAGGCGCTGGCGGACACGGCCGCCCTCAAGCCCGCCTTCTCGCATGCCTTTGTGCTGCCGGGAGCTTCGGTGAGTCTGCAGGGACGAGGCGCGACGGATCCGCAATCGGTCCGGGATGCCCAGTCGATGCTCAAGAGCCTGGGCGAAACATTCCGCAAGCAGATCGACGACGCTCCAGACATCCCGGCCGACAAGCGCGAGCCGATCAAGGAGCTGTTGACCCAGTATTTGGACTTCATCGGCAAGATCGTCGCGACCGGGAAGGCGGAAGGCGGGGGCACGCTCATGCTGCAACCCGGATCGGTGGCCTTCGCGTTCGGGCTGACGATTCCCGACGCGGCCAGCCTGGAAAAGCTGCTCAATTCCGCGCTGGCCCTGGGAAAGGACATTCCCGACTTTCCGAAGCTGGAAATGAATGTCGCCACGCTGGGTGAGCTGAAGGTCCACCGGCTGCTCACGCCCCCGATCCCGGAGCCGGAAGCGGTCGCACTTCTGGGGGAGCGGCTGGAGATGCTCATCGCGGTCGGCCCGAAGCACGCCTATCTGGTGGGCGGCAAGGACGCCCGCGGCTTGCTCGACAAACTGGTGGCCGCCGCGGCGACGCCTCCTCGTGACGATCTGCCGCAGATGGAGCTCCAAGTTTCGCTCGTGCCGATCCTCCGCTTCGCGCAAAGCATCGACGAGAACCCGATCGTCGGCCAGATCCTGCGCTCGCTGGAGAACGCCGGCAAGGACCAGATCATGTTGAGCAGCCGCATCCAGCAGCGGCAGGTGATCACCCGCTTCGAGGTGCAGGAAGGCATCTTGCAGGCGATCGGCCAGGCGGTGAAGGCGCTAGGAGCCTTGAACCTCTGACGATCGCCGGACCGGAGCACGAGGCGCAGTGAGCACAGGGTCCGAACGCCCCAGGCGGGAAAGCACGCGGATCGGCCGGCCACCGCGCGGTGGTTGACGGTCCTCCGTCAGCGACCGCTTCAGAGAGGGAGCGCTGCGTCGCAAAAGGCAAGCGGCGCAGCGCCTGGCCGTGATGGGCGGCCGATGACCCGCTCGGGCCAGGTCAGTTGCTGGCCAGGGCTTCCACGACCAGATCGCCCACCTCCCGGGTGCCATAGCCCATCTTGCCGGCCGACTGGCTTTTCATTTTGGTGCCAGTGACCTGCTGGATGGCCCGCATGACCCGGGCGGCCGCGGCGGGCTGGCCGCTGTGCTCCAGCAGCATGCTCATCGCGGCGATGGCAGCGATCGGGTTGATCACGTTCTGGCCGGTGTATTTGGGGGCGCTGCCGCCCATCGGCTCGAACATCGACACGCCGCCGGGGTCGGGGTTGATGTTGCCGCCCGCGGCAACTCCCAAGCCGCCTTGGATCATCGCCCCCAGGTCGGTGATGATGTCGCCGAACATGTTGGTGGTCACGATCACGTCGTAGGTCTCGGGGTTCTTGACCATCCACATGCAGCAGGCATCGACATGGTTGTAGTCGGTCGGCACGTCCGGGTAGTCGCGGGCCACCTCCTGGAACGTCCGCCACCACAGGTCGTGGCCGTAGGTGAGCACGTTCGTCTTGGCCACGAGCGTGAGCTTGCGCCCTTTGGGGTTGTTCCGCCGGCGGGTGTATTCGAACGCCCAGCGGATGCAGCGCTCGCAGCCCTTGCGGGTGTAGATCGCCGTCTGAGTGGCCACCTCGTCCGGCGTCCCCTTCTTCAGCCAGCCGCCGATGCCGGCGTACATGTCCTCCGTGTTTTCGCGAACGACGACGAAGTCGATATGCTCCGGGCCCTTGCCGACCAGCGGGCATTCCACCCCGGGGAAGAGCTTCACCGGCCGCAGGTTGATGTACTGGTCGAGCTGGAACCGCAGCTCCAACAGCAACCCTTTTTCGAGGATGCCCGGCGGGACTTGCGGGTGCCCGACCGCGCCGAGAAAGATCGCGTGATGCTGACGCAGCGCTTCCAGGCCGCCGGGCGGAATGATCTCGCCCGTGCGGAGGTATCGCTCGCCTCCCCAGTCGAACAGGGTCGTCTCGTAGGCGAAGTGTTCGAGCTGGCTGACCGCCTTGAGCACCTTCAGCGCTTCGGCCGTCACCTCCGGACCGGTGCCATCTCCGGGGATCACGGCGATCTTCAAGACACCCTGCGACACTGCCACCAGGCCCTCCCGCGAAACGGGACGCACCGCGCTAGGTCGCGCGGGCCGTCCCCACCGTGCACACTCCGTCCGGCCGGCGGATCGAGGCCCTGCCAGCGGCCCCCGCCCGGCCGGAAAACCGGACATTGTACGAAACCGCGTGCAGGCTCACTATGGGGGCACGGGAAGCCGTCCCGCGAGCTCGCGTGTGCCGTCGCCGGCGAGGGCGTCAGCGGAGCAGCGAATTGGTGGCGTTGTAGGCCGTGGCGATCGACTGCCGCGGCACTTCCACCGGGATCGGCTGCGGATCGAACCGCAAACCGTTGAGCGTGCGAGCATAAAGCTGCACCTGGTTGGTTCCCGGCAACGGCTCCTCGATCGGGCCGTATTGCTGCATGATCTGCCAGATGCCCGGGTTCAACTCGATCTTGCCGTCCGGCCGGGGTGTGCCCACCTCGTCGAACGAACCGATGGTCACGATGCTCTCCGTGCGATCGTGGAATTCGTAGGCTTCCACGCCTTTCTCGCGCAAGGCCGCACACAGCCGCGACGCCTTCAGCGCCGCCTCGTCAATCTTGGCCAGCTTCCGCGGCTGCGCCATGAGCTGCTCGAACTCGGCCGGCTTCATCGTGTCGATCCCGCGGAACGTCGCCACGCGCACTGTGTAGCGGCCGGGACACTTCAGCAGGCTGTGCGGCAGGTCCTTGTTCATCTCCACCACGAACGGGTCCAGCCCCTTGGCCACGAACATCTCCTCCGGCAGCAGCGGGTTACGCGTCACAAACGCCGCCCCCATCGGCCCCTTGGCCTTGGCGGCCGGGTCGTTGGTCATGAGCTGATACAGCGTCCGCAAGCCCAAAAACCGCTGTGAGGAGGCCGGTTGCTTGTTGGGGTCCAAAGCGTCGGGCCGAATCGTCTTGATCAGGTGGAGCGTCTTCTCGAGCCGCGGATCCTCGATCGAGCTGAAATTGCCCACCAGCACGGCGATCTCGTCGAACTTGTAGTTGCTGGCGTACCGCATCCGCCGCGGACCGCCATACCGGCTGTATCCGAGACCCTCCGTTGGCTTGGTAAAGTCAAACGTTCTCCGAAAAGTGTACGCCTCCAAGTGGTACTTCCGCCGCAGCTCGATCACCAGGTCGTGCGACTGCTGCTCCGCCGTCGGGCCGGCAAACGACGCCGCGAGGATCATCCACGGTCCGTGCCGTTCTTCCAGTTCATAGGATTTCCGCGGGTCGGCTTCGACCGGCTCGACCTTCTTGAAGGGTACCAGTGTCGCCCACGGGGGGGCGGCCTGGAGGAGCTTGCCGTCTGCGAGCACGGCGCTGAACCCCAATAGCCACCACACGTTGGAAACCGCCCACTGCTTCCAGGACCGCTGCATCGGATCCCTCCTTGGCACTCCATTCCCACCCGATTGTCGCCGGGAATCGTTCGGGCCGCAGACAGTACCAAACCGGCCCACGGACTTCCAGACGAAATCTGCTTCACCCAGGTGGCGTGAGCTTCTAGGTTCCTTGCGCACCCAGAGAATAGAAGATAATTCCAACAACTTTTTTAGCCGACCTGGTGCGCGGCGTGCTGCGGGGGTGGTTATACTGTCGGCGCAGCGGCGTCGGCTTGTGCCTGCGGAGGATCGCACCCGTCGGCACCGCCCGCCTCGTCAAGCGTAACTCCTTGCGCAGATTGATTTTCAAACTTGCGACCTTGCTGCGCGTCGTATGTCAACGCCGCTATATCCGCTGACTTTCCGGCCGGTCTTCAAACGCTACCTGTGGGGGGGCCGCCGGCTGGGCACGCTACTAGGCAAGCCGATCGGGCCGGAAGACGACTACGCCGAGAGCTGGGAGGTCGCCGACCATCCTCACGGCCAATCGGTGGTGGCTAGCGGGCCGCTCGCGGGCAAGACGCTCCATGAACTGGTCGTGCAGCGGCCGGACGAATTGCTCGGGAGATGCTCTCCGCTGCCCCGGTTCCCCCTGATGTTCAAGTTTTTGGACTGCCAGCGGGACTTGTCAGTGCAGGTGCATCCCGATGATGCCGCCGCGGCACGCCTCGACCCACCCGATCTAGGAAAAACCGAAGCCTGGGTGATCCTGCACGCCGATCCGGGCAGCCGGGTCTGGGCCGGTCTCAAGGCGGGGATCGACCGGGCGGCACTGGCCGAAGCGGTGCGCCGCGGCCGGACCGCCGACTGCCTGCACTGGTTCGAGCCTCGGCCGGGCGACTGCATCTTCATCCCCGCGGGCACGGTGCATGCGCTGGGAGCGGGTCTGGTGGTCGCCGAAATCCAGCAAGCCAGCGACACGACCTTCCGGCTGTACGATTGGGACCGGGTAGGACCGGATGGCAAGCCGCGACCACTGCATGTCGCCGAGGCGCTGGCGGTCATCGACGACCGTCGCGGGCCAGTGGACCCGGTGCTCCCGCAGCCGACGGATCGGCCGCAGGTCGAGCGGCTGGTGGCATGCGACAAGTTCGTGCTCGATCGCTGGCGGCTGAAGGGTGCGGCCGTGGTCGGCGGAGACGACCGTTTCCACATCCTGAGCGTGCTGGACGGGGCGGCCCGCCTGGAGGGGCTCGAGGGGCCGCTAAGGCGTGGGCAGACGGTGCTGTTGCCGGCGTGCCTGGGGCCGTGTGCCTTGGAAAGCCAGGACGGGGCAGTCCTGCTGGAGATGTATCTGCCCTGACCGCAGTGGCACCGCAAAAAGCGAGGCCGCGAAAGGTCAAGGCGCTTCATCGACGGGGCGCTGCCAGCTTTCTTCGTCATCGACGCTCAGGCCAAAGGCCTGCTGCATGACGCGGTTTTCAAGCTGCTCGTGCTGGTTCAGCCGCCGCAGCACGGCGTGCAGGTCGTCACTGAGGGCATGGGCGGCGGCCGCGGTCGGTTGCTGCAGCGATTCGATGCGCTGGATCAGCCGATTGAGGTCCTCCAGCAGGCTTTTGTGTTCTTGCAGGACTTGGGCGGCCTGAGGCGCCAGGCTGGGGCAGCGGCTGACCGCTTCTTCGAGGCATCCCCCCGTCTCTTCGGCGCGAAAATGCGCCGTCAGCTCCTCGCGGATCGCCTTCAGCCCGCGGAGCATCGCCGGCTGCCAGTTGCCTCCGTTGGCATCTTCCCAGTGTGGCAGCGCCGCCAGCGTCTGTCGCATCAGCCGGTGCATCCGCCGATGCTCAGCACGCAGGTGCTGGACGATCGCTTCCTCGGACGACCCATTCATAGCGTGATACCCTGTGTGGTCGGCAGGTCCGCGCGTGCATCGACGCCGAGTCGGACGTGCTTCCGACGCCTGGCCGGTACGACGCGCGACGGCCGCGGCCGCCTGCCGCACCACCGTTCAGGAGGTCGATTTGTCGGGCTGCTTGACCGTCAGCACCGGGCACTTGGCCTTGCGGACGACCGCTTCAGCCACGCTGCCCATCAGCAGCCGCGTCAGGCCGGTCCGGCCGTGCGAGCCGAGGACGATGAAATCGACCCCTTCGCTTTCCGCCAGATCGACGATCGACGTGGCCGGGTCGCCGATGAGCAATTTATGTTCGTAGGGCACGCTGGGGTCAGTAGGAACGACTTGGGCCAGCGCCTTGCGCAGCTCCTGGCGGTTGGTTTCGTCGACTCCCAGGTACAGCTCCCCGCCGCCATAGGCCATGGGCGGCTCCTCGACATGCACGATCAGCAGCGTCGCCCCGCTTTCGCGGGCCAGCGACGTGGCCCATTTGAGGGCCTCCTGGCTGGCAGGCGAGAAGTCGGTGGGAAACAAGATTTTATTCGCCTTCATCGTCGCCTCCTCAGCGTAGGCAATAGCTGCCAGCCTCTGGCAGATCGCAGGCCGTCTGACTTTGCTATTCTATCGGGTGTGCAAGGGGGATGCCAAACTAGCTGCCCCCGGCCGCGGCCGACCTTGTCCACCCACCCGATGCCTGTTTTGGCGATGGATGCCAGCGACTGGCGAGGGAGGGGCTTGCTGCCAGAGGCTGCTGTCGTGCGGCAGGACCCGCACGCCGCAGTGTGCGGCAACGCGCGCTGGCGCGCGGCGGGGCGCGCTGGCGGCTGAGGTTGCGATCCGGTTTTTAAGGTGGTTTGAGATTTCACGGCGCAAGACGCGAGCGGCACACGCTTTGCGTGAATGGACGATGACACGGTCCGTGGGCGGTTCCAGAAGGGAGGATCCGGCGATCCCCGGGGCAGCGCGTCGGCCCGACGAGGTGGTCTATCAGCCATGGCACGAGCGGCTGCGATCGAGCTGTTGGTAGTGGATGACGATCCGGAGTTTCGCGACACGCTTGTGCGGCGGTTCGAGCGGAGCGGTTTTTCTGTGCGCGGGGCGGCCAGCGGGGAAGAGGCGCTGGCGCTGGCGGCACGGCGGAACTTCGACGTGGCCGTGTTCGACGTGATGATGCCCGGGATGTCGGGGTTGGAGCTGCTCGAAAAGTTCCGCAGCCAGTTCCCGGACTGCCAGGTGATCATGCTCACCGGCCAGGGGACGATCGAATCGGCCGTCGAGGCGATGCGGCTGGGGGCCTACAACTATCTGACCAAGCCATTCCCTCTCCGCGATCTGGAAGTGCAGATTGAAAAGGCGTACGAGCGGGGCCGGTTGCAGCGGGAAAACGAGCAGCTCCGCTCCTTGCTGGCCCGCAGCCAGCCGCCCAGCGAGATGATCGGCCGCTCGCCGGCCATGCAAGAAGTGTTCCGGCTGATCGAAAAAGCCGGCCCCAGCGGCAAGGCGATCCTCATCCAGGGGGAGAGCGGCACGGGCAAGGAGCTAGTCGCGCGGGCCCTGCATCGGGCCAGTCCGCGGGCCGATAAGCCGCTGGTGGTGATCAACTGCGCGGCACTGCCCGAGACGCTGCTGGAAAGCGAGTTGTTCGGCCACGAGAAGGGGGCGTTTACGGGGGCCGTGGCGGCCAAGCCCGGACTGTTCGAGATGGCCGACGGAGGAACGCTGTTCATCGACGAGATCGGGGAGATGCCCGGGGCCTTGCAGGCCAAGCTGTTGCGCGTGCTGGAAGATGGCTCGATGCGGCGGGTGGGCAGCCTGCAAGAACGGAAGGTCGATGTGCGGCTTTTGGCCGCGACCAACCGCGACCTGCAAAAGGAAGTGCAAGCGGGCCGCTTCCGCGAAGATTTGTACTACCGGATCAACGTGATGTCGCTGGAACTGCCGCCGCTGCGCGAGCGCATCGGCGACATCCCGCTTTTGGTGCAGCATTTTCTCGGTCCGGGCTGGGACATCGAGCCGGAGGCCATGGCCCGGATCGAGGCGTATTCGTGGCCGGGCAACGTGCGGCAGCTTATCAACGCGCTCGAACGAGCTAAGATCCTGGCGGATGGTCGCAGGATCCGCTTGAAGGATCTACCCAAAGAGGTGGTACAGGCGACAGGAGGGGCTGTACAGCCTTCACCGGCGAGCGTGCTGACGACCGATGATCTGGCCACCCTGCAGCGGCACAAGATCGTGGAAGTGCTCCGTCGGGAGGCGGCCAACAAGTCGCGGGCCGCGCGGGCCCTGGGGATCGACCGACGGAAACTCTACCGGCTGCTGGAAAAATACCAGATCACCGACGGAGAGATCGCGGCGGCGTCCGATGGCAACGCACATGCGGGCGTGCCCCCCGCTTCCGGTCCGGTGTCGAGTTAGTGCCGCCGTGAGCGGCGTGCGTCGATGGACAGGGCTTGCCGGGCCGTGCACCGGTCGTGTGCGGAGCGCGGCGGCCGCGGAGGACCGTCCTGGGAGCGGTCTAGGACGATGGAGCTTGCGGAGATTCTCGCGCATCACTCGGAGCTGGAGTCGTACGTCGGCTGGACCGATGCCGACGCGGAGCATATCGGCTTGGCGGCCAGCTACCTGCTGCCGTACATCCCGCAGATCGTGGACGACTTCTACGACACGCTCCAGCGGCACCCGGCGACGGCGCGCCTCCTCAGCGGGGGTGCGGAGCAGATCGCCCGCTTGCGGCGGACGCTGGCCGAGTGGCTGATGCAGCTTTTGTCCGGGTCGTACGATGCCGCCTACGTCGCACGACGTGCCCAGGTCGGGCGGCGGCATGCGGAGCTGGGGCTGGAGCTGATCTATACCAGCGTGGCGATGGGCCGCATCCGCACCGCCATGACCCAGGTGCTGCTCGATCAATGGCGCGGCAATCTCGCCTTGCGCGGGCAAGCCATGGCGGCGCTGAACCGGCGGATCGACCTCGACCTGGCGATCATGTCGGCCATGTACGAGGCCGAACACGCCGAGCAGGAAAAAGCCGACGTGCGTCGCCGCCTGGAAGGCATCTTGCATCAGGAGAAGAGCTTTTCCGAAAGTTTGCTGGCGCACGCCCAAGCGATCGTGCTGGTGGTCGATCCGCACGGCCGGATCGTCCGCTACAACGCCTACCTCGAGCAGCTTGCCGGACGACCGCTGGCGCAGTTCCGCGGCCAGGACTGGCTGGCGACGTTCATCGCCCAGGTCGACCGGCCACGCCTGCAGCGTCTGGCGGAGCACACCACCACGCAGCCGCCAGGTCTCGCCCAGGAGCGGCAGGCCACGGCCGCTTTAGTGACCGCCGAGGGCCGGCAGCGGACCATCCGCTGGGTCGCCACCCCCCTGACCGACGCCCAGAGCCAGCCCGCCGGCTGGCTCTGGGTCGGCCACGACGTGACCGACCTGCTGGCCGCCCAGGAAGAAGCCCTGCAGGCCCAGCGGCTGGCCACCATCGGTCAGGTGGCGGCCGGGCTGGCGCACGAGGCCCGCAATGCCCTGCAGCGGATCCAGGCCTGTGCGGAGATGCTCGAACTGGAGGTGGCCGACCGCCCCGAGGCGCTGGACTATGTCCGGCGGATCGAGCATGCCCAAGCGCATCTCCATCAGCTCTTCGACGAGGTCCGCAGCTACGCCGCCCCGATCAAACTGGACCGCAGCCACGCCCGCCTGGCCTCGATCTGGCGCGAAGCGTGGGACCTGCTGGCTCCCCAGCGGGCCGGGAGGGATGTCCGCCTCGTCGAGCACGACGCTCTGGGCGAAGTGCAGCTTGCGGTCGATCCATTCCGGCTGATGCAAGTGTTCCGCAACATCCTCGAAAATGCTCTGGCGGCCTGCCAGGATCCGGTCGAGATCCAGATCCTGTGCCATCCCGCACAGCTCGGCGCCCGCCGCGCGGTCCAGGTGGTCTTCCGCGACAACGGCCCGGGCATCCCGCCCGAGCTCAAAACCCGCATTTTCGAGCCGTTTTTCACGACCAAGAGCAAAGGCACCGGTTTGGGCATGGCAATTGCCCAGCGTCTGGTCCATGCCCACGGGGGAACGATCCAGGTCGGACCGCACACCCCCGGGGCGGAAATCATCGTGACCTTGCCTTGGGACGAACCCCCATGAACGCGCCGCTGCGCGTGGCCGTCGCCGACGATGAGCGGGACATCCGCCAGTTCCTGGTCCAGGTCCTGAAGCAGATGGGGTATGAGGTGGTCTGCGCCGCCGCCTCAGGCAGGGAACTTCTCGATAAGTGCCTGGACGAGCCGCCGGACCTGGTCATCAGCGATGTGCGGATGCCCGACCTGAGCGGCGACGAAGCGACCAGAATGCTGCGCCAGCTCCATCCCGTTCCGGTGATCCTGATCACGGCCCAGCCGCAAGCCCTCTCCGCCTTGGACGCGGTTGATCCGCCGCTACTGATGCTCCGCAAGCCGATCGGCAGCCAGGACCTGGCCTGGGCGATCGAGCACGTGCTCTGCGGTAAGGCGGCCGCGGGCCAGGAAGGCCGAGCGAGCCCCGCGCTGAGACCAGGGGATGCTTTGCGGCAGGCTCCGCCGGAGCGACCCCTTGCGTAAGTGGCAGCCTGCGCCAAGTCGCGGCCATCGCCCACGCGGGCTCCAGCAGGTGACGAACCCTGCGACGTGCCGATAGACGCCTCCTGGGAGAGGACGGTCCGGCTAGCGCGCCGCGAGGCTTGCCGGTGCGGCCGCATGGCTGCCGTGCCGATCGGAAGAGGAACGCTACGGCGTGGCGAGGGGCGCTGGAAGCAGGTCGCCTTCGGGCGGCGGCAGCGTCGCCGCTTCCTCGCGGGGGGCCTCGACCGGCCCGCCGGCCGGCGGCAGGAGGAACGCCGGCGGCAGCTCTTCCGGTTCCAGTTCGCGGTGGGGGGAGCTGGGCCCGGAGCGGCCCGTTTCCACTTCTCCAGGTGCGCCGGTCCGCCACAGCCACGGGTCGTACTGGCCGTAGTCCGGCCCGATCGGCCCAGGATCGATCCACAGCCCTTCGTGGTCAAGCTGCATGGTGCCCAGGTTGAAATCGAGCTGCAGCCGCTGCACTTCGTAGGTGATGTAGATCAGCATGAAGTTGTTCTGGGCGTTGAGCAGGTCGGTCAGGGCCTGCACCACGTCGCGGGCGGCCGTGACGCGGGTGGTGGCCGTGCGCTGGTTTTCCTGGTCGATGAAGGTGTTGAGCATGACCTGGCGGGCCGCTTCCAGCACGGCCAGGCGGTTCAGCTCGAAGCCGATCTGGAACTGGGTGATCTGCCGCAGTTGGCCGCGGAGCGTCTGGGCCACGCGGTCCTCGAAGTTGTAGTAGTTGCGGCGGGCCTGCTGGTATTCGATGAGCGACTGGCGGTAGGCGTTCCGCTCGCCCATCCGCGTGATCGGGGCGTCGAACCGCACGCCGGCCGAAAGCCGCCCCGTATCGGACCGCAGGCGGAACGGATTGTCGCCGATGTTGCTGATTTCTCCGTTGAACACGATATCGAGCTGCGACTGGAGCTGGACGGCGTTGAACTGCGTCAGTCGCCAGGCATCGACGAGCTGGGCCCGGGCGTTCATCCAGTCGCGGCGGTAGCGCCGGGCGACTTCCAAAGCGCGGTCGGCCTTGAGGTCGACATCGAGAACCTCGATCGCCTCGGCCCGCACGATCGCCTGCAAGAGCTGCAGCTCGATCAGCTCGCGGGTGAGGTCTTCCACCACGTCGATGCTGAGCACCCGCGTCTTGCCGCATTCGTAGTTGGGGTTGTACACCTGTTTGACCAGCAGGTCAAAGAGCTGCTGGGGCGTCTGATCCTTGCGCTGGATCAGCTCATCCACGATCTGTCCCCGCTCGGCGAGCTTGCGGGCATAGCCCTGGAAGTTGGCGCTGAGGCTCTCGAACGAACGCTCGGCGTTGGCCAGGGCCGTATCCAGGCGGCTGATCAGCTCCCGGGCGGTGCGCCCCCCGCTGGCCGACTCCAGCGGGTTGACGTTCAGCGGCAGCAACTCGCAGGGGTCCTGCAAGGCTCCCTCGACGCGCTGGATCAGCTTTTGCAGGTAGGCCTTGCGGCGCGGCACCGCCTGGCGGAAGCGTTCGATATCGCGCTGGATCTGCGGCAGATGCACCTCGACGATCCGGTCGGCGAACTGCTGCATCTGGGCCAGGGCTGGGCGGAGCTGGGCCAGATCGGCATCCAGCCCTTCGTACCGCGGCAGCTCGCACCGCGGCGGCACGCCGGGCGCCACCGCCACCTGCACCACGTGGCTCTGGATCCGCTCGGCGATCTCCCCACGCACCGGCGCATGCGCCAGCAGGATCGCTTCCCAATCCTCGGGCAGGCGGATCACCTCCTGGTCGATCAGGTCGAACTTGTCGAGCAACGGATCGCGCGGCTCGATGCAGATCTGCGGCGGCAGGCTCAGCTCGTTGACTTTGAACTGGTCGAGCGCCGCCTGGTAATCGTTGCGGTCGCGGACGAGCTGCGTCTCCTGGTTCAGCAGGGCTTGCCGCGTCTGGGCCACTTGCAGCGCTTGGGTCAGGTACTCGCCCGTCTGCTCGCTGGGCTGCTGCTCCAGAAGCGTGGTCAGCCGCGACAGGTTCCTCCGCAGCCGGCGGATGGCATCCTCCTGGTTGCGGATCAGCCGTTGCCGCTGCAACAGACCAATGAAATTGCCCGCCCCTTGCGCGGCCTGCGTGCCTTGCCCGCCACCGATCACTTGCACGTTGCCGAAGCCCGCGCCACCGACCCCTTGAAAGCCCGTGAGCCCCTGGCCAGCCACGCCGCCACGCCGCGAAGGCGTCGAACCTTGCGTACCACCCCCCGCCACAGTGTCCACGTAGAACGCCTGACGGTACTGCTCCATGATCCGCACGTTGTACAGCAGCACCCGCTCGGCCAGTGTGAGCTGTTCCATCACCCGGGAGCGGCCGGCATTCCGCAACAGCGGCTGGACCAGACTGAAATCGAGCACGGTGTTGGGGGTGAAATTGTTCGGCCCGGAAAACTGCCACAAAAGCTGGTTGGCGAAATCGACCACGAGCTGGCCCCCCGTGGTGAACCCCCTGCGCAGCGTGAACGCCGAAGGGTTGGCGGCGGAAAAAGTGCTGGCATTGAGCGCGCTGCTCGAGTTGCCCCCCAAACCCGTCTGCTTGGCCGTGCCGCTGCGCGCCCGGCCATCCCACGTCCCAAACAGCGAATAGCCGGCGAAAAACTGCGTGTCGAAGCGGAACCGCTCGAAACTCACGTCCAGGGCGGAAAGATACAACGTCTCGCACTGCTGCTGGTACTCCCGCGAGTGCAACAGCGCCAGCCGCACCGCGTCGTTGCGGTCCAAGAGCAGCACGCCCCGCTCATCGAGCTGGATGTACTCCGGCCAGGCCGGATTCTCCACGAACGGCCGGTCCCCGTTGTCGTGCCAGAACGGCCAGCCGCGCTTGTTGTCCACGCAGTGCAGATACTGGTGCGCCGTCGGATCGTCCGGCGGCATCGGCGGGCAGTCGATCTGGTACGGATCGTACATCCGCGACCGCGGATCGACCGAGATCGTGTAGTTCGGCAGCCGCCAGTGCGGATGCGTGGCCTTCTCGCGAATCAGCGCGTAGGCGTCGATGTCCGCCTGCCGCCGCCAGAACGTCCGCGAACAGCCGACGCCCGGCAGGGCGGCCAGCAGCAGCACAGCCGCAAGCCACCCGCGCAAGCGCGCAGGGGACTCTGGACCCGGCAAGGTCCGTGGGCCTGGCGGCCGCATCTGGCCGCGACGCGGGGGCTTCCATTCTCGGTCCGTGAGCATTGCAGGCATTACGTCTAGACCTCGTGTCAGGCAGCGTGGGCTGATGGGCAGGGAACAACGGCCGCCGCGGAGGGCGTGGGTGCAGCTCCC
>Ga0101944_10002449_pt1 | contig 29964 bp, 29 predicted proteins | sample DewCreD2012metaG_FD_75245 | JGI IMG/M metagenome (GOLD analysis project Ga0101944, IMG submission 75245) | Hot spring sediment bacterial and archeal communities from British Columbia, Canada, to study Microbial Dark Matter (Phase II) - Dewar... ... | reverse complement strand
CGTTGGAGTAGGCGTTGCGGTCGGGGTCGGCGTTGGTGTTGGCGTGGGTGAAGGCGTTATCTGTCCGATGTAGCCTTGAGCTACTGCAGCGTCGTCGAGGAAAACGTTTAGACTGTTACTGCCTACCTCGTCGTCAACACCCAGTGCGAAGTAGCGCACGGTGCTTCCTGCTGCAGTGTTTGTTAAGCCCGTTTTGGTGACCAATTCATTGCCGTTGACGTAGAGGCGGGTTTCCCCATTGCCGCTACCCATCACCAACTTAACTTCGACGCAGTACCATGTTTCTAAGTTAACAGCTCCCACAACCGCTTCTTGCCAGCCGCCGTTTAGGTAGTTCAATCTCCACTGAACTGTCCCATTGATGTTTTGGATGTCAACTCTTGTTCCGACTGCGTTTGGCATCCAGCCACCACTGCAGAATCCAAAAACCTCAAAAGTAGACCCAATATTTGGCTTAGCGCTGAGGCGCACATACACTCTGGCATCAACAGTACTGTAGGTTCCGCCTAGGTCTCGGTATAGCCATCTGCCGCTTTCTCTGGCGCCGTCATCGACTGCAATTTTTAGGGCATATGTGCCGTTGTACGCCGTGGTGGACTGTACACTCGAGGTAACACCTGTTGCAACCGTCGCTGTTCCTGACCATGCGTTTGTGTTTCCGCTTTCAAATCCGTCGCTGAAAAGGTATGTCAGGGGCGTCGGAGTCGGCGATGGAGTTGGCGTCGGAGAGGGTGTTAAGGTTGGCGTTGGGCTTGGTGTGGCCGTTGGGGTTGGTGAAGGCGTTGGGCTTGGTGTTGGCGTGGAAGTAGGGGTTGGGCTAGGCGTGGGTGATGGTGTTGGAGTTGGTGATGGCGTTGGGGTCGGAGTTGCGGTTTGTGTAGGCGTTGGAGAGGGAGTTGGTGTTGCCGTTGGTGGTGGAGTGGGGGAGGGCGTGGGAGTCGGCGTGGGGGTTGGAGTCGGACTTGGCGTAGGTGAAGGCGATGGGGAAGGGCTTGGGGTCGGCGTTGGTGTTGTAGTTGGGGTTGGTGTTGGTGTGGGTGATGGGCTGGGAGTCGGTGTAGGCGTCGCGGTTGGAGATGGTGTTGGCGTCGGTTCAGGTCCAACATAAACACTTGATACTACCACAGAGTCAAAGAATGCGTTGAATGTGTTGCTCCCCTTTTCATCGTCTATGCCCAAAGAAAAATACCTTACAGACGCACCAGGAGCCGTATTCGATAAAGACGTTTTACTGATTAACTCGATGCCGTCAACGTAGAGGCGACTTTCACCCGAACCGGCGTTTATTACCAGTTTAGTTTCTACGCAATACCAAGTGTTCAAACTGACTTGCCCAGCATACGCACTCTGCCACCCGCCATTGTAATAGTTGAGCCGCCACTGCAGCATTCCATCGTTGTTAACTATGTCTATCCGTGTTCCAACTGCGTTAGGCAACCAACCGTCACTGGAAAAACCAAAGACTTCCAGAGTCGCGCCGTTTGCTGGTTTGGCGCTTAACTGCATGTAAATTCTGGCGTTGATTGCTGTGTAAGTGCCTCCCAAATTTTTGTAAACGCAAACCCCCGCTTCGCCTGTGTCGTCAGCGACAACAATTTTCATTGCATAAGAACCGCCGTTGACAAGGCTGCTTTGGATCGTTGAAGTTACACCGGACCTATACGAGCTCGTGCCCGTCCATGCGTTAAGGTTGCCAGTTTCAAAGTCGTCTGAGAAAATTGGCGTGGTGTCTGCTGCGGCGAATTTTGGAAGAGTAAACAGCGGTAAACATGACAGGATCAAGATTGTGATGCTTAGTACAAGGAACGCTTTTTTCAAAGAATTCCAAAAAGGCAAAAAACCAAGCAAAAGGAGACCTCGCAAAAAAGCAGTTACCTAAGGAAAATAATAGCGTAGCATTAATAGATATTATGGCAACCAAGCCTAATCATGACTGCGCAACAAGCAGCTACTGTTTGGCTACTACTTGTGTAAGCCAGTTTTGGGTAACGGTTATATCTGCAAAACACCGCTATCTCTAAGGAGAAGCTATGAATACCCCGCGTTTATGCCCTGACTGCTACGTTGAAATGAAGCCTGTTTGTGACAAAAACGGAAGACTCATTTTCCATCAATGCCCCAAATGCGGCATGCGTATCCTGTTCACACACTCAGGACATTAGCGCTATCTAAAAGAAGAAGGCAAAAGAGTTAGCTCACTGGCTTCACTGTGAATGTCCAGCCTTTGAAGTAACTCTGAGCAAATTCAAGCATTGCTTGCTCTGTTTTTGCCAAATCCCCCGTAGTAGCGCCGGCATCATCAAAAACCCAATCGTAAGTAGTAGTCATACTCCCAATAACCACACCATGTAATCCTTGGTTTTTCCACTCAACGTTATTATCGTATATTCCCACAAAGTGACTTGGGTCTGGGTAATCTATGGAGCCAGGACCTAAATAGTAAACTTCGTTCTCTACCCAGTTGGATTTTGATAGAGTTGCCCAAGATTTAATGCCCCATTCTCGAAATTCTGCAGTGCCGCCCCACACATTCTGGGTTGGCTGAGTGTTGCCGTTAAAATGAGGCGTTATTTCATAGTACCTTACGTAGGGAGCTTGGTTTTTATCCCAAGTTATTTGTGCATTCACGCGGAACGTGGTCTGTAGTAGCTTTTTGGAGTCATTCCAGTAGGATTCATAACTGGTTATTGTCGGCGTTACAGTGAACGTAATAATCGCTGATTCGTTTTGTTGAGAGGGTGAAGGCGTTTTGCTTGCAGAAGGATTCGCCGAAACGGCCGCGCTTGGCGTTGGCGTGGCAAGATTAGGGTCTACGGAAGAATTTAAAGATAGATTTGCCACATAAGCGGAGGCAATTACAGCTATGGCTACTGTAGCGATTATGGCTAATTTTGCTGGAGCGCTTAGCATTTTCTTTACCTTACAGAGAATTGCCAGCCTTAAAGTATAAAAAATTTTCCTGCAATGTAAGTGATGCTGGAAAAACCGCCATAAACTGAACAACTAAAAATGGTACATGATTTTTACAGAAACGCTCGCAAAGCATGCTGTTCTAATGCTTGGACTTATATGTCTCATGCTTCGATATGTGTGCAGGGGCACACTGCTTGAACGGGAGCAACGAAACAGAGTTAGAGTACGCCTTACGTGGCAAAGCATGGAAAGTATACTGGTTCCTCCTAAAGAACGGCAACCCAGTCGGCGTCCGCGAAGTTCAGAGGGCACTGCACTTCAGTAGCCCAAGCATCGCATTCCACCATCTCGAACAACTACGGGAGTTGGGTTTGGTTGAAAAGCAAGAAGTCGGCGGACACTACGTACTTGTGGGCGAAGTTAAAATTGGGGTTTTGAGGCATTATGTTAAGCTTGGAAAAATGCTGTTTCCAAGATACTTCTTCTATGCGCTGTTTTCAACCCTGTTTTATGGCTTGTATTTGGCGCTTATGGTTCACAGTTTCACCCGCGACAACCTCTTCATCATCTTATTTGGCGCCATTGTTTGTGGTATTTTCTGGTATGAAGCTTATCGAGTTTGGGGTATGAGGCCATTCTAAATGTTAGAACAGTATGTTCGCATGCTTAGCATAAAATAAAATCATACATATGGTATCACAGGAGAAACAGGTATATGGTTCAAAAAGAAGTCACAAAAAAAACACGCATCTACGCATCAGCAGCAGTACTTTCAGCTATAATGCTTATCTCTGTAGTTTACGTTTTCGGAGCTACACCCATCATTTTCCCCGACCAAGCCCCCTCAGCGTCTGGCATGAGAACCTTCGAGTCGATGGCTGACATCGTTAACTATCTAAACAGCAACTCGCAGGGTTCAAATTATGTTGGCGGACCTTTAGATAACAAGTTTTTTGGGGATAGGGCTACTATTTCAGCGCCAAGTCCTGTGACCCAAGGAACTTTCGGTGATACATCTACAGTTCAAGAATCCTCTTCTGGAGCGGGCAGCAAAGGGTACTCGACCACAAACATTCAAGTCAGCGGTGTTGATGAGGCCGATACCGTGAAAACGGACGGCCGCTACATCTACACCATATCCTCTAAACAGAACAACTATTACTACTACGACACTTACAACTCTGGATACAGCAACACCGTCTACATTTTAGATGCTAACCCACAGAACGCCAAAGTGGTGTCCAAAATAAGCATGGACAACAACACCCAAGCCGCAGGCTTATTCCTCAGCACTGACGGCAACAAACTGGTCGTTATAGCCAGCAAATACCAAACATACTACGGTGTATTGGGCATAGCAGAAGATTCGGCGCCACGCATTATGCCCTACTACAACAGCGACGTCTATACATTCATATACGTTTATGACGTTTCAAACAAAGCTGCTCCCGCTTTAACTCGGAACCTAACTATGAGTGGCAGTTACTTTAACTCCCGAATGATCGGCGACAACGTCTATGCAGTCATCAGTCAACCCGCAGTAGTTTACAACGACTTAGTAACTCTTCCAGCAGTTTACGACGACCAAGTTAGCTACAAAGCCTCACCAACAACGATTTACTACGCCGACATGAACGACACAAGCTACACCTTCACAAGCTTCTACGGCATAGACATCGCAAACGACGCTGCAACTCCAACTAACATGACGGTCCTGATGGGGGGCGCAAGCACAATGTACGTTTCACTCCGCAACATCTACATAACCTACCCCAACTGGGATAACTCCGCAGGTTCCTACACTGCAATCTACCGTGTAAGCATAAACGGCTTAAACCTCTCACTTCAGGCACAGGGCAGTGTTCCCGGAAACCTGCTAAACCAGTACTCTATGGACGAATACAACGGATACTTCCGAGTCGCAACCAACTGGTATGGGCAAGATAGCCAAATGAACAACGTCTACGTCCTCAACACCGATCTAGCCGTTACGGGTAAACTGGAAGGCTTAGCACCCAACGAAAACTTACACGCGGTGCGCTTTATGGGCGACAAATGTTACCTCGTCACTTTCCAGCAAATCGACCCCTTATTCGTCATTGACCTCAGTCAACCCACTAACCCAACGGTTTTAGGTGAACTCAAAATCCCAGGCTACTCCGATTATCTACATCCCTTCGATGAGACACATTTAATCGGCGTTGGCAAAGAAGCGGTAGCAGCAAATGAAGGCAACTTTGCGTATTATCAAGGCTTAAAATTGGCGCTCTTTGATGTCGGAAACGTAAACAACCCCGTACAACTGTCGTACTATGGCATCGGCGACCGCGGCACAGACTCCGAAGCCCTCTACGAACCTAAAGCGTTCCTCTTCGACCAAAACAGCGGTTTGCTGGTAATCCCAGTGAGCTTAGCAGTAGTCAGCGAATCAGACAGACAAGCTTATGGTGACTCAGCGTATGGTCAAACTGTTTGGCAAGGCGCCTACGTGTTCACTGTCACCTTAAACGGCTTTACACTCAAGGGCACCGTAACCCACATAGACTCTTCACTGCTCAACAGCCAAGGTCAAATCAGAAACTACAGCGAATACTGGAATACGCAAAACCAGTGGATAACCAGAGCTCTCTACATCGACAACACACTCTACACCGTCTCCAACAGCCAAGTAAAGCTCAACAGTTTAAGCAACCTCGCAGAAATAGCCACAGTAAACCTCAACTAACCTTTTTCTTTTTTCAATTTTTGTATTCAGTCGATTCTTTGTTGCTTCTCGATTTTAAAAGAGCCGCTTTTTTCGAATTTTTATACGGTTTTAGGGGAATTTAGAAAGTCGCCTTTTAGCTTCTTCGTCGAGGGTTTTGTTAACTAATGCGTCTGCTCTCTGAATCATGGGGTGACTCCGTGGGACGTGAACGAAAGCGATTTTTTTAAAGCAGTTCTTAAAGCCCTGAACCTGTGCAAACAACTGTTGGAGTTCATAGTTTTTTATGGCATACTCGCCGTTCAGTTGTTTAGTTACCAATTCGCTATCGAGGTGACAGGTAACTTGGGAGGCTTTTTGTTCTGAAGCATACTTTAACGCCAAAAGTAGCGCTTGGTACTCTGCTTGATTGTTGGTGTGTATGCCGATGTAGCGTGAATCGGCCTTAACGGTTACACCTGACTCTGTAGTTGCGATGAACGCTATTGCTGCAGGTCCAGGGTTGCCTCTTGCGCCGCCGTCAGAGAAAACCCGCAGATTCTGACTCAAATATGCACCTTCTAAACATGCTCTATCAATGTATTACATATTTAAACCGTTAACGCCCACAAGCGTTAATTGTGGCTGTTATTGTACAGTCACATTCTTTTAAGTTCCAAAAAAACCTATTGAGAATCAAACTGGGGATAGAGAAGGTGACAAACAACTCCGCAGAAGCAGAGAAACTTGATTCTCACGCCCTTCAGTTTGCCCTCTTAAGGCATGGACGAAGCAGAAAGGGCGTGAAAGGGGGGCGAAGAGGGAAAATGGACATATACGCTGAGATTTTGCTCTTTTGTGAACAGCAAAAAACCAAAACCAGCATAATGTACAATACAAACCTGAACTATTCACAATTAAAAAACCACGTGAACACCCTAACCGCGCAGGGTTTGCTTGCAAAAAAAGTAAACAGGTACACAACCACTGAGAAAGGTTACCGTTTTTTGGTGTTGTTTGCGCAACTGAATGATTTGATGAAAGATTTTTCCTAAAGAGAGAATAGACAAAAAGAGAAGGAAGTTAATTTACGTCGTTGGTTTCTATTTTCTTAACCATCTCAGCTACAATCTTTGTGAATGGATGGTCAGGTTTGTCCTGGGCGAAAATAAAGTTACCTTCGGCACGTAAGACCTCACAGAAACACGGTACCATGCCAAGCAGGGGCACCTTGTAGTCCGCTTTGATTTTAGCTTGCATCTCCGTCTTTCGAGAGGATAGCGAGGGATCCAACACCTTGTTTAGCACTAACCCAGTTTTTTTCTCGAAGAGATTGTAGAGTTCTGCTAGCATGCGTTTTGTTCCGTCTACGTCGGAGCGGTCACCAGTGGTGGCAACGACGACGAAGTCTGCAGCTACGATAGCGTTGATTGAGGAGTATTGGAGTCCGGGGCTTGTGTCAAAGACGAGGTAGTCGAATTTTTGGTCTCTAAGCAGACTTTCTCTTAGGGCTAAGATTCTGCCTAGCGCACGCATTTCCCATTTGCGGTCTTTGGAGGACATGTCGCGGATGGCTTCTGTGGATGGATTAGCAAGACAAGCGTAGAATTTTCCGCCGCCTGGAATTCTGTGGCTCATGTCAACTAATGCTTTGTCGATTTCGCAGGTGCTGTTAAGGTAGTCATTGAACCAGGTTTCTACGTTTTGGGCTTTTAGTATGGCAAATAAGCTTGGGGCTCTGAAGTCTAAGTCGAAGAGGCAGACTTTTTTGCCGTTCTTAGCAAGTGTTGCAGCTATGTTAACGGACATGGAGGTTTTGCCAGTTCCACCTTTGTATGAGTGTACAGCGAGTATTTTGCTCATAATCTCAACTCTGTGATTCCCTATCTATATAGAAGTATGCTTTGCGGCCTTTACGTTCTTTTTTGATGTAGCCCATGATGACTAACTGGTTTAGATAAGCGCTCTCAACGGCTCTAGCGCGTTGTGTTTGTTCTGCAACTTCTTNAGCGGTTGCTTTTGAGCATCTGCAAATCGTCATGGCTGTTTTTCGTAGGTGGTCCGGCATAGAGAGGAGGGTCATAACGTCTAAAGAAGCGTCAGGTATGGCGGGAACAGACTGGGGGGTGGTAGTGTTTCCAGCTGTGTTTTTTTGGATTTCTATCATGACTTCCATTTTCTCGTTGAGTTTCTCGAGGCTTTCCTCTATTTTTTCGAGAATGTTCAAGGGCTTTTTGCTGGTCAGGTCGTTTCTAATCACTTTAATCCCCGAGTTGTTTTTCATGTGTACAGTTGTTGGATAAATAAACACAATAAGTGTTTATTAAGTCTTGCGATACTAAACTAAGTATTTTTGAAAACTATTTAACGCGAAAAAAGCACCAAAATAAATTGAAAAACAAAACGAAACAAAAGGAAAAAAGAATAAAATACGGGGTTTAGAAAAGGAGGTTTAGTAGGGAACTGGTGCTTGGTTTCTGGCTTCCTCAACAATGGGCAGAACTTGTTTTAGTTCCTTGAAGTATTTTAGAACTGTAATGCCACGTTGGGTGACAGCGAAAACTACCCGCCGTTTGCCAATCGTGCGCTCTTCCACCAGACCCTGTTTCATCAGGAAGTCTAGGTATTCTTTGAGGACGCTGCAGTTAACGTTTGCCTTGTACATGACGTGGGTTAGTTTGAGGGGGCCACGGTGTGCAAGCACTGTAAGGATATCGACATACATTTCGAGTTTTGATCGACGCACTTTATACTCCTCGTGTTTTGTTAAGATTCTTCGTTTTAATATAAATCACTTATGTATTACTAATCAGTATTAAACTCCATAGATTGCTCTCAGCAGGCTGCTTTCTCTATGGTTTGGTTTAACACATTTAATCTATTTTCGAAGGCTGTCACCATGTCATCTAGCAATATTTCACGCAATTCGGTAGACAATCCGGTGATCTGTTCATCAAAAACGTTGGCTAATTTAGCCTCTAATTGTTTTCTGTTTTTATCCGCAATTTGTTTCATGTACACACTCATCCTCCAATTACAATGGAAACACCAATTGTCGGAAGCCATATAACTGACTTATGAAAGCGTCCTCTGAATCAAAAATACGTACGAAAAAACTTTACCTTCCCTCGGATTCGTTGATACTTAGCCTTACTTCTCTACTTTAGCTGCTTTATCACCTCTATAATGAATCAAGTCATAGATAACATGATGTATGTTGCAGTTTATCCGCACACTTTTCTTCCTCGGCATCTACGTCGTCATTTAACTGTGCAACTGAAATAGTCAATTTTCGGTTTGTTGTTTATCTGCAACAACCACATAATGATTTAACCCGCCAAGACATTCACTTATTGAATAAAACGCCATTTTTTAATGGATACTTTCTGGGCAGTTCTATGTTAAGTAATTTTAAACTGAAATCGTGGAGCGTTTTTCTCGTTGAGGGCTACTTGATAAACGAGCAAGTTCGGGCGTTGCGATGCGAAAACTGCAAATCCAACACCGAAATTTTAGTTACAAACCATCATAACCCCAACTTGCTTCTTTACGGCTGTAGAGACAACAAATGCAAGCATTGCCTTCTCCGACTGGATCTAGCCAACGAAATATCGAACAAACTGGCGCTTCAACAAGCAGCAAACACTAATAAACCAAAGAAAAGCTTCTGTGAACCAATCTCTGCCTAACCTGGAAATTAGAAGTCTGCCTGCATGGATTGCAAATAAGAGCGATTTTGACAGTCAGCTTTAAAAGCAAATGGCGAATCATCGTTAACTCGTTTGTGATCTCTATGGAGAATGAGGGGAAGGGGACCTTATTTAGAAGAAAGGATGATCGTTATCTGCTTTATTTGCCCGTTCGAGTGGTGGACGACACAATGTTTCCGCTTAAATGCGACGGTTCCATGCCTGTAAAAGTGAAATTCAACCCTGCAGAGGGCAAATTAATCGTGGAAAAATGGCGTGAAGAATAATCGCCGAATTTAACGCTTTTTTGTCGTGCTCGTACAGTCACATATTCTTTTAAAACATAGTAGCTTTGGCTTGGCTAAAGAGGTGCCCTAAACATGTATGAAACTTACAAGTGCCCCATCTGCAAAACAGAATTTCAAAACCCTGAAGAACTAAGACAACACAGAATCGCAACGCATAAGGGTCATATGCACTTCATCAAAGTCGAAACTTCATTATGAGGGCGCGTGTGTTGCATCAGTGTGTTGTTCGCCAACTATTTATCAGACAAACAAAACAACAAAAATGAGGAATCCTGATGAAAGAACTGACCGTAACCAGTTCCGCGTTTAAAAACAACCAGCACATCCCAGAAAAATACACTTGTGTAGGCGAAGGCATAAACCCGCCGCTCTCCATTGACGGCATTCCCGAGGGCACAAAAAGCCTTGCATTAATTTTTGATGACCCCGACGCGGTGGGTGGAACCTTTGACCACTGGATACTCTACAATATCCCGCCCACTCAAAGTCAAATTGGCGAAAACTCTTCTGCTGGCACTGCAGCATTGAACAGCGACCAAGAACCCGCCTATGCACCACCCTGTCCACCACCCGGAAAAAATCACCGCTACACTTTCAAATTTTACGCGTTGGATGCGACGTTGACTTTAGGCGCAAAAGCTGCCAAACGTGATGTTGAAAAAGCCATGAAGGGGCATATCCTCGCAGAAGGTAAGCTGGTAGGGTTGTTTAGCCGATAACGTCCAGCAGTATTAATGTGGCGGTTTTTAGTTTAATGTTAAATAGTATTTTGCTGATTAGTATTTGAGGAGATTTGAACCGCAAACTAACCTTAGCCTTCTCGGTAGCTTTGATTTTGGTTGTTGTTCTGTCGCTTTTTTTGGCGCAGCATTTACTTAGCTACAGCCAAGCTCAACCCCGAGAATTCTACTTAGGCGTCATGTTTGCATACGGCGATGAACCATCACAGGTGAAAGCGTTGGTTGACAAAGTAAAGGATTACACCAACCTCTTCATCTTAGGTTCAGTGGACCTGTTATCTGACGAATCAGCCCTCAACGAAGCCTGCGACTACATCTACTCTGCGAAACTAAACTTTATCGTTCAATTCCGCGGTCTCCAAATATACAACTACACCATCACTGACTGGATCTGGACCGCACACCAAAAATATGGTGACCAGTTCTTAGGCATCTACCGTTTCGATGAACCCGGCGGAAACCAAGTTGACAACGGTCCCGCGCAACTCTTAAACAGTACAATCTACAAGCCTGGCATGACTTACTCAGATATGGCTCGCAGCTACGTGGGTAACCTCTCAGTTTTCCCTTGTTATTATCTTGATTATACACCCAAAATGTTCACCTCAGACTACGCACTTTACTGGTTTGACTACAAAGCAGACTACACCACCATTTTCGCAGAATTCGTGGGCAACCAAAGCAGAGCACGCCACATCGCCCTATGTAGAGGCGCAGCAGAAGCCTTCGAGAAAGACTGGGGCGTAGTAGTGACCTGGAAATATGATCAGCCGCCGTACCTTGAGAGCGGCGAGGAACTCTACAGCGACTTAGCTTTAGCGTACAGTGCAGGCGCCAAATACGCCCTGGTGTTTAGTTACCCTGACATCACGGAATTTGGAATCTTGGAAGAGCAGCATTTCGACGCTTTGAAGCGGTTCTGGAATACCTTGCACAGTAACCCCGCAAGCTTTGGCACAAACAACCCCGAAGCCGCCTACATAGTACCCGAGGATTATGGTTTTGGTTTCCGAAGACCAGACGACACCATCTGGGGCCTGTTCCCGCCCGACGAGTACTCGGCTAAAATCTTTTACGACACCGAAACATTAACCGCCAAGTATGGGGCACGCCTAAACATATTCTACGATGAACCCCGAGTAGCCCCCCTACTGGCAAACTACACAAACATCTATTACTGGAACCAAACAATCCCCTAAACGCCCTTCAAATTTACCGCCTATTAGCAACTCTATTGAAACCGATAGCGGGTGTCTCTGTGATGACTGTTTTCAACCAAACCGGGCTTTTTCTGCTTCTTTTTAGGCGCAGCCTTGGGCTTACTCATCGCAGAAGCTTTCCTCAAATCCGCGGGGGTGGTTGCGGTGAAAAAGGATTTGAAGTCAGGGTCAATCTGCTCAATAACCATCGTTGAGAGGTAGCGTACGCCCCTTAGCTTCTCAACCATAGCTTCCATGTCAACTTCGCCGTCTGCAAACACCTTTTTTGCTACGTCGAGCGCCATTTTTGTGCAGTAAACAGCATGTAAGGGTTCGCATTCTTGGTTTGTCCATCGAGGAACCACTGCAGCCTTGCCAACGCACAACTCAAACAGCAACGAGATGAGTTCATGCGAAACAAAGGGGCTGCCCGCGGGTAAAACCAGTGTGTAGTCGCCTTTGGCTACTTCAAAACCCGCGATTGCCTGTGATAGTGTACTTTCGTCTTTGGTTTTGTTTACTGTAAACTTGATGTCGGGTGCGACGAATTTGGCGTAGGCGTCTGCGCATTCCTGCGAATCAACAACAACCACGATCTCGTCGACAAGGTCGCCTACTGCGTCGACTACGTAGTTGAGTAAGGGTTTGCCTTCTAACTCGGCAACAGCTTGAGCGCTAATTCCGCCTGCTAAAATAACTGCTGACCTATCCATAAGAACATCACACTGGAACACCTAGCAGGTATGGTAGAGTTTAAGTTTTTTGCACAGTTTGGAAGTGAAGCAAAAATGAAAGGGAGGGGGTTAGATTTCGGCTTTGCGTATGAGTTCTTCTGCGCTGTTGAGGTTTATTCGGTAGAACACAACGGTTATGACTGCGGAGATGACGGCGCTGATTATTACGGGGATCGTGAAGTCGATGGCGGCGAGAGATTCGAACGTGAGGTTAGATGACAGCATCATACCAAGCAATGAAGGTATAAACGGAGAAAGTATACCCAAGGCCGCTAATGCACAGGCGCCTAAACTCAGGTAGGACCAAGAGGGCCGAATCATTCGGGGACGTGGTGTAACGGAGAAGTCTGCGCCCTTAAAGCCGATAGACAAGGCGATGGAGCCCACTGGAAAAATCAAGAAGAGCCCTTGTAGGAAGCCGACTGCGATTATGTTTACTGGTGGGTTGTAGAATAACGTACCGATTGTTCCCGTTATGAGTAGAGTGATTATCGCGAAGAAGAGAAGGAAAGCAAATTTGCTCTTAACCAAATTTTTAGGCGAGATGGGTGAAGCGTAGATTCTCCACACGGCTTCTCCTTCTTCGCCTATCAGCATGTTCCCAAGGGACATCGCCATGATGCTAGAGGATAACAAGAAGACCATTGCCAGAAACATTAAGCTGACTTCTTGAGGCGCCCCTTGATTAGTGATACCGATGGATTGCATCAGAGGGATTATGACGAAGACTACGGGTACGATGAATAAGCCGATTAGTTCTCTTCTGCGAGTAAAGGAACGAATGTCTTTGCGTATTATGGCTGCCTCTGCAGAGGTGAAACCGAGTTTACCAAGTATGCCCGTTTTAGGCGTGTAGGTTCCGCCTGCTTGGATGCGGATTGCAGGTGGCTCGTAGAGGCCGAAGCGTTCGTTGAGTTTGACTGCACTGAGGTAGAGTGCGGCTATGAAGGCGGCTGTTAAGGCAATGAAGAGTGCACCTTCTAGGAGCATACCGTAGAATACATAGAAGAGTGTTAAACCTGGCCACACGAAGGGGATAAACCAAAATGAGCTTTGGAAAGTGGTTAAGCCTTGAATGAAGTTTGTGAATCCCTGTGTTATAGACAAGTAGACGACATAGAAGACAATGAAGAATGTGATTGAACCTATGAATCTGACCCAGACAGCTGCTCTGCCGCTTGACTTGTAAACTGCACCAGTAAAACGTACTTGGATGATTCGCAGGATTTCGGTAGTGGAGCTACCCATGAACGCCGCAGCCAACATAAAAACAGTTGTCACCAATGCGGCAAAGATTAATCCGTTGAGACCTGCGAAAACCAGCAAACCAGCCGCGAAGCCTATAGTCAACGCAACAGGCAACCCCATCAAATTGGCTAGTATAGATGCTAATGTTTGCTCCTGCCAAGTGATGGGCAACCAGTAGTTTACCCGTGAGGTAACTTTCACGCCGCTCATCTGAATCTGCTGCAGCATCGAGAAGACGATGCTGAAAATCAAAACCAACGTGGGCATGATTATGAAGAAGCCTAAAGCAGAAGTCTCAAGCGGCGGCAAAGAAATTTCGCTGGGGGACGAGTAGACTTCGGAGGCGATTGCGTTTGCACCCAAACCGCCTAAGACACCGATTATAGCGGCAACCCAGTAAGGCCAATAAGCTAAAAAGCGATTTTCCTTGTAGCGGGTCTTTTTTACCCCGCGAATGAGCCTGCCTGATTTCCGTTCAACCCGAATCAGAGCGAGGACATTTTTCCAGTTCATCGGAGAAGTTCCTCAACGACGGGTTTTAAGTCGCCTGTTCCAGTTAATTTCAGGAATATGTCTTCTAAGCCGCTGCTAGGCAAACTTGCTTTTTCCCGAAGTTCATTCATGGAGCCCAACGCCAAGATGTTACCTTGATACATGATGCCTATTCTGTCACACACTGCTTCAGCGATTTCAAGCACGTGTGTAGATAGAATGGTGGTTACGCCTTGGAGTTTGAGTTGATGGAGCAGGTCTTTGACGATTCTTGCGCTTCGGGGGTCTAAGGCGTTTAGGGGTTCGTCAAGTATGAGGAGTTTGGGTTTGTTGAGAAACGCAGAGATTAGGCTGAGTTTCTTCTTCATGCCGTCGGAGTAGCTGTTAATCATGTCGCCTTCTCGACCTTCCAGCTGGAGGGCTTTTAGGTACTCGTTTATGCGTTGCTGCTTTTCAGCGGGTGGCACGCCGTAGATGTCGGCTATGAAGTCTAGGTATTCTATGCCTGTTAGAAATTCGTATACGCTGGGTGATTCGGGGACGTATCCGACTTGTTGTTTGACTGCGACGGGTTCTTTCTGCACATCTAAGCCCAACACATGTACGGAGCCGGCGGTTGGCTGCACCAGTCCTAGGAGCATTTTTAGTGTGGTGGATTTTCCTGAGCCGTTGGGGCCTAGTAGTGCGAAGATTTCGCCTGTTGGGATGGTTAGGTCGATGTTGTTTACTGCGACTAGTTCGTCGTAGCGTTTGGTTACTGCTTTGAGTTCTACTACGTTTGAGGCATCCATGTTCAAATCACCAAATTTTTACCAAAATACAGTAAAGATTTACCTTTAAATATTTCGGTAAACTAAACCAGATACACCAACTCCCAATAGAAAGCCCACCATATATAAATCTACAGCAAATCCCACAACCAACAACGTCCCAAAAACCAACTCAACCCCCACAAAAAAGCCAACAAAATTAATTAAGACTGCCAAGTACATGGTACACAAAAACAGCAGAGCCCCAAAATGAAAACTGCCCTAAAAAAAGCCCTTTCTAAACGAGCAATCACCATCGCTCTAGTAGCCTTGCTCACAATGACCGCCATAAACACCTACCTGATTTTAGAGGGCACAAGGCAAGCCAACACAACCAACGTAGTAAACTACGATTTTGTCCTCTCAACAGAAAGCGGCACCTACAAACTCAAAAACATGTTAACAGGAATCATAACTGAGCATCCAAAAAGCGCCTCTTCAGCCCTCACTGCAGCCTTAACGTTGGGCAAATCCGTCTACCTAAACCCCGGAACCTACGAATTAACCGACGATGTCTACGTCAACAACAAATTGAACGCTAAAATCGTCAGCGACGGCGCAACAATACAAGGCAACGGTCACAAAATCGTAATCTACGGCAACGACTACACCACCTCACAATACGGGTTGATTTCGGGTTTAACAATCATCAACGGAACCGTACGAGTTGAGAACTCTTTTGCCACCACCATAACCAACACCAAATTCATCAACGCCTCCACAGGCATAGAATTCGTCAACACCAACACCTGGAGCGAATACAACAAAGTTGAAAGCTGCCAATTCATCAACAACACCGAAGGTATCGCTTTCCGAACACCCGTCAACGGCACCCAAATCGGCAACGACATCGGAAACGCTACAGGCTCTTACGCATCCTCCGTGATCGAACGTTGCAACTTTAACCTCCAAGACTTCTCAGTAGGCATAAAGGTTGAAAAATGGGCCGAGTTCTCTGACAGCCAAATTCAAAACGTGCGCTTCTGGATGGGCGAAAACGAACACCGCAGCAACCAAACCGCCCTCTACGTAGACGGCTCAATGTATCAGACGCTACTGTTCGGCGTCGTTTTTGAATGCTTCACCTCAGACCCCATCTACATATTTGCCATAGATTTGGGCCAAAACTGTGACCCCGCACCCGTACTTGACGGAGGCGTAAGCTTTCTAGGAAACTGGACTGCACGCATTCATAATCCGTTTGGGATTTGGCTTTCAGGCGTCGGCAGCGTGTTCGAACGAGAAGTGTCGGTTCCCGTCGGCGTCAGCAACGTTTATGGAGAAAACCGAACCATCGAGTGCCGCCCCCTAAAAATCTTTAATTTTAAACCAAAAATTGAAGTTTCAGGCAGCTTCAGCCAAAACGAAATCGTCACAGTACGAATCCGAATTGAATACATAGACAACGTCGTATCCAACGCCGTCACCCGAACCTTCAATGGCACAGGCTCCGCTTGGTTGACTGACGATGAGATGATGCAGCTGTATTCATCTCAAAGCATCGTTTGGTCCATCGTGGTTGACGCGAAAACAAACATGGGTTCAACTGGGGCATCGGTTAAGGTTACAGGTTATGGCACATCGGGTTAAAACTTGGCGGGCATGAACTAAAGTTAAAATCACCACTAAGGTATCGCTATTTAGAAATTAATTGGCTATACGTTGTGCGGTTAAATTAAATGAATTTTTGTGGGAAACTTACAAATACCCCGAAAATGTTTGAACCCGAGAGGAAACGCATGCTTAACGCCGCACAAGGCAACAGTGAAACAGACGGTTACCGCACGTTTTATCTTCCAACAGATGTAAAGAGAGCCAAAATAGCCCTGCTTTTCTTTATAATACCTGTGATTGGCTACGTTTTTAACGACTACAACTTTTTTGGTTTTTCAACAGTTTTCTTTGGCCTTGTAGCCTTGCGGTTGAGTCTAATTATAATCCTTGTGTTAAGCGCGTTTTTCATGGACAGAATAAAGAACTACCACACATACGACCGCGTAATGTTTTTGACAATTATCATAATGGCCGTCGGAGGCGGCATAGTAAACGTAATGCGACCCACTGACTTTGTAGTCCAAGCTTTAGTTACAATAATTGCTGTATTCGTTATTTTCTTACTTGTGCCTTTCCGTTTTCTTTACCAATGTATCTTATCTTTCAGTACCTCTTTAAGTGAAGCCTTAATCATTTTATTCATAACAAGACCAACAGAATCCGCTGTTCTGTTCACCATTCTTTTCGGAATCCTAATCTCAAACATAATCGCCGCTGCAGGCGCCTATCAACTGCATGGTTACCGCATAAACACCTACCGCGAATTCGTAAAAAGAAAAGAGGCACAAGAAAAACTCGAACAACACACCAAGAACCTTGAAGAACTCGTTGAGGAACGCACAAGAAAACTGCGAACTGCTGAACGTTTCGCCGCTATAGGTGAAACCGCAGGCATGGTGGGACATGATTTACGTAACCCCCTAACAGGCATATCAAACGCTACTTACTACCTTAAGAAAAAATACAGCCAAGAACTAGACAAAACCGGTAGAGATATGCTTGAGGTAATCGAGAACAACGTTGAGTACTCCAACAAAATAATCAACGACCTCCTCGATTATGCAGGAAACATAAACCTAGATTTGCAAGATACCACCCCCAAAGCGCTCGTCTCCGAATCTTTGGATATGATAACTCTCCCAAAGAATATAGAAGTCCACGATTTAACGGAAAATACACCTAACTTGGCCTTAGACATGGTTAAGATGAAACGGGTTTTCGTTAACATCCTCAAAAACGCTATCGACGCCATGCCTGAAGGGGGACAACTGATCATAAAAAGCCAAGCAGAGGGAGAAACCGTGAAAGTTTCGTTTATAGACACTGGCGCGGGCATTTCGGTGGAAGAACTAAAAAAGCTCTTCCAACCCCTCTACACAACCAAAGCCAAAGGAATGGGTTTTGGGCTAGCGATTTGCCAAAGAATAGTCGAAGCCCACGGCGGAAAAATTGTTGTGGAAAGCACTGTAGGGCAAGGTGCGGTCTTTAAGGTTGAGTTGCCAATAAAAGCCACAAAAAACCAAAATAAATAACGTTCTTCTGTCCTATTGCTTGTTGGTCATTTCGTTTATTTGCTCTTCCATGGCGTGACCTCGGCAGTAAACAACCGCTTTCTGGATGCCTTCAACTTTGCTGGCGGCGTCGCGGATGTCTGCGGCTAACTTAAACGCGATGGGACAGAAGGGGCTTGTTGGAACAAATTCTACGGTAACGGTGCCAGGGGAGGTTTCTTTTACGCTCTGAATCATCTGCATCTCCTCAAAGGTTTGCCCTGTTTCAGGGTCTACTACTTTGCCTACTTCTACGCGGACTTTGTCTTCCAATTCAGTCATAAAATCTTCCTCATTCGGTAAAATGAATATGAACTCCCATAACATATAAACTGATTGATTACATCCAAAATGGGCAAACAGTTAAACAGTGACAAAGTATGAGTTCAGACGAAAAATGTATCTTCTGCAAAATCGTTGCAAGACAGGCGCCTTCAAGCATTCTCTACGAAGACAAAGACGTACTTGCATTTTTGGATATTCGTCCACTGAATATGGGGCACGCACTTGTTATTCCTAAAGCCCACTACGTCGACATCTTTGACACTCCCGAACCACAGATAGGCCAAGTCCACCAAGTCGCAAAAAAACTCTCATCTGCAATAAAAAAGGCAACAAATGCAGATGGAATAAGCATCATTCAACAAAGCGGCGCTGCAGCGGGCCAAGACATTTTCCATATACATGTGCATGTGGTTCCGAGGTTTGCTGGGCAGACTTTGCCACGTTTTAGCGAACTCAAAGAAGTTTCCCGTTCGGCTTTGGATGAGATGGCGCACAAAATCAAGGTCTGCCTGCTCCCCTGAAGCTAATCGCCTCCTGTTTCTGCGTCAAAAAACCGCTTTGCAGACACTGGAAAAATCAGGTCAGGTTTCTCTTTTTGGTTTGTAGGGTTTGCCCCAATCCGCGTGCATGGCTCATAGATGCTTTTCTGTGGCGTCATTTGCTTTCTTTATATAAGGGAGGGGAGGTACTCGGTGAGACGTCGCGTGCCCCCGTGTTGCGGATAAGGCTTCTTTTGCGCCATTAAAAGAGCGGGACCAAAAAAAGCAACAGACCTCAACGTCAAGTATCGAACAAAATTTTCAGGAACATATTTTCAGTATTTGCGCTGAGAACACAATATATATTAGCATAATGAGTATTTTTCTGGATAATCAACCAGTAAATAGAGTAAGTGCTAAAAAAACGAATAACGGAGCCAAAAAATGGGGCTAACTACTCAACAAAACCAAAAAATACACGTCCTCCACGTAGACGACGATCCCAACATACTTTCAGTCTCAAAAGACATCCTCGAATGCGATGGCAAATTCCACGTTCAAACAGCAACCTGCGTAGATGAAGCCCTTAAAAAACTCAGCCAACACTCCTTCGACGCCATCATAAGCGACTACGAAATGCCTCAAAAAAACGGTCTGCAGTTTCTCGAAGAAATTCGCTCACAAAAAAACGAAATCGCCTTTGTCATGTTCACTGGGCGTGGGCGTGAAGAAGTCGCTGTTAAGGCTCTGAACTTGGGTGCAGACCGCTACATCAACAAAAAGGTGACCCCGAAGCCGTCTACTGCGAACTCGCTTACGCAATCGAAAAAATTGTGGAGCGTAAAAAAGCTCGAATGCAACTGGTTGAGGACGCGGAAAAAATTAATCAGCTCAACGAGAAACTCCGCGTGGTAGGGAGTTTGACAAGGCATGATATACGCAATAAGTTGACTGCGCTAAACGGTCAAGTATATTTGTTAAAGAAGAAGACTAAGCAGGTTCCAGATGCCGAGGTGCACCTCAAAGAAATTGAGTTGGTCTGTAGGCAGATTGTTGAGTTGTTAGAGTTTGCTCATATTTATCAAAAATTAGGGGCTGAACAACTAAAGCGTGTAGATGTGGAAAAAACTGTGAACGATGCAATTGCGTTATTCTCCAACATCAACGGAGTAAAAATAACAAATCAATGTAGTGGGCTAATTGTTTGTGCAGATTCTCTTCTGCGTCAACTCTTCTACAATCTAATCGACAACTCAATTCGACATGGACAAAGAACCACTAAAATCTGCATCCGCTACGAAGATGACGGCTCACAAGTGAAGCTGATCTATGAAGATGACGGAGCAGGAATCCCTGCGAACTTAAAGAACAGCCTGTTTGACGAGAAAACCAGCCGCGGCGCGAACCATGGTCTCTACGTGGTGCGACGAATATGCGAAGCTTACAAATGGAATGTTAAAGAAGTGGGAGAAGCAGGTTTAGGTGTGAAATTCTTAATCAACATACCTAATTCATGTAGTAAGTTATCCCCGTTATAATGTACTGGATTGCAATTGCTGCGATGAAGAGCGCCATTACGCGAGCAATAACTAGAGAGCCAGTTTTCCCTAAAACGTGATATATAGGGTCAATGAATCTCAGAATAACCCAAGTCATTGACAAAACGATTACAACAGCTAAAATCGCCGCCAACTCACCATAGGTTTGTAGGTTGAATATGGTGGTGGTTATTGCGCCTGGTCCTACAAGCAACGGCATAGCGATGGGAACAGCGCCTAAACTTTCAGGTGAATCAGTCTCCTCCTTGATGCTTCCAGAAACTAAGATTCGTATTGCAATGATGAGTAACAGTATGCCGCCTGCGATTCCGAAGCTATAAATCGACAACCCAAATATGTTTAGAAGTTCCTGCCCTAAAAACGCAAAAACTAAAAGCAGCACAAACCCTACCAAAACAGCGACATTAAAAATTCGTTTTCTCTTTGCGGGCTCTATTTTTTCGGTTAACCCGATGAATATGGGAATGTTGCCGAATGGGTCAACGATAATGAACAACGCTATTACAGCGCGCGCTACGTCAGCTATGAAATCTACCGTGGATGATCCCAGCTGCTGTTATGGGTTAGTTGTATGTTGATAAAAAACATAGCGGAACGGGCTATTTGACCAGTTTCTCCCATTCAGTCACTCTGTCCAAGAATTCTTGAACTGGTTGACCGCCAAATGTCCGTAGCTTATCTCTTAAAGGAACATTTGTGACCGCGGCTTTCTGGAATGCAGCCATCTCGTTTTGTCCATCAGCCAAATACACAAAACCGTCAACGCCGCCTACTCTGGCGCACCTTGCGGTAACAGTCAGCAATTCAGCGGGCGTTGGCACGTCTTGTGGGGCGTCGCCGGGGCCGTAAACGTAAAAGTTGACGTAGAAGGGCTTTTTGAGTAGTTTCTTGAAGGCGCGTGTCAGCATTTCCCAATACCATGGTGTGGCGTAGTTTTTGCTGAACATTACTGCGTTGAAGGTGTCGGCGTATTTGGCGAAGTCGTCGAAGTCTACGCCGTATCTTTCCAAGGAACTTACGGGGTCGGGTTGGAGGCTTAAAACGAGTTCTTTTTTTACTACATCTCGTATTTGCGCCATGTAGTCTGTGACTACTTTGCGGCGCCACTCAACCCAACTCAAGCCGCTTTTTTGGAACAAGTCTTGGCAGCGTGGGCAAGTGCAGTGGCTGTGGTCGGCGAAGTAGTGACTGTTTAACCATATTCCTTGTGATTGTCGGTCGACTTCGGCTATGTATTTGAGTTGTTCTTCTCGGTAGTCTGGTTGTGTTGGGCAAAGGACGCTCCAGTAGAGGTTGAAGTTGTTGTTTCCAAACTTTGCTTGCCCTAATGGTGATTGTGAGATCCAGTCGGGGTGAGTTTGTCCTGTTGCTGTGTCTGCAAATACAGCTATGTTGCTATGCATGTCTGGTTGCGGGTTGAGCCGTATTCCAGTTTCGGGTTTTATTCGGAAAACGTGGAAGTCAAAGCCTTGAGGCTTGTGGGGTTGAAAGGTAAGTGAGCCTAATTTCATGGTGGTCGCCTTATGAGGGGCAAAGAAGGGTTGTTTCGTTATAAGGTTTTTGTGCAAATGCTTTTATGGCTTGTTTTTTGTGGTTAAAGGAGTTTTCTGTGCTGCGATAGTGAAAGTCTGATTTGGCTTTTTTAGGGGTGATTAGCTAAACAGTTGAGTAGTTTGTTGTTTTAATGCTACTCAATTGGGTAGTTTTAAATAGAAGTGAGTTATATGTGTGCAGTTAAGACTGAAATTGCCGAACAGTCGTTAATCCTGAACGGAAACCACCCATGAATGACTGAAACAAGCGTGCCATAACATGATGAAAACAAAAACATCAAACGAGAAGGTTCACCTTGAGAACAAAAATAGCTCAAAAAACAGAAATCGACAAAAAAGACATCCAAATCCTAACTACGCTACAAGATGACAGTCGCGTAAGTTGTAGAAAACTCGCAAGCAAATTAGGCATGTCCGGAGTCATGGTTGCCGCTCGGATTAAAAATCTAGAAGACAAAGGCTTCCTTAAAGGGTACACTACACTTTTGGATGCGGTAAAGTTAGGCTATGATTTAACGGTCGTCATCTTCTTTCAGATTGAGGGGGGATACCTCAAGAATCTGGCGACGAATCTCTCGCAGATGGCAAATGTTATTGCTGTTTATGAGATTACTGGCGAGTTTGATATTGTGGCGGTTGTTAAGCTTAAGGATCGGGAAAGTTTGAATGCTTTGATTAAGGATTTGCTTGTGACGCCTCATATTAAGAAAACTATGACTAACATTGCGCTTAATGTGGTCAAAGAGGATTTTGGGGTAAAAATCTGGTAGCTTTTTTGATAACTGCAAACTCTTTGTTTGTTTTTTCTTGTGTTTATCTATTATTTTGCTATTTTGATGTAAATTTTTTCAGTTTTTCTTAAAAGTTATGAACAAATCACAACTACGCTTATATTAGCTACCTGCCAACCGTTGTTTAAAAAAATGGTGAAAGGGAAAAATGAAAAAAATACAGATAATAACAAAAGCAACAACTCTGGCACAAAAAGCATTAGAAAAACACTCAGCACTCTTCATGAAACGCAAATTTTTCATACTCGCAGGCATACTCGTCACATGCTTAGCAATGAGCGTTGGTCAAGCGTTTGCACAAACCACTAACCCGCTGGCAGATACAGGCACAGGCGTAAGCATCGCTTGGACACTCACTATGGGCTGCCTTGTGTGGTTTATGCAGCTCGGCTTCGCATTCTTAGGAGCAGGCTACATACGACAGAAAAACCAAGTAAACTACTGGACAAAAAGCTACATCGACCTTTCCGTCGGTGTAGTGGTCTTTGCGTTAGTTGGCTTCGGTTTGATGTTCGGTGGCTCAGGAGCAGCCTTCCCAACAGGTTTTGACGCAGCAGGAGAAGCAATTTACACAACTCTTCCAGGTCTAGACGCTGGAAACGCTTTCATTGGTTGGAGTGGGTTTGCATTAACTGGCGATGCCTACAACGGATTAACACTGGTGTACTTCTTCTGGCAGGCAGTTTTCGCAGCCACTTCAGTGACCATCGTTGCAGGAATGGTTGCAGAAAGAATGAAGTTCAAAGCATACCTCCTTTATGCTGTGCTCATCAACATCCTCATCTACCCAATCTACGGACACTGGGTCTGGGGTGGCGGATGGCTGGCAGAATTAGGTGCAGTTGACTTCGCAGGTTCAGGCGTTGTTCACGCTGTCGGTGGCTTCACAGGTTTAGCTGCATGTTGGCTGATTGGACCTCGGCTTGGAAAATACACTAAGGACGGTAAAGCACGGAGCTTTGGCTACACTAACGTTCCATACATCGTCATCGGTACAATGATTCTCTTCTTCGGCTGGTTCGGTTTCAACCCTGGTAGCACTTTGACGACTCTGGATCTTCGGACACCTATCGTGGCAGTAACCACATACCTGGCTGGTGGTGCAGGTGGTGTGATGGCTGTTGCAATCAGCTATCTCGACCGCAAGCACTTCACCGGACCAGACATTCAAGCGGTATGTTGTGGTGCACTAGCAGGTTTAGTCGCTATCACTGCGTCATGTGCTTATGTTGCACCTTGGGTGGCCATAATCATAGGCTTAATCGCAGCTCCGTTGGCAATCTACGGTAACTTCTTCGTTGAACGCAAACTAAAAATCGATGACCCAGTCGGCGCATTCGGTATCCACGGTATCGGCGGTATCTTCGGTCTAATCACAGTTGGCTTGTTTGCAGATGGAACATATGGCATACAAGGGGTCCTCTTCAACGGCGCAGCAGGTGTAGACCAGTTGGTTGCGCAGATAATAAGTGCAGCAGTCTGTGCTGGCTTCGCATTTGGCATGGGCTTGGTGATCTTTGGCATAATAAAGTATACCATTGGTCTTAGAGCTCCAGTCAAAGAGGAAATCGAAGGCTTAGACAAGACAGAACATGGCTTTAGTGCTTACCCAGAAGTTGAGATGAAACCTGAAGCAAAAGAATGGGTTACTCCTCCTTCCGGGGACGAAAAACAGAAGTAGCAAAAAGGAATCTGCTACAACCCCCTCTTCTTTTCTTTTGTACATTTAATGCGTGTGTTATCTGGAAATTTATCTGCGTATTCACTAAGTTATTGAAATAGTGTTTACTATTTCTTAAAAGTTATGAACAAATCACAACTATGCTTATATTGAAATCAGTGGGTGTAAAGGGAAAAAGCTAGGAGAGTAAACCACGTCACCCACAGAAGCCCAAATCCTAATTCTTCCCGTATTCATAGCATGCTATGCGCTTGCCCTTAGCCGAAAAGTAAAACTTGCATACGTATCAATCGGCTCTTTAATCGCACTAATCCTTATCGGAGTCATATCGTGGCAAGCCACCATTTTCGAAGCCATACAATGGGACGTTCTAGCAGTCATCTGGGGCTTCATGATGGTTTCATTCGTCTTTTCAGAAAGTCGAATGCCCGAGTTCATAGCTAACAAAATCCTCACCCACATAAAAACTGAAAAATACGCGCTATTGGCAATATGCTCAGTAGCAGCTTTCCTCTCAGCATTCATGGCAAACGTAGCTGTGCTATTTTTAATGGCACCTGTTGCTATACAGATCGCCAGAAAACTCGGTTCCCCACTATTTCCCTACATCGTATCGGTCGGTGTATCTGCAAACATGGTTACAACAACCACAATGATTGCCGACCCGCCAGCGCTCATTTTAGCCATACAAACAGGTTTGACACCGCTAGATTTTTACTGGTTCCAAGGTAGACTGGGCTTAGGCGCAATTACAGCAATCGGCGTTACTGCAGCATTACTGACACTGCTTGTGATATTTCGAAAAATGACCAAACAAATTGACTTCGAACCAGAAAAAATAAAAACAAAAAAGCTCCCCTCAGTTCTCTTCGTTGCAGGCGTAGTTGTTTTAGCTTTAGCTCCAAGCTTAGACATAAGCTTAGGTTTGGTGGGTGTAGCAGTGGGGTTACTGGCTTTGATATTCGGTGGAAAAAACGCCAAACGCATGCTCATCGAATTCGACTGGAATTCATTGATCTTCTTAGCAGGCATCTTTGGAGTAATCTACGCACTAACCACCTCAGGGCTGTTGATGGATTTCTCGCAAGCCGTTATCAACTTAGGCATAAACAACCCAAGCATCTTGTTGGTGTTCGTAGTTTGGTTATCAGTCGGGTTATCCTGCTTCATAGACCCCAATGCCTACACGGTTCTGATGATTCCCGTATGCCAACAGTTAGCTCAATTCACCAGCATGAGCGCTTGGCCTCTGCTCTTTGGCACTCTTATCGGCACAGGCAGCGGCGCAAACATCTTGCCAATGGGTGCAGCTACCAACGTATTCGCCTGCGGTCTGCTTGAGAAAAACAGTTGCTTAGTAAGCACCAAGGAATACATCAAGATAGGGTTGCCGCTATCGGTGGTTGCAGTGGCTACAGCGAACGTGTTGCTGTGGATTTTCTGGATATGATAAAGATAATTAAGGAAAAGGGAGAAATAGTATGTCTGAAAGCAATATGGTTCACAAAAAAGGTCGAAACTTTAGGGAAATAATAGAGGCTGAAAAACACCGGGGTATTGTAATTAAAAAAATTATGCGCGCCCTTACCAGCATCGATACGTCGGTGCTCTATGGGGGTTCATTCCTGTTTACCTTCCTTGTTTTAGCTGCAATCTTCTACTACTTGCTTATGCCAAGCGTTTTTGTTTGGGCTGGTGTTTTGGTTGTTGCTGCGTTGGTGAGTTCTTTGTTGGCGATGAAGATTACAAATGCACTTAGAAAGAGTCAATGGAAATATCGGACTCTTTAACTGTTTTCGTTTTTTTTGTTTTAGTTGTTTAGTTTTAACTTTTGTTTTTTGATTGGATGGCTGTGTTTTTCTATGGTTTTTTTGTGTTTGTTTGAGTTTATTTTTTGTGATTTTTTGGATAAATTTTGATTTTTTTGTTTTATCATCAGATTTTAGTGAATATTTAGCGCTTTTTTTAACTGTTTTTAGAACGTGCATTCAATTATGTGTTTTTTTTACAATCAAACGGATACTTTTAAATACGAGAAGTGCGATAAATGCTCAACAAATAATGAAAATACTAAACAAGTGTTAAGAGGTAAATGAAAAATGGCATCAGGAGATATAGCTTGGATAATAACCGCAACCGCCCTAGTCATGCTTATGACCCCTGCATTAGGATTCTTCTACGGAGGTCTAGTTCGCAAAAAAAACCTTGTATCAACCATCGTACAATGCTTCGTCATCTTTGCAATCATAAGCATCGTCTGGGCACTCTGGGGCTACAGCCTCGTGTTCGGACAATCCTACGGCGGCTTCATAGGCTTCAGCCCAGGATTACTGGGCTTGGGCAGTCTTGGCATAAGCGACGTCAACACAGCCCTCGCACCAGAGATACCTGAACTGCTGTTCTTTGCTTTTCAACTCAAATTCGCAGCCATCACACCCGCGCTAATCATTGGTGCATGCGCTGAGCGCATACGTTTCAAATCGCTACTAATCTTTATGGTACTATGGTCAACACTCATCTACGTTCCAATTGCACATTGGGTCTGGAACCCAGACGGCTGGCTAAAAGGCTTAGGCGCCATCGACTTCGCAGGAGGCATCGTCGTACACGTAGCAGCAGGCATATCCGCATTAGCAGCCGCCTTAGTCGTCGGTCGAAGAAAAGGTGCAGCTTGCGCAACTGGGAAAGAAGGTGGTTCAATACCTTGGAAGAGCCACATGGAAAAACTTGACGCACCACCCCCAGCGTTCAAACCAACAAACATTCCATACGTACTGCTCGGTGCAGCGCTATTGTGGTTTGGCTGGTTCGGGTTCAACGCAGGTAGCGCCCTTGCCGCCAACGACATAGCAGTCTCAGCCCTCGTCACTACAAACTTGGCCGCAGCAGGCGCCGCAGTCAGTTGGATGCTATCGGACTGGGTAATCAAAGGTAAACCCTCAGCAGTAGGCATAGCCATCGGAGCAGTGGTTGGACTCGTCGCCATCACTCCTGCAGCAGGTTTCGTCAGCGTGCCCGCAGCTATGATAATCGGTTTAGCAGCAGGTGTGATCTCAAACGTAGTTGCTAACTGGAGAGCAGGCAGATCCCGAATAGACGATACACTCGACGTATTCGCATGTCACGGTGTAGGTGGTATTTGGGGTTCAATCGCTACAGGCATATTCGCCTCAGCAGCAATCGGTGGAGTCAACGGCTTAATCTTTGGAAACGTAGAGCAATTCCTATCCCAACTCGGTGCACTCGCTGTCGTTATTCCGTTTGCGTTCTTCGGCTCATATGCATTGCTTAAAGTGGTGAACGTCTTCTCGCCGCTTAGAGTCAGTGAACAAGCAGAAGATGCAGGCTTAGACTTAAGCGAGCACGGCGAAGAAGCATACCAACTCGATTAAGCCCAAAGCTTAATCCTAATTTTCCTTTTTGTTTTTTTATCTGATTTTAATCATGGATGATTTTCTGACCTATGTGTTGTTTTTAATTTTGACATTTTGTGTTGTTATTGGCAGGTTTTTGAACGATTTTTCGATTAACCTCTTTATTGTGGATGTTTGTTAAATAAATGGGTGGAGTTAGCGTTGATTATTGGATATTTATCCAAATTTAGTTGTTTAATCGATGCATATGTATAGTTTAAATACAAGCTTGCGTAAAAATGAGAAACAATAAACCACATACAGGGAACAGAATGGAAAACTCAGCAGACATCGCATGGCTACTCATGTCCACCGCACTCGTAATGTTAATGACCCCCGCGTTAGCCTTCTTCTACGGAGGCTTAGTCAGAAGAAAAAACCTCGTCTCCACACTCGTTCAATGCATAATCATCTTTGCAGTAGTCAGTCTCGTTTGGTTCTTTTGGGGCTACAGCCTCGTATTCGGTCCCAGCGTAAACGGCTTAATCGGCAACCTCTCACTTGTGGGCTTAAACGGATTAACGATAAGCCATGTAAACGAACTTTATGCTCCGGTTATTCCTGAAGTTTTGTTTTTTGCGTTCCAACTCAAATTCGCCGCAATAACCCCTGCACTCATAATAGGTGCATGCGCTGAACGCATACGTTTCAAATCCCTACTCATCTTTGTGCTCTTATGGTCAACCTTAATCTACTCCCCCATAGCACACTGGGTCTGGAACACAAACGGGTGGCTTCACGTCTTAGGCGCCTGGGACTTCGCAGGAGGCATAGTTGTACATGTTGCGGCAGGCATGTCTGCTTTAGCGGCGGCATTAATCGTGGGAAGACGAAAAGGCTGCGTTTACTGGAAAGACAAACTCAGAGCATTAAACCAAAAAGGACCCGCCTTACCCGTCATGGGCTCAGAATTCAAACCCACAAATATCCCATACGTCATTTTAGGTGCAGGTTTATTGTGGTTTGGCTGGTTCGGATTCAACGGCGGCAGCGCTTTAGCCACTGATGACATCGCAGTTTCAGCCGTCATCGCAACCAACTTGGCTGCTGCAGCCGCGGCTGTCAGTTGGATGATTCTGGATTGGGTGATCAAGGGGAAACCTTCCGCTATCGGCATATCAGTAGGTGCAGTCTGTGGTATGGCAGCGGTTACCGCGGCTGCAGGCTACATCAACTTTACTGCTGCAGTTATAATCGGTCTCGCTGCAGGTGTAATCTCAAATTTGGTCGCTAACTGGAGAGCAGGCAGATCCCGAATAGACGATACCTTAGACGTGTTTGCTTGCCACGGTGTTGGCGGCATAATCGGGGCAGTCGCTGTCGGGTTGTTTGCAACAGCCGCAGTTAACCCTGCGGTTCAAGGATTATTCTACGGTAACCCTGCTCAGTTGGGCATACAAGTGTTAGCTGTCGTTGTGGTAGCTGTTTTCTCTTTTGTCGGTTCATATTTGCTGTTGCGGTTTGTTGATTTGTTCTCGCCTGTGCGTGTAAGTGCAAAAGAAGAGGACGAAGGTTTGGATTTAAGCCAACATGGCGAAGAAGCGTACCACCTTGACTAATGCTCTGTTAGTGGGCGCTCTTTTGGTTGTTGATGTGACCCGCTCGCTAATTTCAACTACACCCAAAGGATATGACAGAAACATCCGATTTAACGTCAGCAAATATGGCGCATTGCAGACTTGTTGTGGCGACTCCGGCAAGTTGTTCAGTTTAGTTGGGTACCTTGAAGGGTCTGATTTTTTATAGACCACCTATAGGCGGTGCATACAAATTCGTATCTGAATCTGCGGGGGCACGCGACGTCTCTGCCGCCCTCTCCCCTCCCTTATTTAAACTCGGATGGCAAGGAAAATTATGGGTGGATATGTGTTTGTCGTGGAGAAATTCGTAACCAGATAATACTTCAAAAAACTTGTAAGTTGAATGGACGCGTATTTTAGTTGCTTGCTCAGTCGCCGTTGTCGTTTTCTGTGTTTTCTTCTTGAGCTATCCCTCGATGATTTTGGGTGTGTTCTTTTTTGCGGCCTAAAGCAAAAACGCCTACGGTTGCGAGAACCGCCGTAGTTACGATTACCACGACTGCGACGTTGATGAACAGATCAGCATACATCAACCCATACTGTGTAGGTAATGTTGCAAGCACAGCCGCAGCTAACCCCCGAGTTAAAACAAACGTCATTATGGAGCGCTCTTTTTTGAGGCTACTTTTGGCGGTTGTTATCCAGACGGCTCCGAATCGGGTTATAAAAAGTACTGCTGAGAGTAAGATGCCCATCACGAAGAT
>Ga0101944_10002446_pt1 | contig 29976 bp, 24 predicted proteins | sample DewCreD2012metaG_FD_75245 | JGI IMG/M metagenome (GOLD analysis project Ga0101944, IMG submission 75245) | Hot spring sediment bacterial and archeal communities from British Columbia, Canada, to study Microbial Dark Matter (Phase II) - Dewar... ... | reverse complement strand
CGCAATTTTTACAGATACTGCCAGTTGTTATTTGACTTATTTGCTCTATTATCATTTTGTCTAAGGGCTTTATTTAATATAACAATTTTCCCTTAGACCTATTTTTAACTAATTACCAAAATAATAATTGTCGGCGACAGGGTTTTAATAAAGCCAGAAGAAAACCTAAACAAAACAAATAGCGGTTTATACCTACCTCCGGGTGTTTATGAAAAAGAGAAGGTACAGGGTGGTTATGTAATAAAAGTCGGTCCGGGTTATCCTATTGGTATGCCTACTGATGACGACGAACCATGGAAAGAAAACAAGTCCACACGCTATATTCCGCTTCAAGCAAAACCGGGCGATTTTGCTCTTTTCTTAAGAAAAGACGCTATCGAAGTAGAAATCGAAAAACAAAAGTTTGTTATAGTTAATCACTCCGCTATCTTATTACTATATCGAGACGACGAGCTGCTTTCTTAATCATTTCTAATTACGTCCAAATTTTATCACAAAAACGATTGTAGGTCAAATATTCTTGACTTACATTTGAAATGTCAACTCTTGATTATCAATCTGCGCAACATAAGTCTTTGATGATTTACTTAAAAACATACTTAATGTTTTTATGAAAAAAGATCTTGACTAAGAATATTTAATTTGTATTTTAGTCTTGTAATTTTGACCGGGAGTCCATGCAGCTCTTTTCGCAAAACCACAAGATTCGCCTAAATAGTGACGCTATCGGTTTGTTAAACAAAGCAGAAGAGTCTATTAATCATCTTGCCGGAGCCTTTTCAATTTTTAATGAGGATCATTTTATAACAAAAATACTTCGACTTCGCGAATCGATTGAAAGCTTATCTATAGATGACTTTTCCATAACGTTAAAAGATTTCTTTACTTCTGTCTGTTTAAATGAATCCGATAAAATAAAATTGACCCAGAATTTGTTATCCGCATCTTTGTTGGGAACAAGTTTAATCAAAAATGTTGCTCGCCCCGAACATATTATTAAATCTATTTATAAAAAGTTGATCGGTAATCAAGATGTAAACGATTCTCAAACTAATATTTATAGAAGCAAAATAATTAGCGGATCTTCAATTGTTTTACCACACGATATCCAGAACGAAATGGAGTTGCTGGGAAAATATATTGTATCAGATATTTCTTATCCACCACTTATTAATGCGGCTATTATCCATGCTAAGTTTGAACAAATCCATCCGTTTGAAAACATGAACGGTATTGTTGGAAGAATTTTAATTCACTTACAACTACAATGGAAAAATAGATTAACCAATAATTGCCTACAAATTTCCCGGTTGCTAAATAAAAATAAACAAGAATATTTTGATCGGTTATCAGAGTTAGAATCTTCACAAAACTGGAATGAATGGATAAAGTTTTTTCTTCGAATGTTAATCCAGGCATCTAATGAAACAAACAAAATAATTAAAGATTTGTTTGATACTGAGAAGGCGGGATACCGAAAGTTAATTAGCAGTAATTCAGCAAGTACAAGCATAATAAAATTTTTCGAGCATCTGTTTTATCAACCCGTTATCAGCATTCCATACATTACAGAAACTTTGCAGCTTTCAAAACAAACAGCTAACATAGTAGTATCTAAGCTGATAGAATTAAATCTAATAACTGAAGTCACAGGAAAACAAAGATATAGAATATACGAGAACAAAGATCTTTTAGATCTCCTTAATTAAATAATACAACAATCAAAAAAAGTGAGGGTAATATGAAGCTAATCAACGAATTCAAAGCATTTGCAATGAGGGGTAATGTAGTTGACATGGCGGTTGGTATAATTATCGGTGCTGCATTTGGAAAAATAGTTTCTTCATTTGTAAATGATGTAATAATGCCTCCTATTGGTTTGCTTGTCGGTGGAATTGACTTCAGCGATTTGTCACTAACCCTTAAAGCAGCTACAGAATCAGCTCCCGCTGTAGTTTTAAAATACGGTGTTTTTATTAATACCGTTGTAGATTTCATAATAATTGCTTGGGCAATATTTATGGTTATCAAAGCAATGAATTCCTTAAAGAAAAAAGAAGAGCAAAAACCCTCTGCCCCACCAAAACCAAGCGAAGAGGTTGTACTGTTAACCGAAATAAGGGATCTACTAAAAAAATAATTTACAATTAATTTTAACTTGACTCTTAAAAAACTCAGAACCGTTTTTTAGTAAATAGCGCTAAGCCAGGCAACGATTTATAAATATCTAAAAAAAATTCGTTGCTTCAAACTCTCATTAGTCTTAGTTTTGTCCGTTAATTTTTACGGAAAAACTATGGAAACACATTCTATTACCATCCCTCTTTTAAGTCTTGCTCCTTTTTTACTTATGCTTTTATCAATAGCTCTTTTCCCGCTCTTTTGGAATCATTTCTGGGAAAAAAATTCTAACAAACTACTTATAGCACTTATTTTAAGTTTGCCAATAATTGTTTATCTGTTGATCTCTGGTCTTAAAGAAAAATTATTTGAAACGATAGTTTTCGATTACATACCTTTTATTATTCTACTCGGCTCGCTTTTTACGATTACCGGTGGCATCTATCTCTCGGGAGACATAGAGGCAAAACCAACAATAAACACTTTGTTCTTGGCAATCGGCGCTGTGCTTGCTTCGTTTATGGGGACTACAGGAGCAGCAATGCTTTTAATCAGACCTGTAATTCAAACTAACAAGCAAAGAAAATTCAAAGTACATACAATTCTTTTCTTTATAGGAATCATCGCTAACTGTGGCGGATTACTTACTCCGCTTGGTGATCCTCCATTGTTTATGATGTATTTACGTGGAGCTCCATTTGAGTGGTTTTTCAAACTAATTCCGGAATGGCTTTTAACGAACTTTCTTCTGCTTATTATTTATTTCATATTCGATAGTTATTACTATAAGAAAGAAGATCCTAAAGACATCAAAATTGATAAAACTTCTGTGCAACCTATAAAAATAGAAGGGAAATTAAATTTCATTTGGTTGATTGGTGTTGTATTGGCTGTTGCGTTTCTAAACGAACAATACTTTTCATTCATTAAACTAAATCATTATTATAAGTTCATTCGCGAAGCTGCGATTTTTTCAATGGCGGTTCTTTCTTTGCTTTTTACAACAAATATTACAAGAACATTTAACAACTTTACCTGGGAACCGATTAAGGAAGTTGCTTATTTGTTCCTCGGAATTTTTATTACAATGGTTCCATGTCTATTGTATTTGGAAACTAATGCTTCAAAATTAGGTGTTTCCACGACGCAACAATTTTACTACTTCACAGGTTTATTAAGTTCGTTCCTTGATAATACACCAACAGCGGTTACATTTCATTCCCTTGCGCTCGGACTTGGAATAAATTCACCCGGATTGGTTGCCGGTATTCCAGAAGAGTTATTAAAGGCAATTTCGGTTGGTGCTGTATTCTTTGGTAGTATGACTTACATTGGCAATGGACCAAATTTTATGGTTAAAGCAGTAGCCGAAGAGAATAATATTAAAATGCCAAGCTTCTTTGCATATATGTATAAATTTTCATTAATAATTTTATTACCAATATTTATTATAGTTCAATTACTGATGATGTAAAAAAGATTTTATTGTTAGTCATAATTCTAAAGTTATATTTGAAATTTTATGACTACTCCAAAATAAAGGTAACAGAAGAGAAATAATAAAGACCGCTATAGCAAGCGAGTAGAATAATAAGCCTACTGCCTGATCATAATTAAGAAAATCTATTTCTCTGAGTAGGTAGTTCCAGTCATGGTATACTTTTTTACCTCCGAGTAAAGGTAGCTTCTGCGCTCGGGCATCTGATGCATAGATGGAAATGTTTATAAGATTTTGACCTAACCAAATAAGAGAAATTTGGGCGGGCACCCTTTTTCTTTTTATCAGATAAAAAATTACAAACATTCCAGGTATTAAAATTTGGGCAAGGGTGCCTCCAAGCGTATAAACATACTTTCCAAATATTTTAAAAATTCCATGTCCTCCTTCATGAATTAAAAGATTTATATAATCCACAATAAAAAATCTTCCGTCATGCTGAATAAGATAAATAACAATCGGTAATAAAATTATTGAGCCAATCCATTTCTTAAGGGTGTCCAATATTAAATTATTTTCGTTTAGCTTTATCAATTTTCCTCAAACATTTTTCTCAACTTATTCACATCATTAGTTATTCCTAAACAGATCATCATTTTAATTCTTGCTTTTTGTCCATTAAGATAATCAGCAAAAATAACACCCTCTTTCTTAAGCCATTTACCCGCACCTTGGTATCCGTAAATATCTAGCGTCTCTCCAGCCGGACATCTTGAAACAAGAACAACGGGAATTTTCTTTTCGATTACATACTTAATCCCTTCATAGACTTGTGGTGGAACATTTCCAACTCCCATTGCTTCAACAACGACTCCCTCTGATCCACTATCTGCCGAAAATCTGAAAAACTTATCATCCATTCCGGCGTAAACTTTTATAAGATCTACGTTGGGATTTATTTTATCTGTTTCAAAAGTTTCCAGCTTTCTAGGTAATCTGTTATAAACAACTCTGCCTCTATCTACAAATCCAAGGTTTCCAAAATCAAGACTTCGAAAAGTTTCTATATCTTCCGTATGTGTTTTTGTAACTTCGCTTGCAGCATTTATTTCGCCGTTAAGACAAACTAAAACTCCCATTCCACTACTATTTTTATTATTGCATATATGTATAGCATCCAAAAGATTTCTTGGTCCGTCCCAATCTGGTTCAGAGCTTGTTTTCATTGCTCCAATAACAACTATTGGTTTGTCTGTTTTTACTGTTAAGTCTAAAAAATATGCCGTTTCTTCTAAAGTGTCTGTTCCGTGTGTTACAATTATACCATCAATATCTTCTTTCTTAACAAACTCCTTTATTTTATTTGAAAGCGTTAACATTAATTCTGGTGTAATGTGTGGTCCGGGGTAATTTCCAAATTCGTAAGTTGAAATATTTGCGAGGTTGGCTGCTTCAGGAATCATATTTAACAATTCATTACCATGATAAAAAGGTACTGCGGCTTTTGTTTTTTCGTCCAACTTCATCGAAAAAGTTCCGCCAGTAAATACTATGAGAATGTTTTTCATTTATTCACCTGTTTATAATATTTGCAAATTTAGATTTGTTAAAAAGTATTTCCAAAGAAATAGAGAAATAAAATTCTTTAAAAATAATTTGCGGATTTGAAATTCATAATCTATTTTGAGTGTGGTTGGGACACCCCAAAAACATGTTGATAACTTGTTAATATTCGGTTCTTGTGAAACGTTTCACAAGGTGTTTTGCTGTCCCAAACAATTAACAGTTTTTAATCAATTTGTTTGCATTAATCGCTTGTTTGTTGTAACTCGTTATTATTTAATAAGTTATAAAAACGGTTTAATGTTAATAATTTGTTGAAAGTTTCTGATTTTATTTTTTACAGCAACCAGAACATTAATAATTTTTACCATTTTAACTACTCAAATTTGTTGATAAAATGATGACATCTACCGAATCGCTCCAAACTGAGCGTGACGCCAAAAATATTTGGAAGGAATGTCTTAGCATTATTAAAGAAAATGTTCCTTTCATTACTTACAACACTTGGTTTCTTCCTATTAAACCATATGAGCTTGAGAACAATAAACTAAAGATATACGTACCAAACAATTTCTTTATAGAATGGATCGAAGAACATTACAACACTCTTATTAACAAAACGATTTCTCAAGTTTTAGGACCCGAGGGAAAACTTGTGTATGTTATACTTGAGGAAAAAGATGAAGTTATTGAACCCCCTCAAGAAGATATGAAGCCTATTGTTCAAAGCGATCAAAAAACTACATCAGTACAAAAAGATTTTGAACCTTACTTAAATCCTCGGTATGTATTCGAAAATTTTATTAAGGGCGAAGGAAATCAACTTGCAAGAGCTGCTGCGTATGCTGTTGCAGAAAACCCAGGACAAACTTCCTTTAATCCACTGTTTATATATGGTGGAGTTGGCTTAGGAAAAACTCATTTAATCCAAGCAATAGGTAACAAAATTTTAGACCGGTATCCAGAAAAAAGAGTCATTTACCTATCGTCCGATGTTTTTACCGTTGAATTTGTTGAAGCAATACAAAACAATACTGTAAATGAGTTTTCAAATTTTTATAAAAGTATGGATGCCCTAATTATAGACGACATTCAATTTTTAGTCGGAAAAGAGAAAACACAAGATCTTTTCTTCCACATATTTAATACGCTTCACCAAACAGGTAAACAAATTATTTTATCAAGCGATAAACCGCCAAAAGATTTAAAGGGTTTAAGCGATCGTTTAATATCAAGATTTCTTTGGGGATTACAAGCAGATATTCAACCTCCGGACTTTGAAACCAGAATAGCAATACTTAAAAATAAAAGTGAAACTTACGGCATCACACTTTCCAGGGAAATATTGGAATATATCGCTTCCAATATTACTTCAAACATTAGAGAGCTCGAAGGTTGCCTAATAAAACTTCTAGCTAATTCGTCTCTCAATTCTAAAGAAATTGATTTTGAACTTGTCAAACGAACAGTAAGAGAAGTATCCACAAACAAACAAGTAAATATCTCAATAGATTATATAACAAAAACTGTGTGCGAGTTTTTTAATGTTGACGAAAACAAAGTAAGAGAGAAAAACAGAAGAAAGGAAGTTGTATTAGCTCGACAGGTTGCTATGTACTTAGCCAAACAGCTAACAAAATCTTCTCTTAAAACTATAGGTTTACATTTTGGCGGAAGAGATCATTCAACAGTCATTCACGCTCAAACATCTATTGAACAAATGATAAAGGACGATCCAAAATTTGACGATATTGTTACTTCTCTAAAAAATAAAATTGAGTTAAGTGTATCATAAGCTGTATATAAGTTGTTAATAAAACTATTTTATTTTGTTGATATTCGTGAGAAAATTTAGTTGTTGTGAGTAATGAATGTTTATAAACATGTTATCAAGACAGATAATGTTTACAATTTTTTTCCTTTTCATATATTTTTTTTGACTATTAAAGAATTATCAACATATCAACACACTTATTATTATTTAATCTATTTACATATACAAACAGAATATAATAATATACCTGTTAATAAGAGTTTCGTCTTATATCAAAAAATTGAATATCTATCCTATTTTTGATATTTTTTGACTCAACTTGGAGAATAATTATGGAATTCAAAGTAAACAGCAAAGAGTTAGAAAAGTTACTTGGTAAAATTATTCCTGCAGTTCCAACCAGAACACCAATGCCTATACTCGAAAACTTTTTATTTGAAGTGAAAGATGGATTATTGACAATCTATGCAACCGATCTTGAAATATCACTTAAGTCTTCCTTAAGTATTGCAACAGAAGAAAATGTTAAATTGGTTGTTCCCGCAAGATTATTGAATGATATAATAAAATCTCTTAACGATACCACAATACACTTCAAGTTGGCTTCAAACAAAAAGATAAATTTAATTACAGATACAGGTAAATATGTAATCAGTTATTTAGAACCAGATGATTTTCCGGAAATACCTTCAGTTACAGAGGATAAGAGCGCAAAGGATGTTAACGAAGTAATTATTAACGGTATTGAATTACGACAAGCATTTGAGAAAACCGCATTTGCTATGAGTAAAGAAGAAATGAGACCAGCAATGATGGGAACTTTGTTTGAGTTTACTGATGATGGATTGCGTTTTGTTACAACAGACGGACATAGGTTGGTAAATTTACATAAGAAAAATATAAAAGCTAATTTTAATCAACAGTATGTAGTACCGGAAAGAGCTGTCTCCGTTTTGTTAAAAATTCTTGATGATAAAGATGTTAAGATTTATTTAACTAAATCATACGTCTCTTTCAAACTAAACGATTTAGAACTTATAACTCGTTTGATTTCACAAAAATACCCGGATTATAATAGCGTTATTCCGCTTGAGAACGAGTTTATTTTGAAAATAAATACAAAGGATATTCATAACTCCATAAAAAGGATGATGCTGTTTTCTACATCAACAACAAGAAGAGTAAAATTTTCTATTAAGAAATATTTTGTTGAGATTTCAGCAGAGGATATAGATACAGGTGCGTCTGGCGAAGAAAAAGTTGCTTGCGAATACATTGGTGATGATCTAGAAATAGGCTTCAACTCCGGATACGTTAACGATGTTTTAAGTCACTTGAGTGATAGCGAAGAGATTATTTTTAAACTACATTCGCCAACAAAGGCGGTAATAATAGAACCGGTGGAAAAGAAAGAAAATCAAGACTTAATGATGTTGTTGATGCCGGTTCGATTAAACACATAAAATGGTTCTTAAACAAATTGTTTTGCAAAACTTTAGACTGCATAAAAACTCATCAATAGATTTTTCCGATAACCTTAATCTCATCATCGGCGGGAATGGTCAAGGTAAAACATCTATTCTAGAGGCAATATATTACTTGTGTACTACAAAAAATCTTAACTCGGCTTCTGAGAGCGACGTTGTTACGTTTGGCGAAAATAATTTTAATACAGAAGGGATTTTTGTTGATTTGATTGAAAACCGAACAAGACTTTATTACGACTCTTTTAAAAACAAGAAAACTTATTTCCTTGATGATAAGCAAATTCAAAGCTCTGCTGATGTAATAGGTAAATTTCCTGTCGTTACACTTATACAACCGGATCACGCTATAACTCTTGGTGCACCATCCGACAGAAGAAAATTTATCGACTCAATAATTTCTCAAGCAAGCCATACATATCTTGAAATACTTTTAGACTATAATAAAGTTTTAAGACAGCGCTCGTCTGTATTGTGGCAGATAAAAGAATCTCGAAATTCAACAACAATTGATCAGTTAGATGCATGGACAGAGTCGTTAATAAAAAACGGCACTGAATTAATTAAATACAGATTAAACTTCATAAACGAATTTGTTGATTATGTTAAAGAGGCATATAAACAGATAATAGACAATGGTGAACAGCCCAATATAGAATATTCTTCAATTAGTGAAATAAACTATGAAAATATTAAAGAAAGATTTGAGGAAGAATTAAATGCTTTGAGGGAAGACGAAATACGCAGAGGTGTAAACTTGGTCGGACCACATCGAGATGATTATATATTTTATATTAATAACAACGAGCTTAAACGATTTGGTTCTCAGGGACAACATAAAACTTTTCAGATAGCTCTGAGATTTGCACAGTACTTTTTTATAAAAGAAAAGCTTGGTAAAACACCAATATTTTTAATGGATGATATTTTTGGAGAGTTGGACTCTTTCAGAGCCGGAAGAATTAGTAATTATCTCTCTCAGATCGGGCAAGCATTTATTACTATGACAGATTTTACCAGGGTAGAAGAATTAAAAAGCTTTATCAGTAAAAAGATAAAAGTAGAAAATGGCACGGCAGCATATATCTAGCGGTTTTAAAAGTTTAACCGACATTATTGAAAAAGAAAATGAGTTTGAGAAACTAAGAGATACACTTAAGAATTATAATGTTGTTGATGAGTTTGAAGTAATTTTTCCGGAGTTATCCAAGATAGCAAAAGCTGTTAAGACAGATAAAAAAACTCTCTTTCTTAAAGTCGAAAATGCTGTCTGGAAAAGCGAACTTAATTTTCAAAAAAGTTTATTAATAGAAAAAATAAATAATCACTTTAAAGAACAGGTTATAAAATCAATAAAATTTTTATAGGGATTAAAAGAAAATATTATGGCTAAAGAAAAAGAAAACAATAAAAGTAATGGTTCTCAGGACTACACCGCCAAAAGCATTAATGTACTTAAAGGTTTGGAAGCAGTTAGAAAAAGACCGGCAATGTATATAGGCGATGTTGGACTTAGAGGTCTGCATCATTTAATAAATGAAGTTGTTGATAATTCTATTGACGAAGCGCTCGCTGGTTTTAATGATAGAGTAATTGTTATTATTCACAAAGATCAATCTGTTACGGTTGAAGATTGGGGACGAGGAATACCGATAGATATTCATCCAGAAGAAAAAAAATCGGCTCTTGAAGTAGTAATGACAGTTCTTCACGCCGGTGGAAAATTTGATAAAAACTCATATAAAGTTTCTGGCGGTTTACACGGCGTGGGAGTTTCGGTAGTTAATGCTCTTTCAGAATGGATGAAAGTAGAAGTTAGGAGAGATGGAAAGATTTATTTTCAGGAGTATAATAGAGGAGTCCCAAAAGCACCGGTTAAACAAATCGGTACCTATAAAAGCGATAAAACCGGCACAAAAATAACTTTTAAACCCGATAAAGAAATTTTTAAGACTGTCAAATTTAATTTCGATACTGTTGCAGAAAGAATGAGAGAACTTGCTTACTTAAATAAAGATGTTACTATGATTTTGAAAGACGAAGCCGATGGTCAGGAAGAGACGTATAGATTTAAAGGCGGATTAATTGACTTTGTAAAATATCTTGATGAACAAAGAAACCCATTACACAAACCGATCTATATTGAAGGGGAGAGAGATAATACTCCGGTAGAAATTGCTTTTGAGTATAGCGACTCATATTCAGAAAATATTCATACCTATGTCAATAATATCAATACAATTGAAGGCGGAACTCATCTTGTAGGATTTAGAACAGCCCTTACACGAACATTTAATAATTATGCATACAAAAATGGTTTGATAAAAGAAAATTCAAAAGTAACTCTAACCGGTGATGATTTTAAAGAAGGATTAACGGCTGTTATTTCGGTCAAAGTAATGGAGCCCCAGTTCGAAGGTCAAACCAAAACAAAACTTGGTAACGGAGAAGTCAAATCTATTGTTGAAACAATAGTCGGTGAAAAGTTATCTGAATTTTTGGAGGAGAATGCCTCGATTGCCAAAAAGATTATAGAGAAATGTATGCGTGCAGCCGAAGCACGCGAGGCAGCTCGTAAAGCACGTGAACTTGTGAGAAGAAAAAATGCTCTCGATTCATTACACTTACCGGGTAAATTAGCCGACTGCTCAATTAACGATCCCGAACATTGCGAAATTTATATTGTTGAAGGAGATTCTGCCGGCGGTTCAGCTAAACAAGGTCGGGACAGAAGATTTCAGGCGATTCTTCCAATCAAAGGAAAAATCTTAAATGTAGAGAAAGCTAAGATCAATAAGGTATTAGAGAATCAGGAAATTCAAGCAATAATTTCTGCTATTGGTGCAGGTATAGGAGAAGATTTTGACCCATCAAAATCACGATATGGGAAAATTATTCTAATGACCGATGCAGATGTTGATGGAAGTCATATAAGAACTTTGTTGCTTACATTTTTTTATCGTCACATGAAAGAATTAATTGCAGAAGGAAAAGTATATATTGCTCAACCACCACTTTATAAGATTAAAAAAGGAAAAGAAGAATACTATGCTTTTGATGATGAGGAAAGAGATAAAATATTAAAAAGATTAAAAACTGATTCAAAAGGAAAAAAAGAAGAATTAGAAGTTACAGAAACAGTTGAAGGTGAAGAAGCAGAAACACAATCGCCTTCAAAAGGAATTGTAATTTCCAGATACAAAGGTTTAGGCGAAATGAATCCGGAACAACTCTGGTCAACTACAATGAATCCGGAAACAAGAACAGTCTTACAGGTTAATTTAGAAAGTGCGGCAGCTGCAGATAAAATTTTCGAGACATTAATGGGTGATGCAGTAGAACCAAGAAGAGCTTTTATTGAAAAGCACGCTAAGTATGCTAATTTAGATGTGTAGTTAAATAAACGCTCTAGCACCTTTTGTTTTTGGATTATGGATTATGACAGAAAGTAAATCAACATTTAATCAACCAATATCAGATTATGTTCGGGGAGATTATTCGGCTCTCCATAAAAGTCTTACAGTTGATGAAGCGTTAAGAAAGATTAGAACAGAAGGTGTAGGAGAAAGAATAGTATATTTTTACGTAGTTGACGATGAACAAAAATTAGTTGGTGTATTACCAACGCGTAGAATATTGACCGGTCAACCGGAACAAAAACTTGAAGATCTTATGGTTAGAAATGTTGCGGCAATCAGGGACGATGCAACGGTTTACGACGCATGTGAATTTTTCGTAACATATAAATTCCTTGCTCTGCCGGTAGTTGATAAAAACAGAAAACTTATGGGCGTAATAGACGTAAATCTTTTTACAGATGAATTACTTGATTTTTCAGAGCGACAAAAAGTTAATGACGTTTTTGAATCGATTGGTTTTAAAATTTCCGAAGTAAAAAATGCTACGCCGGCAAAAGCATGGTTAATAAGATTTCCCTGGCTCCTCGCAACAATTACAAGTGGAACTGTGTGTGCTATTCTTGCCGGTTTCTTCGAAGCTACTTTGGCAGAAAGTATAGTATTGGCTTTTTTCCTTACGCTAGTGTTGGGATTAGGCGAAAGCATGAGTATTCAATCAATGACGTTGACTATCCAGGCATTACATACAGCGCAACCTTCTTTAAGATGGTATTTAAAAAATTTTTTGAAGGAAGCTCAGACGGCAATACTAATTGGTGGAAGCAGCGGTCTTTTGGTCGCTTTAATTGCATATGCATGGAAAGGCGAATTTATTACTTCGCTTATTATAGGTCTTAGCATATTATTAGTTCAATTATTCGCAGCGTTGCTTGGATTAAGCGTACCGGCTCTGCTTCATAGCACAGAGCTCGATTTAAAAGTATCTGCCGGACCAATTACTCTTGCTCTTACAGACATTTTTACAATTTTGTTTTATCTGGGAATGGCAACGATAATTCTAAGGTAGTTAAATAACCGTTTAATAAACTTTTAAAAAATTATTATAGATAACATATCATGACAACAATATTCGAAAAAGTAGTACCCGTATCGTTAGAAGAAGAAATGAAATCATCTTACATCGATTACGCAATGAGCGTAATAGTTGCTCGTGCGCTACCTGATGTAAGAGACGGACTAAAACCTGTTCACAGAAGAGTTCTGTTTGGAATGCACGAACTTGGTGTTGCATATAACAAACCTTATAAGAAATCCGCACGTATAGTTGGAGAAGTGCTTGGTAAGTATCACCCGCACGGAGATAGTGCGGTTTATGATACAATGGTCCGAATGGTTCAGGATTTTTCGTTGCGCTACCCGTTGGTAGATGGACAGGGAAATTTTGGTTCCATAGATGGCGATAGCCCCGCGGCAATGCGTTATACAGAAGCTCGTCTTGCAAGAATCGCAGATGAAATGCTTCGCGACCTTGATAAAAACACGGTTGATTTCGCTCCAAACTTTGATGATACTTTACAAGAACCAACAGTACTTCCTTCTTATTTACCAAACTTACTCGTAAACGGTTCAAGCGGAATTGCCGTTGGTATGGCAACAAATATTCCGCCTCATAATCTGAATGAAGTTATAGACGGGTTAATTGCTTTAATTGAAAATCCCAAGATAAAGCCAGAAGAATTAATGAAGTTTGTTAAAGCGCCCGATTTCCCAACCGGTGGAATAATTTACGGTTACGAAGGAGTAAAAGAAGCTTATTTAACCGGCAGAGGAAGAATAATGCTTCGCGCTAAAGCAAATATCGAAACACTTAAAAACGATAGAGAGAATATTGTAATTACAGAAATTCCTTATCAGGTTAATAAAGCCGCGCTTATAGAAAAAATTGCAGAACTTGTTCGTGAAGACAAAATTGATGGTATATCAAACATACGAGACGAATCTGACCGAGACGGTCTTAGAATAGTAATAGAAATGAAACGCGATGGTCAACCAGCCGTCACATTAAATCAGTTGTTCAAACACACACAAATGCAAGTTACGTTCGGCGTTATTATGCTTGCTTTGGTTAATGGTGTTCCGAAGGTTCTTACGCTTAAAGAAACTATGGAGCATTTTATTGCTCATCGGTTTGAGGTATTAAAACGCAGAACTAAATTTGACTTAGATGCCGCAGAGCGCCGCGCTCATATCTTGGAAGGTTATATAATCGCACTCGACAACATTGATGCGGTGATTGAAACGATCAAAAAATCGCGTGATGTTGAAACAGCAAAAAACAATTTGATGAAAAAATTCAAACTTTCCGAGATTCAGGCGAAAGCAATTCTTGATATGAGATTGCAAAGACTAACCGGTCTCGAAAGAAAGAAGATAGAAGATGAATACAAAGAAACCATAAAATTGATTGAACGACTCAAAGGAATTTTAGCAAGCGAAAAGAAACAACGTCAGATACTTACCGAAGAACTTCTGGTTCTAAAGGAAAAGTTTGGCGATGAAAGAAGAACAGAAATTGTTAGAGATTATAAAGAATTTTCGCTCGAAGATATTATTGCGGAAGAAGATGTAGTTGTAACGATTTCGCATCAGGGTTTTATTAAAAGATTTCCAGTCAGCGGATACAGACGACAAGCTCGTGGCGGAAAAGGTGTAACAGGAGCCGGAACAAAAGAAGAAGATTTTATTGAACATATGTTTGTTGCATCAACTCATCACTACATCATGTTCTTTACAGACAAAGGAAAATGTTACTGGCTTAAAGTTCATGAAATTCCTGAAGGTGGCAGAGCCGCAAAAGGGCGTTCAATATTAAACTTAATTGAAAAAGACAAAGAAGAAAAAATTACTGCGTTCGTTACGGTAAAAGAATTTTCGGATGATAAATTTGTTGTAATGGCGACCGAAAATGGAACTATTAAGAAAACAGTTCTTTCCGCTTATTCTAACATAAGACGAGGCGGAATTAATGCAATTAATCTTGCTGCCGGCGACAGATTAATCGAAGCTAAATTAAGCGACGGTAACAACGACATTATAATCGGAACCAGAAACGGAATGGCAATTCGTTTCAACGAAAAGGATGTTAGAGAAATGGGAAGAACGGCAACCGGTGTTCGTGGAATTAAATTAGGAAAAGGTGATATAGTTATTGGTATGATTGTAGTAAGAAACGCATCCACTCTTATGGTAGTTACTGAAAAAGGTTTTGGAAAGAGATCCGAAATAGAAGATTATCGCTTAACACGAAGAGGCGGAAAGGGTGTAATAACGGTTAAAACTTCCGAGAAAAATGGAAAATTAATTGCTATGAAAGAAGTAAACGATGGCGATGAACTTGTTATTATTACAACACAAGGAATGGTAATAAGACAATCTGTTTCAGAGATTCGTGTTATGGGTAGAAATACTCAAGGTGTTCGTTTGATAAAACTAAACGAAGGTGATGATATTGCTGATATTGCAAGAGTAATTCCGGAAGAAGGAAACGGCGAAGAATAAAATGGAAAAAGTTGTTAGAAAAGTATCGTTGCATGATAAAAGGAATTACGATTTGGAGTATTGGTTTTCCAAAACTCCGGAAGAGAGAATTTACGAAGTTGAATTATTGCGCAAACAATTATATGAGAACATAGATGGTTCTGCACCAAGACTTCAAAGAATTCTTAAAGTTATTAAACGAAAACAAAGTTGAATATCTTGTTGTTGGTGCATTCGCTCTTGCTTTTTATGGAGCGCCCAGAAACACCGGCGATATTGACATTTGGATTGGTATAGAAAAAAATAACGCAAGTCGAATTATTAAGACATTGGTTGATTTAGGTTTTTCTTTACTTGGTTATAATGAAAATGATTTTTTAGAAAAAGATACAATAATTCAACTAGGTGTTCCTCCGGTTAGAATTGATATTCTTACCAGCATTACGGGCGTAGATTTTTACGACTCCTACAAAAGGAAAGAAACAATCATTATTGATGAAGTAACAATCCCTTATATATGTAAAGAGGATTTTGTTAAAAATAAAAAAGCTGCCGGCAGATTAAAGGATTTGGCAGATATTGAAAGAATAACATTAATGTAGAAAAATATATGTCACACAACAAAAACTTACACTTCGATTCTAAATGCGTTCACAGCGGAATTAGGGAATATGAATTTGGTCCGGTTGTTCCGCCAATTTATCAGACATCAACTTTCAAGTTTGAATCCGCCGAGCACGGCGCATCTTTATTCAAAGGTGAAAAAGAAGGATATATTTACACAAGAATGAAAAACCCAACTATTGAAGCAATGGAAAATGCTGTTGCCGAATTAGAAGGAGGTCACAAAGCGCTTGGTTGCGCAAGCGGAATGGCGGCAATAAGCACCATCTTTACTACGTTACTTAAAGCCGGCGATCATGTTGTTTGTAGTAAATCTGTCTATGGTCCAACGATGACACTTCTTCATTCTGTCCTGAGCAAATTCAATATAGATTCAACTTTTGTTGATACCGATGTAACTGAACAAATCGAAAAAGCGATAAAACCAAACACAAAAATTGTTTACGTAGAAACACCCGCCAATCCAATGATCTCTATAACCGATTTAGACGCAGCGGCAAAACTTGCACATAAAAACAATGCGTTATTAGTTGTCGATAATACATTTATGAGTCCAGCGCTTCAACAGCCATTTAAATTTGGCGCCGATGTTGTTTTACACAGCATGACAAAATTCTTAAATGGTCACGCCGATGTTGTTGCTGGAATTATCGTCACTAAAGATGAAGAGATGTATCTTAACATGCGTAAAACTCTTAATCAGCTTGGTGGTGTAATTGATCCGTTTAATTCTTTTCTTGTTCACAGAGGTTTGAAAACATTATCCATTCGTATGCAGCGGCATTGTGAAAGTGCAATTCAGATTGCCGAGTATCTCGAAAAACATCCTAAGGTTAAATGGGTTCGGTACCCGGGACTAAAAAGTCATCCAAACTATAATGTTGGATTGAAACAACATCTTGGTCATGGCGGAATGATCTCATTTGAATTGAAGGGCGGATTTAAAGCCGGCGAAACAGTTATGAATAATGTTAAACTTTGTCAGCTTGCAGTTTCACTTGGGGGCGTGGAAACATTAATTCAGCATCCGGCGAGTATGACACATCTTACTATGGGAGAAGAAGCCAGAAAAGCTGCCGGTATTACAGAAGGGCTTGTTCGTCTTTCAGTGGGAATTGAAAATGTAAAAGATATTATTGATGATCTTGAACAAGCACTGTTAAAGATTTCCTAAACGCAGAAATAGGTTCCTATTACATAGATAACCGTTTATTTTAATAATAACATTTTTCGCACGGCGGAATAATTATCAACGGTAATTTTATAAAAATAAATTCCTGCTGAAAGAGATTCCCCTGAAAACGACACAGAATAGAGACCCGGACTTTTCCTTTCATTTACAAGCGTTTTTACTTCCTTGCCTAATGAATCATATACTTTTAATACTACTAATTGATCATATTTTTTATTGCTTATAGATGATTCACCAACGTTGTATTTTATAATTGTAGTTGGATTAAATGGATTGGGATAATTTTGGAACAAGAAATATTTTGTTGGTATTTCTTTATCATTATTTTGAATACTTGTAACCAGAATAGACGCTTCATTAGAATAATTAGAAATTCCGGCGAAATTATAAGAACAAACCTTGTATGAGTACGTTTTTCCAAATTCTAAATTTTTATCTCTATATGTATATGTGTTTTGAGGTGTAGTCGAAAGCGGTTCATAATTTCCCGGATTTATTTTTCTGTATATTCTGAATCCATCTTCGTTATCCGAATTATCTTTCCACGAAAGCTCAACTTCTCCCGCGCCTTTTAGTGTAGCATTAAGATTTGTCGGCGCACCGGGCAGCGTTACCGCCGGTCTGTTTGAATAGATTTTTCCATCTGAACTCGAAACATGAAAATAACCATCGTTATCTACCTCAATGTTGTTTAAATTGGCATTTGTTCCTATGTTTATAAGACGCCAGCTCTCACCGCCATTGGTCGAAGAAATAATAAATCCATTATCTCCAACTATCAATCCTTGTTGTTGACCAGAGAAGGCAACATCATTTAGTCCAGTGTTTAATTTTTTGAATAATTCCCAGGTTTGACCATTATCCGAAGTTTTTATTATCTCTCCTTCTTCACTAACGAGCGTGCCCGAAGTTGGAGTATTAAACCAAACTCCATTAAAATTTGAATTGGGATAGCTTTCCGTTTTTACAGTCCAGGCATTACCGCCATCGCTTGTGTAAAGAATTTTTCCATGGTCGCCAACAATCCAACCGGCCGATGCGCTTGTAAAAAACACATCATTGAAATTTGCCACCAAGCCGAATGGAGAAGGAATTTTGTTCCATGTTTTACCCGCATCTGTGCTTATTGCAATTGTTCCCCATTCGCCAACAGCAAAAACAAAACTACTCTGAGAACCAGTGGAGGGAGAATAGGTTGCGCTTTTTAAGTTAGTTCCCGTGTTAATATTGGTTTTAGTCCAACTTGTTCCGCCGTTAGAGGTATAAAAAATATTTTGATTTCCCACAACCACACCATTAAGAGCGTTTTCGGCTGAAGTCTTTTTTTGGAATTTAACATCAAATCCATAAAACGCAGATGGATCCCACACATCCTTAAAGTTTACTCTTGAGAAGCCGCTAGGATTTAAACTATCTACTCTATACTCATGAACACTTCCGTCTTCACAAATAACATATTTTACAGAGTTAAGACCAGTGTTAATTATTCTTACAATTTTGGAATTGAGGCACGGTGTATCACTTGGCGTCCAGTCGTCTGTTAAATTATTAAAAGACACAAAAGCAAATGCAATAGTACAAAAGGCAATAATTCTAATAATGACAAAAATGGTTTTCATTTTAATCCTCCACGTTTATTAATAAATAATTATGGTGAATATCTACCCAGTAATTATTTTTTCAAAAGAGGAAATAAAATTATTTGTATTCTAGAGGGCAGCGAATTTTCAAATAACAATTCGACTATTTGCGGAAAAGGAATATGAACAACAAGGAAATTTATTTAAGTGATGAGGTATACCATAGAAAAATTAATGTATTTTTTTTTGTAATTCAATGACACATGAATGGTGTATTAACGCAGACACAAAACATTATTAATACATGGATTGTAAAGCAAAGCATTGCCTAAATTATAAAGCAAACCATTTTATTATATGATTTTATTATATGATGTATGGTTGAATATGAAAGCTTTTAGAAAATAAAATGGCAAAAAAAGTTCATTTATAAAGACTTTCTGATTACTTGCCCGAGAAGTTTATACGAGTTTTTTGATATATAAAGGACAGAATAAATTATCCATAAACCGGCATCTGTTTGGAAGCATGGCGAAAACAGTTATCAAATAAAAATTAACTACACTAAAAGTTATAAAAAGATCGAACTGATTTCGGTACTTGGTCCGGATGTAAATAAACAGAATAACACTTTTGAAAAATAATAGCCCTTATTTCAAGAATACTATTTTTATTGTTTTGTTAAAGGAACCAGCTGTCATTTTACAATAATAGATACCACTTGCAAGAGAGTTTCCGTTAAATTTAATTGTGTAACTCCCGGGGGCTTTTTCCTCATTAACCAAAGTTGCAAGCTCGTTGCCCCTCAATCCATATATTTTTATTTGTACAAATTCTCTGGTTGGTATTGCAAACGAAATATTTGTTTCCGGATTAAATGGATTTGGATAATTCTGACTTAATATGAATTCGGAGGGGATTTGTTCAGATTCTTTAATACCGGTAATTATTATGCTAACAACATTAGAATATTTTGAATTTCCTCTCGAGTTATGCGAACAGACACGGTATTCGTAAGATTTACCACGTTCCACGTTTCTGTCGGTGTAAGTTGTTGTGTTTTTATCTAATACAGCAATCCTCTCCCATTGATTGGACTCTTTCTTTCGTTCCATATAAAAACCATTTTCGTTGTCAGATTTATCTTTCCATTTCAAACTAACTGCATCTGAATTTGGTGGAGAAGTAATTTCCAATTCCTCGGGGGCAGAGGGCTTAAACATTGCCGGGTCGTTGGAATAAATCATACCATCAGAAGAAGCGACCCAGAAAAATCCATTGTTGTCAACGTAAATACATTTTAGATTCCCTGTTGATCCGATATCAAAAGAACTCCACGAAGATCCCCCGTTTGTTGTAAAAAGAGATGTTCCTTTATCTCCTACTATTAGCCCATTGTTATTTCCATAGAATTCAACATCGTTCAAATTTTCGGTTGTGCCGCTTGGAACACTCTGCCAGCTCTGACCACCATTTCCGGTTTTTATGATTGTTCCTTGGTTCCCTACAACGAAGCCGTTATTGAGGTCTTTGAAGAAGACGTCATTAAAATCAACGGTCGATTGATTTGCACTATTAATACTCCAGTTTATACCGCCATTTGTAGTTTTATGAAGGGTGCCCGTTGTTCCCGTAATCCATCCATTGCTAACATCTACAAAGAAAACGGATTTAAAATTAGTGCTTAGACCGGAGGTAGATTGCTTTACCCAGGTTTTGCCACCATCACTACTAAATAAAACGGTTGAGTTGTTTCCAACGGCAAAAAGATTTTTAAGAAATCCTTCCGGTGTAAAAAAAACATTATTTAAATTTTCTGAAGTGCCGGTTGAAGATGAGCTCCAATTATCGCTTCCACCGGTAGAATAATATGCTTGTCCGTTTAAACCAACAGCGACACCATATATTGAATTATCGTTAGTTTTCTTAAACTTGATATCCTTGACAACCATATTATCTTTTACTTTTTTTTCTATCCAAGTGACACCGCTATCATTGGTCACAAAAACTCTTCCATCTTCGCATATAATCTCGTGTCCACCTCCGCCACCAGATAAAATTTTTGAGCCGGTGCAAGGTCCAACAACATCAGTAAAACGTACGGGAAAATCAGCGGTTCGGAACAGAATGAAACTTGTAAGAAATATACAGAAGGGTAATAAAGCGAGTTTGCTTAACTTATTAAAAGAGGTCATAATAGTCTCCCAATTTAATTTGTGTTAACAAACTGTTTTTTGAGAGAGGCTTAGGAAATAGTATACAGTAGGAATAATAATTTTATAAATTGCAAACAGTATATCCTCTCTTGATAAATACTTTTATTTAATAAGAAGATAAAAATTTGTGCTGCTAAAAAGTTTTTGAGGATTAGGTATAAAGAAACTTTAGTTCAAGTTATTGCTTTCACCTTGAAAAATCAACCAAATATTTCCAATTATGAATTTAGTTTGTCCTCAATCAAGTGTATATTATCTCCACTACACGATAGATTAAAATTACTTGTGCCGAAGAATCTTTCTGCGAATAATTGTTATTGAATTTCATTATTCATAAAATTGTCTATGAATTTAAAGGAAACCACGTGAAAAAATTTTTTTTTCTAAACATTTTTTTGACAGTTATTTTATTTGCTCAACCCAAGGTTATTAATAAAGGCAATACATATTACCTTTCAAATACAGTAATAATCAAAACAACCGAAGACAAAGCGGATGATATTTTACAGTCGAAAATTGTGAAGCAAATTTTACCTGAAAAATTAGAGAAGGTTTTTCCTGATAGACCGACGACATTATACAAAACAGATAACACACTTAAAAATATTTATAAGTTAGAATATCTTTCCGGCGACGATCCTTCAGAGGTAGCGAGTAAGATTAAAAACATATCAGGTGTTGTATGGGCAGAACCTAAATATGTAAGAAGAGTTACCTATTTGCCCAATGATCCGCTTTATACTTCAAATCAGCAAAAAAATTTAGAACGAATATTTGCAAGTGCAGCATGGGACATTTCTAAGGGTGATACTAATATTGTAATTGCAATAGTTGATACCGGCGTTGATTGGAATCATCCCGATTTAGCAACTAATATTTTTGCTAACAGAAATGAAATTGCTAATAATGGTATTGATGAGGACGATGGAGGCCATTATCCCGATGACATTCACGGATGGGACTTTGGCGGTCTGGACGGAACAGAGGATAACGACCCGACAGAGGATCCATCAAAAACCGGATACTCATACCACGGAACACACGTTGCCGGAATTGCCGGAGCCGTTACTAATAACAATATTGGAATTGCATCAATTGGATTTAATTGCAGAATACTTCCTGTGAAAGTCTCCCGCAGCGACGTTCGGGATGCAAATGATAATCCGTTCGTAGTATATGGTTTCGAAGGAATTGTTTATGCTGCAGACAAAGAGGCTAAAGTAATTAATTGCAGTTGGGGCGGTTATGCTTTTTCGGATTTTGAGCAGGATGTAATTAATTATGCTACAGCAAGAGGTTCTCTTGTTGTTGCTGCCGGTGGGAACGATGCTTCTGATCAGCTCTTTTATCCAGCAAGTTATGAAGGCGTTCTTTCTGTCGGATGGCTTAATACAGATGACGATACAAAAAGTTTTGCTGGTAATTATGGTTATGGAATAGATGTAATGTCGCCAGGAACGAGCATTTTATCAACTTGGCAAAAAGATTCTAATAATAATCAGCTTTATAATAGTTTTATGAGCGGCTCTTCTATGGCTTCGCCTCTTGCTGCTGGTTTAGCCGGTTTGGTTTTCTCTAAATTTCCAAATTACACACCGCTTCAAGTTGGAGAACAAATTAGAATTACGGCGGACAATGTAGATTTACAAAACACTGGCTACGAAATGCTTTTGGGCAGAGGAAGAATAAATGCATTCAGAGCATTAACAGAAACAACAAGCCCGTCTGTCCGTGCTTCAAATATTAAATTTACTGAAATCGGTAATGGTAACGGAATTTATCAATCCGGAGAATCGGTTGAAGTGAGTGCGGATTTTACTAATTACCTTGCAGCAGTAAATAATCTTAACATTACATTAACAACCGACGATCCATGGATAGACATTACACAAGCATCATTTAATGTTTCGCTCGGAACACTTCAAACGGCGAGCAACAAATTCAGATTTTCAATTAAAACCGGCGCACCAATAGATCATACAGTAATTTTTGTTATGCGGTTTAACTCGGCTGGCTATTCCGATGTTCAACTATTTTCATTAAAAATAAATATTCCACTGGAAACGCACACTACCAGTAAAATAGAAATGAGTGTTACTAGCAAAGGGGCTCTCGGGTTTAATGATTACAGCAGTAATAAAGAAGGTGTTGGATTCAAGTTTATGAATGGAAGGAATTTAATGTTCGAAGGGGCATTTATGTATGGCACTTCTTCAAGCATGGTAATGGATGCAGCACGGATTAGCGATAAGCAAAGCACGGATTTTAAGAGAGTTGTTCCAATTTCATTTAAAAGTCCCGGCACATTTGCATTTCAAGAAACCTACTCTAATTTTGATGATAGCGGAGTTTCACCACGGTTAGGAGTTTCAACTCACTTTTATACTTATAGCTATAATACACAGGAAGATGAAAATTATATTATTATCAGAACAGCTCTCAATAATTCATCTCAGCAAACAATAAATAATTTATATGCGGGATTTTTTATTGATTGGGACATTCCCGATTCTGATTACGCAAATAACACCGTTCGCTACGATGCAACAGATAATTTTGCATACGCATATAATGTAAATCAGACTAATGTTTATGTTGGTACTGCGCTTATATCTCATGAAAATTATCGGTTCTATCCAATTAAAAACGATGCAAACGAAGGTGATGTAAGGTTGTTTGATAGCAATGGTTTTACTGATATCGAAAAATATATTACGCTATCTGGCGGAGTATATAATTTTACTCCGTTTGTAAGCGACATCTCTTACGTTGTTAGCGGCGGACCGTTTACAATTAATTCGGGGCAGACACAAAATATTGCTTTTGCAATTGCGGCAGCATCTACACTTGATGAATTACGAAATGCAATTAAAAGAAGCCGTCTCACATATCAATCAATACCAACAAGTATTCAAGAAACAGGTATCGAGATTCCGTCGGAGGTTGTTCTTTATCAGAATTATCCGAATCCATTTAATCCAACAACAACGATTAAGTATTCAATCCCTTCGGCAGAATTTGTAACAATAAAACTGTTTGACATTTTAGGAAAGGAAATTGCAACTCTCGTTAACGAGTATAAACAAGCCGGTACTTATAATTATACATTATCCACTATAAATTATACATTACCCTCCGGAGTCTATTTCTACACAATTAAAGTAGGTAATGTTTTTAAATCAGGAAAAATGACATTGTTAAAATGAAAAAACGAACATTCTTCTCATTAGTATTCTTATTTATTTGTTTGGGAAAACTATTCGCACAGGTTCAACCCAAGTACTCTAATTTGGATTATGGCGGTTCCGGTAACGTTCGTCAAATGTTAGATATTTATTTACCATCATTGGGCAATGGTCCCTTTCCGATAGTTGTTTGGATCCATGGCGGAGGGTGGATGAGCGGTTCGAAAAGTAACGTAAACGGAATTTATCTGTTAAATCATGGCTTTGCAATTGTTAGTATAAATTATCGATTAACCGGCGAAGCAATATTTCCAGCACAGATTCATGATTGCAAAGGTGCTATAAGATGGCTAAGAGCGAATGCACACAAATATAATCTTGATCCAAATAAGATAGGAGTTTTCGGAAGCTCTGCCGGCGGTCATTTGGTAGCTTTATTGGGAACGTCTGAAGGAGTTGAAAATCTTGAGGGGAATGTCGGAGGTAATCTTTCTTATTCGAGCAAAGTCCAGGCAGTTTGTGATTGGTATGGTCCATCTAATTTCGTAACAATTGTTAATTATCCAAGCGGAATAGACCATAGTTTAGCTACCTCGCCGGAAGGAAGACTTATTGGTGGAGCAATAAAGGATAATATCGATAAAGCAATTGCTGCGAGTCCGATTACTTATGTATCTTCTGATGACCCGCCGTTTTTAATAATGCATGGCACGGCAGATATGACCGTTCCGTTTCATCAAAGCGTAGAACTTGACTCCGCATTCAAAAAAATAAATCACGACGTTTTATTTATTCCTCAGATTGGCGCCGGTCATGGCAGCGGTGCGTTCGATTCCGACTCAACAAAAAACAGAATAATTAATTTCTTTAAAAGAACATTATTAACTAATACAAGCGTTGGATCTATTGAAAAAATACCATCGGATTTTTCTCTGGCGCAGAATTTCCCCAATCCTTTTAATCCAAGCACGATAATTAATTTTAATATTCCGGCACAAACAAAGTATTCGCCATCCGCGCAAAGAGTATCGTTAAAAATTTATGATCTTCTTGGACAAGAAATTAAAACTCTGATTGATGAATATAAATCACCCGGAGAATACAAAGTGATTTTTTCGACAGATGGTTTTCAGATATCAAGTGGTATTTATTATTATAGGTTACAGGTGGGAGAATTTTCGGAAACCAAGAAAATGGTTCTGCTTAGATAATTATTTCGAATCATTTATTAAGTAATAAATAGAGTTCTCTATAAGATTCCTGTATGATTTGTTGTTAAACGCATTCTTATCATGACCCATCATAATGTAAACCACTTTAGAATTTTTATATGTATGTGTCCAGCCAAGTATCTCGCCGCTCTCCCGATAATTTGTTCTTAGCAAAGGGCTCACATTAGGTAAAACGCGGTAATTGAGATATGTTTCATCATGTATTTGAAAATTATCCAGACCATTTGTAACCGGATGGTTCCTATCTATTATCTCTACTAAAAAATCCTGATCGTGTTTATAAGTAGAAGGACCGTATTTTTTTTCATTATCTACCCATACTTGATGAAAATATCTTCCGCCAACAATGTTTTCATATTCATTCCATTCCTGATGCGAAACCAACGAATGATGGAGAAATAAAACTCCAATTCTTTTTTCAAAAATATTCATAAAAGATTCTTTCTGTTCCTCTGTAATGGGCTGATAAGTATCATAGAAAACAATCGCTTTGTAGTTTTCTATTTTATCCAGATCAAAGAGTTGAAATGCAAATGGTTTAGAAGTTGTATCGTACGAAAAACTTTCAAAAAGATTATAAAAATTTTCCTTGTCAACCGCCTTGCCGCCGGTAACGATTAATATTTTTTCTGATTGTGAAAAAAGAATTGTGGCAGAGAACAAAAGGATTAATGATATGTTAAAGAATCTTTTCATAAAATTTACTGAAAGTTAAGTTTGATGTTTATAATTTCAGGAAGACTTCCGATTCTGACCGGCGGTCCCCAACCACCTACACCGCACGATACATAATAGTGAGTATTACCTACCAATTTATAACCCCACGGCAGTTCATAGATTTTTGCTACGATGTAGTTCATTGGCCACAACTGTCCGTTATGCGTATGTCCCGATAGTTGTAAGTCGATGCCGTTTTCTAAAGCTTCGTTTAGTTGAAATGGTTGGTGATCCATCATAATTATTGGTAATGATTTATCTATACCGTCAAGTATTTCGTTCAATGGTTTTCGTTTATAATCAGAGAATCGTTTACTATCCCGATCTTCTCTTCCGACAATATAAAAAGAATTGTTAATCTTTATGTAAGCATCTCGGATAATGTTGATGTTATGATTTTTAAGATACTCAACCGCATTATTTACTCCACCAATGTATTCGTGATTACCTGTAACACCGTAAACGCCGTATTTAGCATTTAGCTCCAACAATGCTTCGCCAACATTATCGCGTAAAACGGGTTTAATATCTTCGTCAATAATATCGCCGGCAAGCAGAACAATATCCGGATTCTGCTTATTTATTTTATCAACAACGCGGTATGCAAAGTTTTTTCCGTTTATTGTTCCAAGATGAAGATCAGAAGCCATTACGATATTTAAGGATTTTAATTCCCCGGCTTGCTTATTTATGTTGATGTTATATTTTTTTACTGTGATTAAGCGTGTGGTGAAAAATCCGGCGGCAACCATAACCAAAACAAAAATAGAAACAACAAGAGTAATAAACCTTCTCGCTTTTTCGGGATTTTTTGTAATTACCGAAGGGAAAAATGGAATTAAATAATTTATTAAACGGAATAGGTCTATTATTATCAAACATAAAAAAGTATAAAACATAATAGCTATCCAGAAAGAACCTAACCATACCAGAAAATCGCTAACATACCAGACCCAGTAATTTTCTAAAATTCTACCGGCTATGTAAGAAACAACAACAAAGATGAATATAGTAGTAAATATAAACCGATAGTTATCCGGCACAATAGGAATAATTCGGCGATAAATGTAAAAGTTTACCAAACCGTAAACAGTAAAAACAATGCCGAAGAAAATAATAGCTTGCTGTAATTTCATATTAGTAAAACAAATTTTTATAAAGGAATGGTTCAAAATTAGAAATGATATTTCAGAATGGCTAATAGAAAAAGAGAGCGGAGCTATCCGCCCTCTTAATTAGATATTAGAAACCGGAGTTTACATTTACATCAACTCTATCATTAACCTTGGAAGTATTTTTGAAGTTATTAAAATTATAACTGATCGTTATGTTGAATATCGGCGCTTCCGGATTAGCGGTCAAATATAAAAGCGTTCCATTGCCGGCATCTGTAAATAGTTTGAATCTCCCTGTCTTAAAAAGATTTTGTGCGGTTGCAGTAACAACTAATTTTTTATCAAGAAATTCCTGACGCAGAGATAACGTAAGATTAATAAGCGGATCAATCTCTCCCTGTAAAATTTTCTGCTTTGCAGTATAGAAGAACGCAACCTGGAATCTTGTTTCGGGAGAGAAATAAAGTGTTGAACGTAAACGTCCGGACCAGACAAATCCATTCTGTTCGTAAGAGTTATTCTGTAGTTTTCCCTCAAGATGTGTTTTGTATAGATTTAACGACGGATCAAGACGGAACCATTGTGCCAGAGAAAATCCAGCGGATAACTCCGAACCGATTGAATAGGTCTTTGCAATGTTTCCAAAGGAAAGATTTAATCTGCCGTCAGGACCAACCAAAGCGGTTTGTTGAAAAGTGTTTTCGGTATTTCTGTAATATGTCTGTGCAGATAGAAACACGCCGCTAATTGTATTCTGGTAATTTAACTCGTATGAATTGATTAGTTCCGGTTTAAGATCTGGATTACCAATTACTAATGCGTATGAGTCCGAATAATTCGGGAATGGATTTAACGCTCCTTCGAATGGTCTGTTAATTCTTCTGCTGTAACTTAATTGTAATTGCTGTGCCTGATCAAGCTTCTTCAACAGGTTCACGGACGGGAATAAGTGAACTTTGTTGTAAGCGTAATCTTTATCCATAGTTATCTGATGAAGCAGACGGTCGGTTTGTTCTGCGCGCAAACCGAGTTGATAATCTAACTCTAATGCTTCAAAACTATTTGAATAAGTTGCGAATGCAGCATAAACATTATTCCTGAAATCAAATTTGTTTGTATATGTAGGATCGATCAACCAATCGTTATTATTCCAGTTAAATGTTCTAAAGAGGTAATCAAAATTTCTATATGCAAGATTAACCTGAACTCCACTTTCGAATTTAGACTTTTCGTTAAACTTGTATGAATAATTCAGCTTTATTCTGCCATCGTTTCTGGTTGTGCGGTTATCGTATTCGATTGTGTTTGGATTTGTTGACCAGTTCTCGTGGTTGGAATCTGTCAGGTATTCTCTTGCTGTTTGTAAGTTGGGCTGAAACAGGTTTGTATAAACAGCTTCAAAAGTAAATTCGTCTATCTTCGGATTGAACTGGTGATTGAAATAAAGAATCGATTGAAAATAATCGGCGGTAATATCAGACAGCTGTTGATTCGTTGTATATTTTGGAGTTCCCGATGATGTGTTTTGCTGATCCGAGCCATCAAGCATAAATGTACCGTTAAAAGCAAACCGACCGATTGAATTGGTAAATGAAATTCCGGTAACGGGACTAATTGTATAATCAACACCAACCTTTGCATTGAAATTTTTTCTTCTGAAATTCTGATTGATATCGGCTCGTTGATAAAGCGTTCCGGTGTTCGTGCTGGTGTATCGATCATATCCCTGGTAGTTTGTATTACTAAATAATCGGTAATCGCCGCTTCCCGTTAAACCCCAATCGCCGGATTTATAATTTAACGTTACATCGCCGTTATATTTTGTTCTTGATCCGATTCCGCCATTAACTATGCCGGACATATTATCATAAGCAGAAACTTTGGTAATTATATTTACGATTCCGGCAGCACCTTCGGCGTCATATTTAGCAGATGGATTTGTAATCAGTTCAATGTTATCAATAATGTTTGCGGGAATTTGCCGCAGTGCGTCAGAACCTTGCAGAACTCCCGGTCTTCCATTTACAAGCACTGTAAAGTTTGAGCTTCCGCGCAAGGTTACATTTCCATTCTGATCAATTTGAATAGACGGATGATTTTGCAAGACGTCAAGAGCCGTCCCCCCGGCAGCCGTATTATCTTTGCTTACATTTATTACTCTTTTATCAAGGTGATATTCCTCGGTTGGTTTTTCACCAACAACATTAACCGCATCCATTTTAATTTCTGTAGGAATAATTTTGATAACCCCAAGCGAGACTTCCTTTTTCTCCGGAGTAATTGCAATATTCGGAATGATTGTCTTGTCATAACCAATGAAACTAACCTTTACATAAAAATTTCCATCAGGAAGATTGGGAATTAAAAGTTCTCCGTTCTTACCCGATGCGCTTCCGGTTATAAACGAAGAATCCTTGGAGTTGTGAACAGTAACATTTGCATATTCAATCGGAATATTGTTCTTGCCGTCCATAATAGTTGCTTTAATTACGCCTTTCTTTGTATCGATCTTTTCATCGTTTGGAAATATGGCGGCAACATTAAGGCATGCAGTGGTTAAGAGAAGTAAAACGAGTAGTTTTTTCATAAATCCCCCCGGTTAAAAATTTATTTTTCTGATACAATAGACGAGATGAAGGGGGAAAAAGTTACTAAAGGGGAAAAATTTTTTTGAGGGGTTGAACAAAAAAGAAGCTGTATATAAAGCAATGTCATTCCGGGTATAATAGTCATATAGTGTTGCTAAAAAGTTAATTAGGTTTTAAGAAAAAGTACCACTTAAAATAATTTATTTTGTTTTTATTAGATAAACCGCGATGTAATCGGTAATGTTCTTTGA
>Ga0101944_10002444_pt1 | contig 30043 bp, 25 predicted proteins | sample DewCreD2012metaG_FD_75245 | JGI IMG/M metagenome (GOLD analysis project Ga0101944, IMG submission 75245) | Hot spring sediment bacterial and archeal communities from British Columbia, Canada, to study Microbial Dark Matter (Phase II) - Dewar... ... | reverse complement strand
GGCGTGAGCGGGTTCCACATTGGCGAGCGGGTCGGGATTCCGTGGTTGGGGTGGACGTGTGGGACGTGCGACTTCTGCCGGCGCGGGCAGGAGAACCTGTGCGAGGCGGCGCAGTTCACCGGCTACACGCGGGACGGCGGGTATGCGGAGTGGATGACGGCGGATGCGCGGTATTGTTTCAAGTTGCCGGAAGCCCAACCCGCGGGGGCGCTGGCGCCGCTGTTGTGCGCGGGGCTGATCGGCTATCGGTCGCTCGTGAAGGCAGGGGACGCCCGGCGGCTTGGGCTGTATGGGTTTGGGGCGGCGGCGCATCTGGTCGCGCAGGTGGCGCGGCAGCAGGGGCGCGAGGTGTACGCCTTCACACGCCCCGGCGACCGCGCGGCGCAGGCCTTTGCCAGGCGCTGGGGCGCTTGTTGGGCCGGGAACTCGACGGACGCACCTCCCCGGCTGCTCGACGCGGCGATCATCTTTGCGCCGGTGGGTGAGCTGGTGCCACTGGCGTTGCGCGCCGTGGCTCGCGGCGGGACGGTGGTCTGCGCCGGCATCCACATGAGCGACATCCCGGGCTTTGCCTACCGGGACTTGTGGGAGGAGCGGACCCTGACTTCCGTGGCGAACCTGACCCGTCAGGATGGCGAGGAGTTTTTTCGGCTGGTGGCGCGTTGGCCGCTGTGCACGGAAACGGTGCGTTACCCGCTGCAGGAGGCCAACAGGGCGCTGGCGGCCTTGCGGGCGGGCGAGCTGCAGGGCGCCGCCGTTCTGGAGGTGGACGATTCCTGAGCCGGAGGGCGGCGAGACGACAGCGGCGCGGCGTTGAACGGGTGTCAGCCGGTGCCACAACGCGATTCGCCGACCGCCCTCGCTCGCCGCGGCGCCGCGCGCGGGGGGAAGGCTTTGAGCTGTCGCGGCCGGCCCCGGGCGCATAACGTGGCGCGGTGTGCGCGGCGCTTCTGACGACGTTGTTTTGGTCCGCCTCGGCCGTTTGTGCGGCGCGGTCGGCGCGGCTGCTGGGTCCGGTGGAGGCCAACTTCTGGCGTTTGCTCTTGTCGGTGACGCTTCTGGCGGTTTGGGCGTTGACATTTGGGCGGGGGCTGTTCGGTCCGGGGTTGGCGCTGTTTATCATCAGCGGCCTGATTGGGGTTGGCATCGGCGACACCGCGTTCTTCCAATCCCTGCCGCGCCTGGGGACGCGGCTGACCCTGTTGTTGGTTACGTGCCTGACGCCGCCGTTTGGGGCGCTGATCGAGTGGCTGTGGCTGGGCACGTGGTTGTCGGCGCTGCAGATTGTTTGCGGGCTGTTGGCCCTGGCCGGGGTGGCGGCGGCCCTGGTGCCGGCACGGCACCTGGACCTGCCGCGGGGTGTGGCGCTTGTGGGCGTGGTGTTCAGCGCGCTGGCGGCGCTGGGAGGGGCGGTGGGGGCGGTTTTGAGCCGCAAGGGCTACGCGGCGGTTCAAGCTGCGGGGGGACACCTGGATGGCGGTACGGCGGCGTTTGAACGGTTGCTGGGGGGATTTGGGATTGCTGCGCTGGGTCTGGCGTTGGCCCGGCGGCGGGAGATTCCGGCAGCGTTGGGTGGCAATGGTGCGCCAGCGCACGCCGCCCTGGCCAAATGGAAGGGCGTCTGGATGTGGGTGGCGGCCAACGGACTGTTTGGCCAGACGTTGGGGGTGAGCGCTTACCAGTGGGCGTTGGAGCAACTGCCCACCGGCGTGGTGCTGAGCGTGGTATCCCTGACGCCGCTGACGGTCATTCCGATGGCCCGGGTGGTGGAGGGCGAACGCCCCAGCCGGCACTCCCTGGTCGGCACCGTGGTGGCGGTGGGCGGGGTCGTGGGCCTGGTGCTGGGCAGTTGAATGGGCGGCGGAGGCCGGGACACATTTTGCGGCGTGCCGGGCACAATTTTGCGGGGGCAGGCTTTTGACATCGGGGGCGGCGGGCGTTAGAAGTGCCGACGCCATGACTGCGGAACACACGGCGCCCCCGCCGGGATTGGGCGCGCGGGTCGGCTGGTATCGCTGGACGATCTGCGCGTTGCTGTTGTTTGGGGCGGTCATCAACTACGTGGACCGCCAGGTCATCGGCATCCTCAAGCCCACGCTGGTGGAGACGTTTGGCTGGTCGGACGAGCGGATTTACTCCTCGATCGTGTTTTGCTTCCAACTGGCCTACGCGATCGGGTTTGTCTTTGCCGGCAAGTTCATGGACGCGGTAGGGGTGCGGCGCGGCTTCGCTATCTCGGTGACGTTGTGGAGCGTGGCGGCGGCAGCGCACGGGTTGGCGGGTTACGTGACGGCGTGGCGGTTGCCGGTGCTGAATCTCGATGCCACTCGCGGCTTGGAGGGGCAGTGGCCGTTTGCCGTGGTGACGCTGGCGGGGGCGGCGGTGGGACTGGCTGCGGCGCGGTTTGTCCTGGGCCTGGGTGAATCCGGCGCCTTTCCGGCCTCGATCAAGGCCGTGGCGGAGTGGTTTCCCAAGAAAGAACGCGCCCTGGCCACGGGTATTTTCAACGCGGGCACCAACGTGGGCGCGCTGGTGACGCCGCTGGTTGTTCCGTGGATCACGCTGCGGTGGGGCTGGCAATGGGCGTTCCTGCTCACGGGCGCATTGGGGTTCGTCTGGGTGGCGTGGTGGCTGGCGGTCTATCGCGCGCCGGAACACCACCCCAAGCTGCGTCCGAGCGAGCTGGCCTACATCCGGAGCGACCCGCCGGAGCCGGCGATGAAGATTCCCTGGCGCCGCTTGTTGCCGCACCGGCAGACGTGGGCCTTCGCGCTGGGCAAGTTCATGACCGACCCGATTTGGTGGCTTTACCTGTTTTGGATTCCGGACTTTCTGCATCGGCAGCACAGGCTGGATCTGAAGAACATCGGCCTGCCGCTGGTGGTGATTTATCTGGTGGCCGATGTGGGCAGCGTGGGCGGGGGCTGGCTTTCGGGCCGGTTTATGCGCCTGGGCTGGACGCCCAACCGCGCCCGCAAGCTGGCCATGCTGGCCTGCGCGCTGTCGGTCGTGCCGGTCATGTTTGCGGCCAACGTGGCCAACCTCTGGGTGGCCGTGGCGCTCATTGCGCTGGCGGCGGCGGCTCACCAAGGTTGGTCGGCCAATCTGTTTACCCTGGCCTCGGACATGTTCCCGCGGCAGGCGGTTGGATCGGTGGTGGGGATTGGCGGCACGTTCGGCGCCGTGGGGGGCATGGGCATTGCCATGCTGGTGGGCGCGATTCTGCAGGCCACGGGCAGTTACGTGCCTGTCTTCATTCTGGCCGGGTGCGCCTATCTGCTGGCCCTGGCAGTGATTCAGTTGCTGGTACCCCGCCTGGAAGCCGCTCGCTTGCTGGAGGGATGAGCCGCCACGGGGCAAACCGGAGCGTCCCGACCGGGGCGGCCAGTGGCATCGCGGCGGCCAGCCAATGGTTTGCGCGTGACGCCGGGATGAAATTGGATCAAGCTGAAGCTGTCATCGAACACTGAACTGAGCATGGATTACGGGTTGAACATCAAAACGACGGGTGAACTGGATTTTGTGGCCCTGGGCGCGCTGGTCCATCGGCTGGACCCGGGGATTGTGCCGTTCCGCAAGGCCACCGAGTGCCGCATTCACGTCAGCGGCGGCGAGTTCAATTGCGCCGCCAACCTGGCGGACTGCTTTGGCCTGAAAACCGGCATCGTGACCGCGCGCGTCCAATACCCCATCGGCGACCTGATCGCCGAGCGCGTGCGGGCCATGGGAGTCAAACCGTTTTACAAGGTCTTCAAGCACGACGGGGTCCGCGGTCCGAACCATGCCACGGTGTACAGCGACCTGGGTTTCGGCGTGCGTCCGCCGGTCGTGTTTTACAACCGGAGCAACGAGGCCGGCGCCCTGCTCAAGCCGGGTGACTTCGACTGGGCAGAGATTTTTGGCCGCGGCGTGCGGTGGTTTCACAGCGGCGGCATCTTCGCGGCGCTGTCCGAGACCACCGGCGAGTTGATCATCGAAGGCATGAAGGCGGCCAAGGCTGCCGGTGCTGTGACGTCGTTTGACCTCAATTTCCGGCAGAAATTGTGGGACATCTGGGGCGGCCAGTCCAAGGCGCTGTCGGTCATGCAACGCATCGTCGAGCACGTGGACGTGCTGGTGGGCAACGAGGAGGATTTGCAGAAAGGCCTCGGGTTGAAGGGACCGGATGTCCACGCCGCGTCGAAGCTCGACCCCGGCGTGTTCATTGGGATGATGGACGAGGTCGTCAAGCACTACCCGCACGTCAAGGTCGTGGCCACCACGCTGCGCGAGGTGCACTCGACCAACCGGCACAGTTGGAGCGCGGTGGCCTGGATGGACGGCAAGACCTACCAGGCGCCGACCTGCGAGTTGGACGTGTACGACCGCATCGGCGGTGGCGACGGTTTTGCATCGGGCCTGTTTTACGGCATGTTGACAGGCGAGCCGCCGGAGCAATGCGTCCGGCTGGGCTGGGCGCATGGCGCGTTGCTGACGACCTTCCCCGGTGACACCACGATGGCCACGGTGGAGCAGGTCAAAGCCTTCGCCAAGGGCGGCTCCGCGCGGGTGCAGCGCTGAGAACAGGCGTGGTAGCGGGTCGGCAGCACTGAGGCTGGATTTGAGACCGTGGCGCAGACGGGCAGTCGGCTGCATCCCGGGTTGGCAATCCGCAGGCGTGGCAGGAACGCGAGCCTTGCCGACTGCCAGCCGGCGAAACAGCAGGTCGCCAACCGGCGCGACGCCAAAAGCAGATTGAGGCGGGCGACCATCCGCCTTTTGAACAACAGGACAAACGCAGACGATCCATGGAACCAAAAGCTGACATTGCTGTGATCGGGCTGGCTGTGATGGGCCAGAACCTGATCTTGAACATGAACGACCACGGCTTCACCGTCGTGGCCTACAACCGCACCGTCTCCAAAGTGGACGATTTCCTGGCCAACGAAGCCAAGGGCACGAAGATCCTGGGCGCGCATTCGCTGGCCGAGATGGCGGCCCTGCTCAAGAAACCCCGCCGCGTGATGCTCATGGTGAAGGCCGGCCAGGCGGTGGACGATTTCATCGAGCAGTTGCTCGGCGTGCTCGAACCGGGCGACATCATCATTGACGGCGGCAACTCGCTGTTCGAGGACACCATCCGCCGCACGAAATACGTCGAGAGCAAGGGCCTGCTTTACATCGGCACGGGCGTGAGCGGCGGCGAGGAGGGCGCCCGGCGCGGCCCCAGCATCATGCCCGGCGGCAGCCCGGCGGCCTGGCCGCATGTCAAACCCATCTTCCAGGCCATCGCCGCCAAGGCCACCGATCCCAAGACCGGAGCGGAGGAGCCCTGTTGCGACTGGGTGGGCGAGGGCGGCGCCGGCCATTACGTGAAGATGACCCACAACGGCATCGAATACGGCGACATGCAACTCATCTGCGAGGCCTACCACATCATGAAGGACGGCCTCGGCATGACGCCCGACGAAATGCACGAAGTGTTCAAGGCGTGGAACGAGGGGGAACTGAAGAGCTACCTGATCGAAATCACCCGCGACATCCTCGCCTTCAAGGACACCGACGGCCAGCCGTTGGTGGACAGAATCCTCGACACTGCCGGCCAGAAAGGCACCGGCAAATGGACGGTCATCTCCTCGCAGGAGATGGGCATCCCCATTACCCTCATCGCCGAGGCGGTTTATGCCCGCTGCGTGTCGGCCATGAAAGACCAGCGCGTGACCGCTTCCAAGGTGTTTCCCGGCAGCTCGACCCGATTCGCCGGCGACCGCCAGCAGTGGATCAACGACATCCGCAAGGCCCTCTACGCCTCCAAGATTATCAGCTACGCGCAGGGTTACATGCTCATGCGCGCCGCCGCCCGGCATTACGGCTGGAACCTTAACTACGGCGGCATCGCCCTGATGTGGCGCGGCGGCTGCATCATCCGCAGCGTGTTCCTGGGCGAAATCAAGCGGGCCTTCGACAAGAACCCGAACCTGGAGAATCTGCTGCTTGATCCGTTCTTCAAGAAAGCGATCAAGAGCTGCACGCGCAGTTGGCGCAAGGTGGTGAGCACCGCCGTGCGCAAGGGCATCCCGGTGCCGGCCCTCAGCACCGCCCTGGCGTTCTTCGACGGCATCCGCAGCGAGCGGCTGCCGGCGAACCTGCTCCAGGCCCAGCGCGACTATTTCGGCGCGCACACCTACGAGCGGGTGGACCAGCCCCGCGGCCAGTTCTTCCACACCAACTGGACCGGCACCGGCGGCCGCGTCGCCAGCGGCACATACACGGTCTGAGGACCTGTCGCTCGGCCGGCGCGCATTTTGTTGGAATGATCATACGCTCGTGGGGCCAGCCCGCTATTTGGCGGGCCGGCAGCCCGCCGCTCCGGCGTGGGCAGCAACCCGAGAGGTTGCCAGCGCCGCCACTCCAGCGGGAACGTCGCGCTACGCCAGGTGGTCCTGACGCCCAGATACGCCCCGCTGGCCGGGGCACATCTTCATGTAACCACCGTGGCGCAGACTGCCAGTCTGCTGTACCGCGGATTGTTAATCCGCAGCCGCACGAAGAAGTCCACGGCCGGCCGATTGCCAGTCGGCGATTGGCTCGCTCGCGCCCGCTCGCTTGGCCCTGCGGGCCTTGCCTTCGCTGCGCTACGGCAAGCCCTATCGCCGCCTCCCAAGCGGCTCAAGTCAGCAGGCTGCCAGTCTGCGCCACCAGCCTGTACCGCTCCCGCCGCAGTGGTCCCGGCCAGATATGCCCCGCTGGCCGGCTCGCCCGGCTGTCGGCTTGACGCCCAAGTGGTTTCCGTTGAAGTTCATCGTGTTCGAGAGCCATGGCTTCGCGACGCGCCATCAAGAAGTTCACTGACGAGGTCGCCTGGCGGTTCAGACCGGTCCGGATCATTCTGTTTGGTTCGTATGCGTACGGGCACCCGACGCCGGACTCGGACGTGGACCTGCTGGTGGTGATGCCCTGCCAAGGCCGGACGCTGGATACGGCTTTGAGAATCCGGCAGACCGTTGAGGCAGGCTTTCCGCTTGATCTCTTGGTGCGCACGCCGCGCGAGCTTCAGCGGCGTCTGGCGCTGGGCGACTTCTTTCTGCGCGAGATTGTGACCAAGGGCAAGGTCCTTTATGAAGGCGCTGACGCGTGAGTGGGTTACCAAGGCGGAGGGGGGATTTCTTCTCCTGCCTGCGTGAGGTCCGTGCGCGGCGACACCCCAATCCCGATAGCGCCTGCTTCCATGCGCAGCAATGCGCCGAAAAGTATTTGAAGGCGCGCCTGCAAGAGGCCGGACTGGCTTTCCCCAAGACGCACGATCTGCTGGAACTGCTGAGACGCGCCCTGGCCGTCGAGCCGGGGTGGCGGATTCTGACACCCGCTTTGAACCAACTGGTCAATTACGCTGTCGTGTTCCGGTATCCGGGAAGCTCGGCCAGTCAGGCGGACGCACGGAAGGCCCTGGCAGCTTGTCGTGCGGTACGGCAAGTCGTCCGGCGCAGCTTGGGCTTGAAATGCTGAAACCCTATCTTCCCGGCCCCGCGGCCAGTTCTTCCACACCAACTGGACCGGCACCGGCGGCCGCGTGGCCAGCGGCACATACACGGTCTGAGACGCCAGTGTCGCCCGGAACCTCGTGCGGCGTTGGGTCGGCGCGACGGCCCGCGCCGCCGCGCCTGTCGGCTTGTGCGGGGGCGGCCCGCCTCCGTAACTTGATGGCCCATGCGTTTCAGTGCGACGACGCTGCCCGGGCTGTGGGTGATCGAGTTGGACCGGCGGGAAGATGAACGCGGGTTTCTGGCCCGGACGTTTTGCGAACAGGAATTCGGCGCCCGGGGTCTCAATACCCGCTGGCCCCAGTGCAATCTCACCCTGACGCGCCGCCGTGGCACGATCCGGGGGTTGCACTTCCAGGCCGAGCCGAAACCGGAGATCAAGCTGGTCCGTTGCGTGGCGGGGGCGGTTTTCGACGTGGCGGTGGACGTGCGCCGAGGTTCGCCAACCTTCGGTCGCTGGGCCGCGTTCGAGCTGTCGGCCGAAAACCAGCGCGCGCTTTACATCCCCGCCGGCTTCGCCCACGGCTTTCAATGCCTGACGGACAACTGCCAGCTCTACTACCACATGTCGGAGTTCTACGTCCCGGAGCTGGCGCGGGGGATTCGTTGGGATGACCCGCAGGTCGGCATTCAGTGGCCGCTGGCCGAGGCCGAGCTGTCGGCGCGCGACCGCGCCTTGCCGTTGCTGGCGCAGTTGACATGAGAATCCTGGTCACAGGCGCCGGCGGGTTTCTGGGGTCGGCCTTCACGCGGTGCGCCCTGCAACGCGGTCACACCGTGCTGGGGTTGCTGCTGCCGGACGAGCCGCCGCCTGCCAAGCTGCCCGCCGACGGTGCGGCGGTCTGGTTGCGGGGCACGCTGGCCGACGCGCCCTGGGTCGAGTTGCGCTGCGCGCGGCCGGAGGTCTGTGTGCACTTCGCCTGGATCGCCACGCCGGGTGTGTACCTGGAGGCGCCGGAGAACGAGGACTTCCTGCGATGGAGTCTGGACTTCATCCGGCGCGTCTGCGACCTGGGCGTGGCGCACGTCGTGGGTGTTGGTACGTGCATTGAATACCGCATGACGGGCCGGCCGCTGCTCGAGGACAGCACGCCCGTCGAACCCACCACCCGCTACGCGCGTTGCAAGAACGCGCTGCGCGAGGCGCTGGCCGCCCAGGCCGCCCGTCAGGGCTGGCAGCTCGGTTGGGGCCGGGTTTTCTATCCCTATGGCGTCGGCGAGCATCCGGCCCGGCTGTGCAGCACGATTGCCCGCCAGCTCGCCCGGGGCGAAAAGCTCCTGCTCCGGACCCCGGACAGCACCAAGGACTACATTTACGTGGAGGACCTGGCCGAAGCCATCCTGCTGACGGTCGAACGCCGGTACGCGGGCGTCATCAACTGGGGCACGGGCGTCGGGGTCACCGTCAAGCACCTGGCGGACACGCTGGCCGGGCTGCTCGGCCGGCCGGACCTCATCGAAGTTGCGCCCGACCGGCAGCCCGACCCGTTCAACTACGTCGTGGCGGATGCCGGGCGACTGCGCAACCTGGGCTGGCAGCCCAGACACAGCCTCGTGGACGGACTGCGGAAGCTTGTCCAAGCCGTGCGCCCGCCCGGGTAATCCGGGTCGTGCGTTCAGACGCGGCTCGGGTTGCCGCGGGGGTGGTGGCGAACGCAAGGGTTCGTTTGCCAGTTGTCAGGCTGCGCGGGCCGGTGGCACACTGGCGCCATGGGTTCACCCGTGAAAGTGGCTGTGCTGGGCGCCGGCGCGCTGGGCCAGCATCACACCCGGATTTACGCCGAGCTGGCGGCTGCAGGGCAGGTCGAGTTGGTCGGGGTTTACGACATCGTTCCCGAGGTGGCCAAGCGGGTGGCCACACGCCACGGCTGCGCCGTGCTAGGCTCGCTGGCCGAGGCCGCGTCAAGAGCCGAGGCGCTGAGTCTCGTCACGCCCACCACCACGCACTACGACCTGGCCCGCGCCCTGTTGACCGAGGGCAAACATCTGTTGATCGAGAAGCCGATGACGGACAACGCGGCGCAGGCGGCCGAGTTGGTGCAGCTTGCGCAGCAGCGCCGCTGTGTGCTGCAGGTCGGCCACGTCGAGCGCTTCAATCCCGTGTTCCGCTACCTTCAAACCGTGGTGGCGCAGCCGCGGTTCATCGAGGCCCACCGGCTGTCGCCCTACCCGGCGCGCAGCACCGATATCGGCGTCGTGCTGGACCTGATGATCCACGACCTGGACGTGGTGCTGGCGTTCGTGCAATCGCCGGTGACCCGCGTGGATGCCGTGGGCATCCCGGTGTTGAGCCGGAGCGAGGACATTGCCAACGCCCGCTTGCATTTTGCCAACGGCTGCGTGGCCAACCTCACCGCCAGCCGTGTCAGCCCGGAGCGACTGCGCAAAATCCGCGTCTTCAGCGGCGGGGCATCGCCGTGCTACGTGTCGCTCGACTACCGGGCGCAGGAGGGGTTCATCTACCGGCTGGCGCGCGACGGCGAGCCGGAAAGCTCGGCGTTGCGCAAGCTGCTGGCGGGCGGCCTGGGTGTGGGGCGCGACCGGCTGGTGGTCAGCCAGTTCGGCGGCAAACGCATCGTGCGCGAGCCGGTGCCAATTGCCCGGGATGAGCCGCTGAAGTTGGAGCTGCAGCACTTTGTGGCATGCGTGCGCGAAAGGCATACCCCGCTGGTCAGCGGCGAGTCCGCCAAGCGCGCCCTGGACCTGGCCCTGGAGATTAGCCAACGCATCCAGGCCGCCGAGTCGTTCGTGGCTGGTTGAAATGTCCGCCGCCCGATCGCCGGAAAAGAGCCGCCTTCGATACCCTCCTGCAAGAAGCCCGCCCGTGGCGCGGCCAGCCGGCAGGCAGGTGTCAGATCGGCTGGCCCGGGCGGACTTTGATCACCCCCCCCTTCCGCAGCGCAGCCAGCCTGTGGTTTACGGCGTCGCCAAAACGCCGCTTCGGCTGAGGCGGCAAGCCGGAAGGTTACCGGCATTGCCGTAAGCTGGAAGCTGGCGCCACGAGACGTGGTGGATCCGTCCAGATGCAGCCGGCCGGCCGGGGCGGGTGGGCGCAGAGTTGGGTGCGTGACGCGACACGGGCAAGATAGCCGGCGTGCAACGGTTGGCCGCCTTCTGCTGCTTGGGCGGGAGATTGCTGGCGGGCGCAACTTGACCGAGGTCGCCCGGCTGGCCAACGAGTCCCTCCAGGTCGGCGTGGACCGCGCCAACGGTCGGTTGGGCGAGTGGTTCCACCGCGCTGCCGGGCACTATTTCATGGCGGCGGCTGATGGACCCGGCGGCCTTTGGGAACTGGGCCTTGGGGGACTCGGGACGCTTGGCCCAACGGACAGGTGTACGCGGGGCTGAAACTCGCAGCGGCAGGCGGAACAGGCCGGGGCGGTTTGGAGTTCCGCGACGGTCGGCCCGTCGGTAGTGTGCGGCCATGCTGAACTACATCTGGCTGGCGCTGGTTTTGGGCGCGGTGCTGTTGGCCGGTTGGAATGGCCAGTGGAAGGCGGTTACCGACAAGAGCCTCGACATGGCCAAGGTGGCGGTGGTGGACATCGCGCTGCCGCTGGCGGGGATCATGGCTCTGTGGCTGGGCGTTATGCGCCTGGCGGAGCGTGCGGGTCTGGTGGCTGCATTGGCACGCGCCCTTCGCCCCTTGTTGCGCCGGCTGTTCCCGGACGTGCCTCCGGATCATCCCGCGATGGGTTCGATGGTCATGAACATGGCCGCCAACATCCTCGGGCTTGGCAACGCCGCCACGCCCCTGGGGCTGCGGGCCATGAAGGACCTGGCCACACTCAACCCGCGACCGGGCACGGCCACCAACGCCATGTGCACGTTTCTGGCCATCAACACCGGCTCGATCCAGCTCATTCCCGTCACAGCCATCGCTGTTCTGGCGGCGAACAACGCGGCGCAACCCACGGCCATTATCGGCACGGCCCTCGTCGCCACCGCTTGCGGCGCGGTAACCGCCGTTACCATGGCCCGGTTGCTGGAGCGGTTGCCGTGGTTTCGTCTGCCGCCGCCCCCGCCCGGCCCCGCTGGCGGCAGCGGGACAACGACGGCGGAAAACGGCGCGACCGGCGATGCCCAAAGCGGCTGTAATGCGGAGGGGCGGAATGACTCGCAGGCGGCGACTGCACAATCGCCGGATGGTGATGTCCCTGCCCTGGCACCGTTGCGGGGCTGGGCCGTGGGGGTGCTGGGATTGTTCCTGGCAGTCTTTGGAGGCGCATGTTTGCGGCTGACGTTTCCCGGCCTGTTTGGTGCGGCAGCCGGGGAGGCGACATCGGGTTTGTTCGTGCGCGGGGTGAGCGCGGTGTCAACGCTGGCCATCCCGTTTTTGCTGGCCGGCTTCCCTCTGTATGCGGCCCTGCGGGGGGTGAAGGTCTATGAAGAATTCGTGGCGGGCGCCAAGGAGGGCTTCGCGGTGGCGGTGCGGATCATGCCGTATCTGGTGGCGATTCTGGTGGCGATTGGGATGTTCCGGGCCGCCGGCGGCATCGAGCTGCTGAGCCGGGCGTTGTCGCCCGCCATGCAGGTGCTCGGGTTTCCGACGGAGCTGCTGCCGCTGGCTCTGATGCGCCCGTTGAGCGGCAGCGGCACGCTGGGGGTGTTCACCGAGTTGGTGCAACAGCACGGGCCGGACAGCCTGATCGCCCGGATGGGCGGCACAATCTTTGGCAGCACGGAAACGACGTTTTACGTGCTGGCGGTGTATTTCGGCTCGGTGGGCATCCGGCGCACACGCCACGCGGTGCTGGCGGGTTTGGCAACCGACCTGGTGGCCGTGGTGGTGTCAGTGGCCGTTTGCCGGTTGGTGTTTGGCTGATGAACCGGTCAACCAACCGCGCCGCAGTGGTCCTGCTGGGTGCGGCTGGCGTGGGCGGGACGTTGCCACTTCTCGTAAACCGACACCCGGGCAGGCGGCACGTTGAGCCAGACGACGGTCGAGTGAACAACCCGGAAGGGGGCGCTGCCGGGCGGCTGGCCGTTGCCGATGTGGTAGGTGTATTGAATCCAACGCCCGCCCGGGGGCAACACGGTGTGGATTTGATGGCTGATGGAGACGCGGTCCGCCTCCGTGAACTGCCGCAAGGGCAGGCTGGAAACCACAGCCACGAACTGCCGACCAGCCGCCGTGTGCGGCTGGAGCAGCTCCAGCAAGCGACGGGCATCGCCCGTGATGACGTGAGTGGCCGGAAAACGCCGGCGCAACAGGTCGGCCAGCGCCGGCGTGGCTTCAATGGCCAGCAGTCGCTCCTGCGGCAAGCCACACTCGAACAGGGCCTCGGTGACGGCCCCGGTGCCCGGCCCCAGCTCCAGCACCCAGCCGTTGGGCGGCGGGGTCACCCACCTGGCCATGGCCAGGGCCAGGCGCTTGGAGCTGGGCGCCACCGCGCCAATGCACTTGGGCGCGCGCAGCCACTGCTCCAGCAGCAAGGACGTGTCACCAAGCTTGCCCAACAAACTCATGATTCGTGCACTTTGCGGTTCTCCGACGCCAGGTGGCCCGCTGAAACCTGCCTGCTGACCGCGCCGGACGCCAGCCGGAAACGGTCAATCCGCGGCGACTTCCTGCGGCCCCTTGCCGCCGTTGACCAGAAACAACACGGCCATGCGGACCGCCAAGCCGTTGGTCACCTGCTCCAGAATCACCGAGCGCTGGCCGTCGGCCAGGTCGCTCTCAATCTCCACGCCCCGGTTGATTGGCCCCGGGTGCATGATCAGCACGTCCGGCTTGGTGCGGGCCATGCGGTCCCGGTTCAGGCCGAACAGTTGGGTGTATTCATTGATGCCGGGGAACATGGTCTTGCGCTGGCGCTCGTGCTGAATGCGCAACAGGTTGATGATGTCGGCATCCCGGATGGCCTCCTCCACATCGTAGGTGATGCGGCAGCCCATCCGCTCGAAGGTGCGCGGCACCAGCGTGGCCGGCCCGCACAAGGTCACCTGCGCCCCCAGCTTCGTCAGCGCCCAGATATCCGACCGCGCCACGCGGCTGTAGAGAATGTCCCCCAGGATCGTGACCTTCAGCCCCTGGATGCGCCCTTTTTTCTCGCGGATGGTGAACGTGTCGAGCAGCGCCTGGGTCGGATGCTCGTGGGCGCCGTCGCCGGCGTTAATGACGTGGGCCTTGAGCACCCGCGCCAGGAAATGCGGCGCGCCCGCCGCGGTGTGCCGGATGACGATGAAATCCACGTTCAGCGCCTCCAGGTTGCGGGCCGTGTCCTTGAGGGTTTCGCCCTTCTTGAGGGACGAGGCCTCGGCGGTGAAATTGATGATGTCGGCGGACAGACGCTGCTCGGACAACTCGAAACTGGTGCGGGTGCGGGTGGACGGTTCGACAAACAGGTTGACCACCGTCTTGCCCCGCAGAGCCGGGACTTTCTTGATCACCCGCTCTCCCACCGCCTTGAACGCCCGGGCCGTGTCCAGCACCGTCAGGATTTCCTCGGCGCTCAGCGATTCAATGTCCAGCAGGTGCTTGCGCGTCCAGCTCATGGTTTTTCGAGTACAACCTGATCCTCCCCCGTGTCCTCCGACAGCTTGACATGAACCTGCTCGGTTCTGGCGGTGGGAACGCTCCGGCCGACAAAGTCCGCTTTGATGGGCAGCTCGCGGTGACCGCGGTCCACCAGCACGGCCAGTTGAATCCGGGTGGGGCGGCCGAAGTCGTTGAGCGCGTCCATCGCCGCCCGAATCGTCCGCCCGCTGAACAACACGTCGTCCACCAGCACCACCGTCTTGCCCGTGACGTCAAACGGGATCAGCGTCGGCTGCACCCGCGGCGCCACCCGCTGGTCCAGGTCATCCCGATGCATCGAGACATCCAACGCCCCCACCGGCACCGGGTGCCCCCAGATCCCGGCCAGGACCAGCGCCAGCCGCTGCGCCAGCAGGATGCCGCCGCGCTGAATGCCCACCAGCACCACCCCGGTGGACTGCGCGTTGTGCTCGGCGATCTCGTGGGCGATGCGCGACAAGGCCCGTTGGATCGCCGCCGCGTCCAGCAGGAGGATGGTCTCAGCCATAAGGATGATTTCCGGCCCCGTCCGGGCGGCAGCAAGGCGAAGCCTGTGCCCGCCCCCTGGCCCAACCCGGCTGGTCCGGGCCGGTTTGGTTGAAGCGTGATGTGGATTGCGTGTGGGGTGGCTTCACTGGCCCGACTGGGCCGCCGCAGCTTGGCGCTCCCGCTCTTTGCGCCATTGGGAGCGATGTTTGATGATCCAGTCTGTCAGAGCCCGTTCGAACCCGATGTCGTGGCCGGCCTTTTCGGACTCGATCCATTTGTGTTTGAGTATTTCCTCCCGTTCCGCCTGAAACTCGCGGTAGAGAGCTGAGTCGCGCAGCAGCCGGTCGCCACTCGGTTCTCTCAATTCGTCTGCCATACGCCGCAAACTGTCCTGTTCAGCAATGCGGCACTTTAACCGGTCTGCCCCGCCGTGACAATCAAATCTTGCGTCCGGGCACAGGGCGCAGCGCACCGTGACGAGACCACCGTGGCGCAGACCGTGCGCCCGCGCATGCCGCGCTCCCCCGTGGCGCGGGCGGGTATCGCGCTTTGCCAATCCACAACCGCCCGAAAAACGCCGCCGCCAGCGCGACACGCAATTTCATCTGGGCACAGAGCCGCAAGGCGCTAAACTGCGGTCATGGACAAGGTGAGACTGGGCATCATTGGCATGGGAAACATCGGCCGTTACCACGCCGACTATTTGCGCAGCGGCAAGGTCAAGCGGTGCGAGTTGGTGGCGGTATGCGACGCGGTTGCGCCGCTGGACGCCTACAAGCCCCTGGCCACGTTCACGGACGGGGAGGGGCTGATCCGGTCCGGAGCCGTGGATGCGGTGCTGATTGCCACTCCGCACTTTCAGCACACTACGCTGGGGATTGCGGCCCTGGACGCCGGCATCCACGCCATGGTCGAGAAACCCATCTCGTCGCACAAGGCGGATGCCGAGCGGCTGATCGCGGCGGCGCGGCGCAACCCGCGCGTCGTGTTCGGCGGGATGTTCCAATTGCGCACCGAGCCGCGCTACCTGAAGATGCGCAAGCTGATCCAGGACGGGGAGCTGGGCCAGTTGGTGCGGGTGAACTGGATCAACACCGACTGGTATCGCACGGAGGCCTATTTTGCCAGCGGGGGATGGCGCGCCACCTGGAAAGGCGAGGGTGGCGGCGTGCTGCTGAATCAGTGCCTGCACAACCTGGACACGCTGCAATGGCTGGTGGGCATGCCCCAGCGGGTGCGCGGCTTTTGCCAGTTCGGGCGTTACCACCAGATCGAGGTCGAGGACAACGTCACGGCCTACCTGGAATGGGCCAACGGCGCCACGGGAGTCTTCGTCAGCTCCAGCGGCGAGGCGCCGGGGACAAACCGGTTCGAGATCGCGGGCACACGCGGCCGGCTGGTGCTGGAGAACAACCAGCTCAGGTTTACCCGCAACGAGGCGGACATGATCGAATTCAGCCGGACGGCCAAGCAGGGCTTCGCGCAGCCGGAGGTCTGGCACGTCGAAATCCCGTTCCAAAACGCCGTGCTGCCGCACGCGATCATGCTGCAGAACTTCGTCAACGCCATCCTGGACGGCGAGCCGCTTATTGCGCCCGGCGCCGAGGGCATCCACTCGGTGGAATTGGCCAACGCGATCGTGTTTTCGTCGCTGCTGGACCGGACGGTGGACCTGCCGATGGACGGCGCGGCCTGGGAAGCCAGGTTACAACAGCTCATCGCGGAGTCGAAGGTGCAGAAGAAGGTGATGGCGGTGGAGGCGACCGATTTCACGGCGTCGTTCCGCCGGTGACCCGGCGGCGCGGCGCGGCCGGGGGCGTCCGGTGGACGGAGGCGTTGGCAACAAACACGGGGCGGCTTTGGGCATGCGGCGGCCGCCGCTGGAGCGGATGGTGCAAATCCATCAGGCCATCCGGGCCGGCCGCTATCCCAACGCCACGACGCTGGCCCAAGAGTTGGAGGTCAGTGTCAAATCCATCCAGCGCGATTTGGAGTTCATGCGCGATCGGTTGGCGCTGCCGGTTGCCTACGATGCGCGGCGGTTCGGCTATTACTACACGGAGGACGTGGAGGCCTTTCCCACGGTGCAGATCACCGAGGGGGAGTTGATGGCCCTGGTGGTGGCCGAAAAGGCCCTGCAGCAATACCGGGGCACGACCTTCGAGAAGCCGTTGGTGAGCGCCATCCGCAAGCTGGCCCAAGGTTTGCCGGATACGATCTCTCTGAACCTGGCCGAGGTGGAGCAGGCCATTTCCTTCCGCACCCGCGCCGAGCCGGTGTTGGACCTGCGGTTGTTCGACACACTGGCCCGGGCGGTGGCACGCCGGCAGCAACTTCGGATCGCCTACCGGAAGCCCGGCCAGCCCCGCCCGGAGCTACGGGTCATTGATCCCTACCACCTGGCCAATATCAATGGCGAGTGGTACCTGTTTGCCCACGACCATCTCCGGGGCGCGCTGCGCACGTTTGTGCCCAGCCGGATGCACGCCGTCACGCCCACCGGCAAGACATTCCAGCGGCCGGAGGGCTTTTCGCTGGAGCAGCGGCTGCGCGCCAGTTTCGGCGTGCGGCACGGGGAGGGGAATTACCTGGTGGTGCTGCAGTTCGGCCCGCGGGTGGCCGACTACGTGAAGGAGAAACGGTGGCATGAGTCGCAACGCCTGCGCGCGCTGCCCGATGGCGGGGTGGAACTGCGGCTGCGGTTGTCCGGGCTGGAAGAGGTAGCCCGGTGGGTGTTGAGCTGGGGCGGGGAGGCGCGCGTCGTGCGGCCGCCGGCCCTGGTGAGCCTGGTGCGGCAGGCTGCCCGGCGTCTGTTGGCTGCCCCACGGCGCGGGCGGCAGCGCAAACCGGCCCGCGCTCGACCCGCGGCGCGTCAATAGCTGGTCGACTCCAGCTTCACCTTGCCCCGGAAAATCCAGTAGATACTGGCCGTGTAAGCCAGCACCAGCGGCATCCCGATCAGCGCGATGGTGAGCATCACGCTCAGCGTCTTGGGCGAGGAAGCCGCATTGTGGATGGTCAGGCTGTGGGCCACGTCCGGGTTGCCGGGCACCAGGTTCGGATACAGCCCCAGCGCCAGCAGGGTCATCAACGCCAGCATGGCCACGCAGGAGGACAGGAAGGCCCGCCAGTCCCGGCCGCGTCGGATTTCGCGTGGGACGTTGACAATGGCCAGCAGGTTCAGCACCGGCACGATGAACAACCACGGATGCGCCCGCAGCCGCGCCGTCATGTGCGGCACGGTGAACACCGTGGCCAGCGTGGTGACCACGTAACAGACAATGAAGAACACGATGCAGCGGTTGACCCAGTGCCGAAGTTTGTCGTGCAGTTCGCCCTCGGTCTTGAGCAGGGCATAAATCGCCCCGTGCATCATGAACAACGCCACCGTCGTGACGCCCAGCACCAGCGCGTAGGGATTCAGCAGACTCCAGAACGTGCCGGTGAACTCGCCGCGCGCATCCAGCGGGATGCCGCGGACGATGTTGCCCATCGCCACGCCGAGCAACAGGCCGGACAACACGCTGCCCGCGCTGAAGCTCACGTCCCACATCTGCCGCCACCAGCGCATCGGCTGTTTGCTGCGGAACTCGATGGCCACGGCCCGGAAGATCAACGCCGCCAGCAGCAGCATGAACGCGAGGTAAAAGCCGGAAAACACCGTGGCATACACGCCGGGGAACGCCGCGAACAGCGCGCCCCCGCCTGTGACCAGCCAGACCTCGTTGCCGTCCCACACCGGCCCGATGGCGTTGAGCATGATGCGCCGCTCCTCGTCTTTCTTGGTGAACAAGTGCAGCGCGCCCACGCCCAGGTCAAAGCCGTCCAGCATGGCGTACCCGGTGAACAGCACCCCGACGAGGATGAACCACGTCGTGTTGAGATCAAGGTTGCCGAAGGTCATGGTCGTCAGAAAATCCGAAGCACGAAATCCGAAATCCGAAACAAAGCCGAATGACCAAATCCCGAATGTCCCAAACGGCGGAATTCTCCGCTCCGGCCTTCAGTCTGGGATTTTGGACCTTTAAGCATCTGAAGCTGTTTCGGATTTCGAGTTTAGGATTTCAGATTTGGGGTTTGAGGGTTGGTGGGCAAGGCCAGTTTGCCGCTGGGCGTCAGGTCCGCCGCGTCCGGCCCGTGCTGGATTTTCTCGTTGAGCAGGTAGATGAACACGGCGAACAGCAGCATGTAAATCAGCGTGAACAAAACCAGCGACGCGAGCACCGCGTTGGCGCCGACCACGGGGGACAGGCCGTCGGAGGTGCGCATCAGGCCATAGACAATCCAGGGCTGGCGGCCCACCTCGGCGGCGAACCAGCCGGCCTGATTGGCAATTTGCGGGCCGAGGACCGACAGGACCAGCAGCAGCAGCAGCCAGCGCTTTTCCACCAGCGAGCCGCGCCAGGAAAAAAACACCCCCAGCACCGCCAGGCCGATCAGACCGAAGCCGATCCCGATCATGATGTGGTAAACCTGAAACGTCAGGTTGACCGGCGGCCGGTCCTCCGGCTTGAACTCGCGCAGCCCTTTCACCGGCTTGGCGGCGTCGCCGTGCACAAACCAGCTCAGCATCCCGGGAATCTGCACGTTGAACAGGAGGCGCTCGTTCCGTTCGTCCACCCAGCCCAGAACCGCCAGCGGCGCGTTGGACCGCGTCTCGTAAAGCCCCTCGAACGCCGCCAACTTGGCCGGCTGGTTCCTGGCCACGCCCACCGCGCTTTGGTGGCCGGTGACCAGCGACAGCAGCGAGGCCACCAGCGCCGCCGTCAGCCCCACACGCAGACCCGCGCGCGCAAAGTCGAGGTGCTTCTTCTTGAGCAGATACCACGCGCTGACGCTCACGACCAGAAACGCCCCGGCCTGCCACGCGCCGCACAAGGTGTGCAGCAGCCGGTCCACCGACGACGGATTGAAAACCATGGCCCAAAAGTCGGTGATCTCCGCGCGCGGGCCGGTGGCGGTTTGCACGATGTGATAACCGGCGGGCGTCTGCATCCAGGAGTTGGCTACCACGATCCAAACCGCGCTGAAATGCGCGCCCAGGCACACCATGCACGTGGCAAAAAAGTGCATGGCGCGGCTGACCCGGTTCCACCCGAAGATCAACAAGGCCAGGAAACCGGACTCCAGGAAGAACGCGAAGATGCCCTCGGCGGCCAGCGCGCTGCCAAACACGTCCCCCACGTAGCGCGAGTAGGCGGCCCAGTTTGTGCCGAACTCGAATTCCAAGACGATGCCCGTGGCCACACCGATGGCGAAGGTGAGCGCAAACACCTTGGTCCAGAACCGCGCCAATTGATGGTAGAGCGGGTTGTTCGTGCGCAGCCAGAGCGCCTCGAAAGTCACGAGCAACACCCCCAGGCCGATGCTCAGTGGCGGGTAAATGTAGTGGAACGCCGCCGTGGCGGCGAACTGGATCCGGGCCAGCGTCAGCACGTCCATACGGGCCGCAATTTGGCACAGCACACGGTCCGGTCAAGACACCGCTGCACCGGCCAACATTCCAACCCAACCCGCTGGCGGCCGCCTGGTCGCCTGGGGAGCGGCCGGTCCGTGCCGTCGCGGGCCGCGCCCGGCCACCCCGGCCGCGCCGCAGGTTACGGTTTGCGGGATTCGATGGCGTCGAACAGCTCGGCCAGGCTTTGCAGCGGCACGTCGGGTTTGGGATTGAGTGTCTGGCGCAAGTACGCCAGCGCCTCCGGGATGTTGCGGACGGATTTGGGCAGCGTGGCGGCGGCGGCGTTGGCGTGGCCGCCCCCCTGGAGTCGCTCGGCCAGCTTGAGCGCCTCGCCGTTGCGGCTGCGAATGCTCACGCTGACCACCCCGTTGCCGCGGCGCACGGCGGTCAGCAGCACCGGATACCGCGTGGCCTGCTCCTCCAGCAGGGCGTGCACAATGAGGTTGTGGTTGCCCACGACCGTCTCCACAAAACCGACTCCGGGCGTGATTTCCTGCACGCGGGCGCGGCTCCACGCCAGCCCCAGCGGGTTCTCGATGCGCCGCTTGGCGGCCATGACTTCCAACAACGGATGGTCCAGCAGCCGCTCGATTTCCCCCTCCAGCAGCGCGTGCAGATTCCAAAAGCCGTAAATCTTCACCAGGTTGGCGTAGTCGGTGGCCAGCACGAAGTCCGGGTCGTTCTCCCAAAACAGGTCGGCCACATCGTTCAGATGCACCAGCCGGTCCAGCGCCGGCGAGCCAAGCCCGTGTTGGCAGGCCTGCTCGTAGCAGAGACGGCCGGCAGACTTGGCCGGGTCGTGGATCAGATGGGCGTGCTTGGGCGCAGCATCCGTGATGTGATGGTCGAGAATGACCCAGCCGGCCCGGTCCATCCGCGGCTCGAACGTCAGGTCTGTGACCCACGCCGTGGTCTCGGTCATCGGACGCTGCCGCAGGCCGTGGTGGTTCCACGCCTCCAGGCGCACATCGGCGTCGAACAGCTTGCGGGCCAAGCGGCTGAGCAGCACCCCGGCCACAAGGCCGTCCAGGTCGCCGTCGTGGGTCAGGATGACATCCGGTCTGCGCAACGTCAGCATGGCCACACGGTAGGCCACAAAAGCGTCTGTGGCCAGAAGGGATTCACCAGCCCGGTTGCGGTGCGGTGGGAACGCCCGGCCCTGGGCAGACCGGCGATGGGGGCAGCGTGCGGCTGCTGCCGCAGCGGTTGACGGCCCGGATGGGGCTTGTTACACCGCCGCCGGCAATATGAGCACATCAGCCGGAACAGTCGCAGGCCGAATCGCCGTGATCACCGGGGCGAGCCGTGGCTTGGGTAGAGCCATTGCCGGGGCCCTGGGCGGGGCCGGCGCCAGGCTGGTGTTGGCGGCGCGCGACGCCGCGGCATTGGAGCGTGTTGCCGCGGAGCTGCGGGCGCGCGGCGTGGAGGCGGTGGCTGTGCCCACGGACGTGACCGACGAGGTCCAGGTGGCGCGCCTGGCGGACGAGGTGCGGACGCGCTTTGGCGCGGCGCACATCCTGGTCAACAACGCCGGCATGAACCTGCGCAAGCCCGTCACCGAATTCACTCTGGAAGAATGGCGGCGGGTGCTGGACACGAATCTGACCAGTGTTTTCTTGTGCTGCCGGGCGTTCGTTCCGTTGCTCAAGGGCCACGGCTACGGGCGGATTTTGAATCTGACTTCCATCATGAGCCACGTGGCGCTGGCGGGCCGCACGGCCTACGCCGCCAGCAAGACCGGCCTGCTGGGTTTCACGCGCGCCCTGGCGCTCGAGCTGGCGCCCGAGGGCATCACCGTCAATGGCATCAGCCCCGGCCCGTTTGCCACCGAGATGAACCGCCCGCTGATGCAGAATCCCGACCTGAACACGAAGTTCCTGACCAGCATTCCCCTGGGCCGCTGGGGACGGCCGGAAGAAGTCGGCCAACTGGCCCTCTACCTGTGCTCCGAGCAGGCCGGGTTCATCACCGGTGCTGACATCTTGATTGATGGCGGGTGGTGCGCACAGTGAAGGGCGGCAGCCCGGATGCGGCCTGCTGGCCCCAGCAGCCATGCGGGCCGGAGCGGGCCAACGCGCCCCAGGCAGGGGCGCCGTGCTCCGCCGGCGGTGTTTCGGGCTTCCACTTGCCGGTAACCATCCGTAGATTCACCTGCGATGTTGTGCTTCGCACGAGCGTCCGTTCACCCGCTGCCGTCCCCGTCCCTGACCCTCGGGCTGGAAGCCCTGTGCCGGGCCGCCGGGTTGGGCCGAGCTGCGAGCGGCTTGGCGGCTGCAAACGGCTGCGTCCGCCGGCGCATTCCGCCGGGCCGCGGGCATGATTCGAGTCGCGGCGCTTCCCAAAGCAGGCCGGCCGCATGACCGACCCGCAAGCCAGCCGGTCAGGTACCGACAACCCGCCCACGGGTCACGGTTCATTTTTCCGCCAGAGCGGCTGGCTGATGCTGGCCAACGTGGTGGGTGGCGCGCTGATGTGGGCGGTCCATTTCCTCAACAAGTTCATTCCGCCGGGGGAGTACGGCAGTTTCGGGGCGTTGCTGGCAGTGGTGATGTTGCTGCCCACGCTGCCGGTGCAGATGGTGTTGGCGCAGCAAACCGCCCAGGCCATTGCGACGCGCCGGGAGCGGGCTGTGGCCGGGGTGATTCACGCTGTTTGGTTGGTGACGACGCTGGTGTGGTTGGTGGGGGCAGTGGTGGTGCTGGGCTTCCAAGACACCATCCTGGCGCGCTGGCACATGAACAGCCCGGCGGGGCTGTGGATCACACTGGTGATTGTGCTGTTGTCGCTCTGGCTGCCGATGTTCTGGGGTGTGTTGCAAGGCCAGCAGAACTTCCTGTGGCTGGGCTGGAGCATGTTGGCCAGCGGCTTCGGGCGGCTGGCGGTGGCGGTGCTGGCGGTCTTGGTGCTGCGGGTGTATGCCGCCGGCATGATGGCCGGGGTGCTGTTGGGCACGGCGCTGGGCGTGGGCTTGGCGGCTTGGCAAACCCGCCGGCTGTGGTGGTTGCGGGCCGAGCCTTACGAGGCCCGGGCGGTGTGGCGGCAGATCATCCCACTGGCCCTCGGGTTTCTGGGGTTTCAAATCCTGTTTACCGGCGACACCATCCTCGTGAAGGCCTGGTTCAGCCAGGACCAGGTGGATTTCTACGTGAGCGCCGGGACGCTGTCGCGGGCGCTGCTCTGGCTGGTGTTGCCGCTGGCGGCAGTCATGTTTCCGCGGCTGGTCCACAGCGCCGCGCGGGCGGAGAAGTCCGACCTGAGCGGCAAGGTGCTGTTGGCCACGGTGGCGCTGGCGCTGGTGGGGGCCGCGGCACTGGCGCTGCTCGGGCCGTGGGTGGTGCGGTTGGTGTACAAGCCAGAGTTTGTGGCGGTGGCCTCGGCGCTGCTGCCGTGGTACGCAGGGGCCATGGTACCGCTGGCGGCGGCCAACGTGCTGTTGAATCAATTGCTGGCGCGACCGGCGGCCAGTCTGGTGCCGGCAGTGTGCGTGCTGGGTTTGGCGATCGCTTACGTAGTTGCCCTGAGCCTGTTCCACGACCGGCTGGTCACGGTGTTGCAGGTCATGGGCCTGTCGAACGTCGCCTTGTTGGGCGTGTGCGGTTGGTTTGCCTGGCGGGCGGCGGCCTTGCGGAGGCAATCCGAAGCACCGGCGCGCTGAACGCCGCTCAGGCTGCGGGCGACGGTGGAGAAGCCGGCGGGCGGCGAGAGTCCGGCCCGGGCAACGGGCGCGGGGCGCGCAGCTTCTTGTAAACCCAGGCCTCCAGCGGACTGAGCGGGCGCAACCAGCGGTAAAAGGGCGAGTAGATCAGCCGGATGCGGAGGGTCGAAAGAAACATCGTCAGCGAGGTCCGGAACAGGGTGACCTTCGAGCCGATCTGGTCGGTCCATTCCGTGGGGACTTCGAGGATGCGGCAGCCGGCCCGTTTGAGCGAGTAAAGGAGGTTGATGTCGAAGGCCATGTCGGCGATCAGCAGCGTGGCGTGGACCTTCTCGACGGCCTCGCGCCGCATGACTTTGGCGCCGCACTGCGTGTCGCGGATGTTCATCCAGAAGAAAGCCTGGACGATGAGATGGAAGACGCGACTGGCGAGGCGGCGTTTGCGGCTTTGGGCCTGGTGCAGCACCGCGCCCGGTAGCCAGCGCGAGCCGATGACGCAATCCGCTTCGTCCAGACGCCGCACCAGGTCATGAAACGCCCGGGGCGGCGTGGCGCCATCGGCGTCCACGTAGCCAATCGCCTCCGCCTGGGCCGCCAGCTTGAGGCCTTCGATGAGCGCGCCCCCTTTGCCGATAGGCTCGGGGAAGTCCAGCCACCGGATGGCCGGGTAATCCCGGGCCACGCGCTCGACCACGCCCCGGGTGTTGTCCCGACATCCGTTGAGCACCACCACAAGCTGGAATGGGCCGTGGTAGTTCTCCTGGAAATACCGACCGTAGGCGCGCAGCACCGGCTCGATGCGGTGCTCCTCGTTGTACGCCGGGATGAGCAACAGCAGGCTTGGCTCGCGCACGCGCCTCTGACTACCAGAGGCCTGCCGAAAAGCAATGACAGACGCGCCGGGCCGGCAAACCGCGTCGCCGTGCAGATTCGGTTTTACGCCCTGCCGCAGCAGGACCATACTTGCCGAAGTGAAGGTCGGCTGGAAGCCTCGTTCCCGTTGCCTGGCGCAGTGGAACCTGTGGGCATGGGGCGCAGCCGTGTCGTCGGTGCTCGTGGCCGGGTCGGGTTGGGGCGCCCTCGATCCGCGGCTGCTTCCGGTGGGGGCGCCCTGGCGGTATTACCTCGTGGCGGACGACTCCCCGCCGCCGGAGGAGGATTGGCGCGCGCCGGAGTTTGACGACTCGGCGTGGCCCGAGGGGTGTTCCGGTTTCAGCCTGGCGGGGGACGAGTTCACACGACTGGCCGGCTCCAACCCTGCGGCGGCCCTGTTTCGGGGGCGGTTTTGGATTAATGACCCTGCCGAGGTGCAGTGGCTGGTGTTGCGGGTGGACTATGTGAGCGGCTTTGTGGCCTGGCTGAACGGCCGCGAGATTGCCCGACGGGGTGTGGCCGGCGCCCCGCCGCCGTTTGATGCCCTGGCGATTTCACACGCCCGCTATGCGACCGAGGAGTTGGATGTCAGCGCGCACCGCGATGCCTTGCGAGCCGGCACGAACGTGCTGGCCATCCAACTGCACGCAGCGGAGTCCCCGGCGCTCAACCTGGTCCTGGTCCCGGAGCTGTGCGCCAACTTCCCGCGCGGTCCGTTCCTTCAAAATGCCGGACCGCATGGCGTGGCGATTCTCTGGCGCACGCCCGTCCCGGCCGACACGACCGTCGAGCACGGTCCGACACCCGGGCTGGGATTGCTTTGGACCGACCCAACCCCCACCACGAATCATACGGCCGTGTTGAGCGGGCTTGAGCCGGGCGCGTCGTGGTTTTATCGGGTGCGCGGCGCGGCGGGAACGAATGCCGCCGTCTCGCCCGTGTACGGCTTTCGGCCCCTGCGGGCCAGCGGCGACGTGGCCTTCGCGGTGTTGGGCGACAGCGGGTCGGGCTGGCCCTCGCAGTTCCAGGTGGCTTCCTGTCTGGCGACGGCGGCCGTGGACCTGGTTTTGCACGTGGGGGACATCACGTATCCGACATTGAACCGCGGCCTGGTGGACACCCGCTGTTTGAGCGTGTACGGCGCGTTGATGCGCACCACGCCCTTTTTCTTCACGCCCGGCAACCACGACCTTTACGCCGACCCGCTGACGACCTATCTGGAGGCGTTTCACATGCCGACCAACCCTGTCACCGGCACGTCGCACTTTTACTCGTTCGACCACGGTGACGCGCACTTTGTGGCGCTGTTTGTGCCCACGTTGATGAACTTCGGCGGCACGGCGCCGTATGCGCTGCGGCCGGGCGGGGCGCAGTTGGCGTGGCTGACCAACGACCTGGCGGCCACCTCAAAACCCTGGCGCATTGTCTTCCTGCACAGCCCGCTGTTCAGCTCGGGCGGACACCGGTTCGACGATTGGAACTACAACGGCGTGGCCGACCGGCTGGAGCTGCAAGCGTGGTTGTTGCCGGTGTTCGAGCAATTCGGCGTGCAGGCGGTTTTCAGCGGTCACGACCATTCCTACGAGCGGTTTGCGCCGACCAACGGTGTGCACTGCTTCATCAGCGGCGGGGGCGGCTACACGCTGTATGCCCTGACGCAACGGGACGCGCTCAGCCAGAGGTTCGAGAGCATCTACAACTCGCTGCGGGTGCGAATCGCCGGCGACACGATGTGGGTGGAGGCCGTGGATGCCTTCGGGAGGGTGTTTGATCAAGCAACCGTGCCGCGTGTCAGCCCGCCGACGCTGCGGCTAGGGCTGACAGGCGATGCACGGCTGCGGTTGGCGTGGAACGCCGCGCCGGGGTTTCGCTACGACGTGCAGGTGGCCGACAGCCCCACCGGCCCGTTTGCGTCGCTGGCCCTTTCCGGGCTGCCGTATCAGGCCACGAGTTACCAAGGTGTCTTTGACCTGGGTGTGCCTGGCGGCCAGGGTTCGGCCAACGCCCAGTTTTTTCGCCTGCGGCTGTTGCCGTAAGCGGGTCAGCGGACCGTCGGCGGACCGGCCGGCAGGCCAAAGCCGGCTGTCAGGCCCCGGCTGCTGGCCGTGCGGGCGGCCCAGCCCGCGGACGCACGCGGCTGTGACGCCACGGGCAGGAAATGTGGCTCAGCGGTAGCGGGCTACTGCTTGGAAGCGGGCTTGGTTGCGTCGGGCGGGGCGGTCAGGTTGAGCTGCTGCACCACCGCCTCGGTCAGGTCGTTGTCGCCACTGTTGTAGAGGATCACCGGGGTGGCCTTGGGGGTGAGGGCGGAGGTGTCCAGGACCAGGGCGTAGCCGGCGGACCTGGCCTTGGAATTGACGGTGGCGCGGATTTCCTCGATCAGGTTGTTGAGCATGCGGGTGCGCTGTTCGTCCAGGGTGACGCGCGCCTGGCGCTCGAACTGGGCAATGGTCTCCTGCAGGTCTCGCAGTTCTCGGAGCTTCTTTTCCGCGTTTTGCTTGCGCTTTTCGCGTTCCTCCGCCGACACCGCCTGGTCGTTGGCAGCGTTGAGCAATTGTTGGTACTCCTCGATGTTCTTCTTGTTATCTTCCACCATCCCCTTGAGCTCCTTCTCCAAATCGGCCCCGCGTTCCTTGAGGGCGGCCTCGGCCTGTTTGGTCTTCCAGTAACGATCCAGCACCTTGGCCAGGTCCACGGTGGCGATGCGGCCCTGGGCGGAAGCCGACAGGACGGTGAACCCGGCGACCAGCACAGCCAGTGAGGTTTTCAGCAACGTTGTCATGTTGCCGCCAGTTAACCAGAAACTGCCGACCCGGCAAACCCAAATTCAGCGGGTGTCTGTCGCCAGCGGAGCAATCAGACGATTCGCACCACGGGGATGGGGATGATGAACTTCCCGCCCGCCTGACGGTAGGCCGATTGTTGGGCCAGAATCTCGTCGGCGAAATTCCACGTCAGCAGCAGGGTGTAATCAGGTCGGCGCCGGGCCAGTTCCTCCGCCGGCACGATGGGCAGGTGCATGCCGGGCGTCAGCCTGCCCTGCTTGTAGGTGCTGCGGTCGGCCACAAAGTCGAGGGTCTCCGTGCCCAGGCCGACAAAGTTGAGCAGCGTGCTGCCCTTGGCCGACGCGCCATAGGCGGCCAGCCGGTGACCCGCCTGCTTCAAGCGGACCAGCAGGGCGCGGAGATTGGCCTTGATGTCCAGGACCTGGCGGGCGAAGCCCTCGTAGTAGCGCACCGAGTCCACGCCCTTGCGTTGCTCCTCGGCCAACAGGGTGGTCACCGACTCTTCCACGGGGCAGGCGCCGCGGTGCGCGGCAAACAGGCGCAACGAACCGCCGTGAATCGGCAGCCGCTCGACACGGAAGATGTCCAAGCCGTGCCGCCCAAACAGCGGCCGCAGTGCCGTGAGCGTGAAGTAGAACACGTGCTCGTGATAAATGGTGTCGAACTCCGTGTGCTCGATCAGGTCCACGGCGTAAGGGAACTCGAGCACGACGCGACCGGCGGGTTTGAGCAACGCAGCCAGGCCGGCCACGAAGTCGTTCGTGTCCGGCGCGTGGGCAAACACGTTGTTGCCCAGCAGCAGGTCGGCCTGTCGGCCTTCGCCGGCCAGGCGGCGTGCCAGGGCCAGTCCGAAGAACGCCTCCAGGGTTTCGATGCCCTTGTCGCGGGCGACCTTGGCGATGTTGGTGGCCGGCTCGATGCCCAGGCAAGGGATGCCCGCGGCCACGAAGTTCTGGAGCAGGTAGCCGTCGTTGCTGGCGATTTCGACCACAAAACTGCGGCTGTCCAGGCCAAACTCCCGCCGGTAACGCTGGGCGGCTTGTCGGGCGTGCTGGAGCATCGCCTCCGAGAACGACGAGAAATACAGATACTCCGAGAACAGTGTGACCGGCGGGACCAGGTCGGTGATCTGCAACAGCCAGCAGGACTGGCAGACGGCCAGGCGCAGCGGGAACCGAGGCTCGGCTTGGGCGAGGTCTTGCGGGCGCAGGAGGTTGTTGGCCAGGGGCTGCACGCCCAGGTCCAGAATCAGTGCTCCTCGCTCACCGCCGCAGGAGCGGCATTGAAACATCGTGCTCATGACTCGGAAGCCCACGGCCGTTGTTGGGCGCGGGCTGCGGCGCTGTACGCTTCAATCTGCCCCAGGCTGAACGCCAGCATGTCCGGGTGACCTTCCACGTGCCGGGCGCGGTACCAGGCGGCGGTGTGTTCCACGGCCTGCTGGAAGTTCCAGGTGGGCTGCCAGCCCAGCAGGGTGGCGGCCTTTTCAATCGCCAGCCCCAAGAAGGTCGCCTCGTGCGGCGCGCCCGGGTCGGAGCGGTCCACCCACTGGCCCGGCCAATGACGCAACAGGGCCTCGACCAACTGGCGCACGGTCTGGCGGGCGGACGGGTCCGGCCCGAAGTTGAACGCGCCGATGAGGGGCGAATCTTTCGGCTCGCGGCTCAACCGGGCGGCCAGCCACAGGTAGCCGCTCAGACACTCCAGCACGTGCTGCCAGGGGCGGACGGCCTGCGGGTTGCGCACCGGGATGGGCTGCCGGTCCAGCAGGGCGCGGATGCAGTCCGGCACCAGCCTGTCGGCCGCGTAATCGCCGCCGCCGATGACGTTGCCGGCGCGCGCAGTGGCCACCGGGCCTAGTTTCGGATTGCCCGCAAAGAAGGCGCGCCACCAAGCGCGCGCGACCAGCTCCGTGGCGGCCTTGCTCATCGAATAGACGTCGTGTCCGCCCAGTGGGTCGGTCTCGCGATAGGCAAACGGCCATTCGTTGTTCTCGTAGCACTTGTCGCTGGTCACCACGAGGGTCAGGCAGGGCCATTCGAGCCGGCGCAACGCCTCCAACAGATGCGCCGTACCCAGGGCGTTGGTCTGGAACGTCTCCAACGGGACGGCATAGGAGCGGCGGACCAGCGCCTGGGCGGCCAGATGAAACACCACATCCGGTCGGACGCGCCGCACCGTCTCCAACACGCGCTCGAAGTCCCGGATGTCCGCCGTGGTTTCGCCTGCGAATGTGGCGGGGCGGATGATTTCGTAAAGATTGGGCTGCGTGGGTGGCGGCAGGCTGAGGCCGTGGACTTGCGCGCCCAGGGTTTTGAGCCAGAGCGAGAGCCACGCGCCCTTGAAACCGGTGTGCCCGGTCACCAGTACCCGCTTGCCCTGGTAAAAGCCCAGAAACACGCTACCACACTTTCCAGGGCGCGCGGCCGCTGGCCCAAAGGCTGTTGAGCAGTTGCTGTTCCCGATAGGTGTCCATGCATTGCCAGAAGCCGTGGTGTTGATAGGCGGCCACCTGCCCGGCAGCCGCCAGCCGCTGCAACGGCTCGCTCTCCAGCACGCACGTGTCGTCGGTGAGATACTCCTCGATGCGCCGGTCCATGACGAAGAAGCCGCCATTGACGTAACCGGCCTGGCGCTCCGGTTTCTCGTTGAACGCGGTCACTTGGCCGTCCCGAATCTCCAGGTCGCCGAACCGGCCGGCCGGGCGGACGGCGGTGATGGTCACCAGCTTACCCTGCCGGC
>Ga0101944_10002443_pt1 | contig 30083 bp, 23 predicted proteins | sample DewCreD2012metaG_FD_75245 | JGI IMG/M metagenome (GOLD analysis project Ga0101944, IMG submission 75245) | Hot spring sediment bacterial and archeal communities from British Columbia, Canada, to study Microbial Dark Matter (Phase II) - Dewar... ... | reverse complement strand
CCGGGAACGGTTGTCGCCGTTCTCGTAAAGGAAGGTTCGGAAGTCAAATTTGGGCAGGAATTGCTCACCATTGAAGCCATGAAAATGAAAAACGCCATTCGTGCCACACGGGATGGCAAAATCGCCGCAGTGTATGTCAAAGAGGGCGATTCTGTCCGACACGGGCAGCCATTGCTGGAATACGCCGACTGACGGAGGCGGACAATATGGACTTTAGCGAACTGCTAGTCGAAATTTCCAAAGGCATTACCGCCTTCACGTGGGGTAATGCAGTGATGATCGCCGCCGGGCTGGTGTTGATCATACTGGCTATCGTCAAAGAGTTTGAACCGGTTTTGCTGCTGCCCATTGGCTTTGGCTGTATCCTCGCCAATCTGGGCATGTCCAACGATCATGGCATGTTCAAAGCGCTGTATGAGGCCGGCATCAAAACCGAGTTGTTCCCGCTGCTGATTTTCATCGGCGTCGGGGCAATGATTGACTTCCGCCCCCTGCTGGCCATGCCGCGCATGGCCCTGCTGGGGGCCGCCGGCCAGTTCGGTATCTACGCCACTCTGCTGCTGGCCATCCTGTTGGGCTTTCCGCTCAATCAGGCCGCTTCCATTGGCTCCATTGGCGCCATTGACGGCCCAACCGCCATTTTTGTGACCACCAAACTGGCCCCTGAAATTCTGGCGCCGGTTACCGTGGCAGCCTATTCCTACATGAGCCTCATCCCCATCATTCAGATTCCGGTGATGAAGCTGCTCACCACCCGCAAAGAACGCCGCATCCGCATGGAATATGCTGCCCGCCCGGTTTCGGATACGGTCGTGATTGCCTTCCCCATCATCGTCACCGTCGTCATCAGCCTGATGGCCCCGGATGCTGCTCCGCTGATTGCCACCCTGATGCTGGGAAATCTGCTCAAAGAAAGCGGCGTGGTAGACCGCCTGAGCAAAGCCGCTCAGAACGAGATCATCAACATCACCACACTCTTCCTTGGGTTGACGATTGGCTCGACCATGACCGCCAGCAGTTTTCTGAATGTGCAAACTCTGATGATTCTCGGTTTGGGCTTTCTGGCCTTTGTGGTGGATACGGTTGCCGGCTTGATGTTTGGCAAGTTCATGTCATTCCTTACTGGCGGCAAGATCAACCCGCTGATCGGCGCCTGCGGTATCAGCGCCTTCCCAATGGCCGGACGCCTGGCTGCACAGGTAGCCAAGGAGGAAGATTTCGACAACTTCATCCTCATGCACGCCATGGGCGCCAACACTGCTGGTCAGTTGGGGAGTGTGATTGCCGGCGGCTTGCTGCTGGCCTTAACCCTCGGCTTTTTGGGATAAGTTCAGGCAAAATCTCATCCCCCCGGACGCAACTGCCGGGGGATTTTTATTTATTGGGCAATCTGGTACTTGGCCATCAGCTGGTCGGCAAGTCCAATAAAATCCTCCAGCCGCCAGATTTTGCCAGACTTAATCGGGTATTCACCCCGCAGAGCGTTTTTCCAATCCACCGGAATCGAACTGAGGCCGTAGACCGCTCCCGCCAGCGCACCGGTAACCGCACCGGTGGTATCGGTATCTGCGCCAAGATTGATCACCTGAACCAGGGCATCTTCAAACGAACTGGTGTTCAGCAGCCCCCAAACCGCGCTTTCCAGCGTGTGGCGCACCCAGCCGGTGTTCCGTAATTCATCGCGTTTGCGGTGCGGCGCCAGTAATAAGGTGTTGCGAAAACTCTCCGAAAGCGCAACCTGATCGAGGGCGTGCCGGTAGGCTTGTTGGGGGGAATTGCCGTGGACCAGATGATAAATCATCACATTGACAAAAGCACACGCATCCAGACAGTCCGGGTGCGGATGGGTTACCTGACTTTGCAGGCGGGACTGGTGAACCAATCGTTGCAGATCCTGCCAGCAGGCAACCGCAACCGGGTAGCAACGCATCAAAGATCCGTTGCCGGCGTTGTGCGGGTTTGCCTGCTGCACTTCTTCCACGGCTTGCTGCCACGGCATGCCGCTGCTGATGCGCTGCAGCACATTGGCCGTGTGGATGCCTACGTCCGGTGGATTACTGCGGTACCAGGCAGAAAAGCGCTGCGCCAGATCATCCGGGTTCAAATCGAAATCATGCAGCAGGCTTTCGGCAAGCGCGAGCGCCATTTCGGTATCATCGGTAAAAGAGCCGGCCGGTAAACGGCCAGGGCGCATGGTGCGAATCAAGCGCTCAACCGGCGCTGCGCTGCCGAACTCCAACGGCATGCCCAGCGCATCCCCCACCGCCGCCCCAACCACCACTCCTCGAAGCCGATCGCGGATTGTTTCATTCATTGCCTTTGCAACTCCTCTTAACCCCTCATGATCTACCGGATGAGTCAAAAAGAAGTATACCGAATATTTCAGATTTGGTGTTTCGAAAAATGAGCTGCTTTATCCTTAACCGGGCATTATCAAAATAATCCCGAAGTTAAAATGATTAACGTGAGTTCGGGATAAGATCAAAACCCGGCATGCGATGCCAATGCCCCCACCTGCACCTCCCCCAAAATCGCCCCTGCGATTTTGGGGGAGGCGGGAGGGGGACGAAAATGCGAAAGTTGATGTAGAAATGATTTATTCCGAATTGAGGTTAAGTTAACAAAAACGTTAACTTCGCGCCTTCCGGCTATTCCGTATAATTTTTATAATCGTTTTCTTCACCCGGACGGGCAGAAAGGAGTAAGGCGATGCCCGCGCGCAAGTTCTTTTCCCTTTTTCTTTTTGCATTGCTGTGTACTTTGACCGCGCTGATCTTTTCATCGTTTCCATTAAGCGGTCTGGCCGCCCCACTGCTGCAAAGCGGCTCAACGCCGGTCTATCTGCCCTTCATTACCAAGCAAAGCGGCGCAACGGAGTGGACCCAACACGCCCACGATGCCCAGCGCACCAGCTTCACCCAGCAGGTGGTGGCGACCCCGTGGCGGCTGAAGTGGATCTGGAACGGCCCGGATGGGCAGGGTAAAATCGCCAGCGGCAAGTTTGGGCTGCCGCGCAACGTGCAGCCGGTGACCGGCGGCGGGCGGGTGTACATCGCCGCCGGTTCTCGCGGTGTTTACGCCTTGAATAACGCCAACGGTCAGGTGCTCTGGCAACAGAACAGCATCGGGACGGTCAACTCCACCCCGGCCTACGACCCCTCCGACGGCACCTTGCTGGTCGTTTCCGCCAACGGCCGGCTCTACCGCCTGAACGCCGCCACCGGCCAAATCCTCAACCAGTACAACACCGGCAGCACCAGCCCGCTGCCGCTGCCACCCGCCCTGGACGGCGAGAAAGTCTTCTTCAGCATGGGCAGCCGCGTCTATGCCCTCGACCGTACCACCCTGACCCTCCGCTGGCAGTACGATGCCGGCTCGCCGGTGGACACCCCGCCGGCTTACTCACCCGCTGCCCAAACCGTTGTCGTTGCCAGCCGCGATTTGTACGTTCACGCCATTGATGCCAGCAGCGGCGCGCGCCGCTGGCGCGTCAAGCCAACCCCCACCCAACCCGGTGATCCGGGCGATAACTCCAGTTTCGCCGAGGTCAAAAACGGCTGGCCGGTGATCGCCGAACAGCACGGGCTGGTATTCATCCGCTACCGGCTGCACTGGCAATCTATATGGAATTTCAACCCGAATAACTTGCAAAATAACAGCCAGATACGCCAGTTCTTTTTGAACAACCGCTCCGACCAGCCCTTGTTCGCCCTGCGGCTGAGCGACGGCAGCGAAGCCTTCATCCCCAATGTCGGCAACGGCGGTTTTGGGGACGGCGGCTACCTGCCGATGGGACCGATGCCGGTCATCGCCCGGCTGGCGGACGGCAAGGAAGTGGCCTACATTGTCGTGCGCGCCGGCCCCTGCGCGGCAAACCCGTGCGACTCGCGCTGGGATTCCCACCTCGGCGAAGTGATGCTCGACGGCCAGACGGTGAGCGGATTTCAGGCCGGTGATGTCCGCTTCATGGAAAACACCTTCTTCCCAACCGATGAGCAGGCCTTCGCCAGCATGGCCGGCGATATGATTTTTGCCGGCCATTGGGAAGCCGGGATTGCCCACCAGATCACCGACCGCTCGCCCGCCCGCGGCGCGACCACCACCAACCCCATCCGCGTCAGCAACCTGCCGCACATTGCCACCTCGCAGGATGAAGACGCCTGCGGCAGCGGCTTTTTGGCCAGCCACTACTGCGCCAGCGGGCTGATCAACACCCGCAACTGGCCGGGCGGTTTTTACATTTACTGGAAAGAAGGGGCTGTTTACGACCGTTACTGGAGCGAGTACGCCGCCTGGGTGGTCAGCAGCGATACGATTTACTTCGTCAGTACAGACGGGGCCGTGGTTGCGCTGGAACACGGCCAGCCCGCCGTCAGCAGCCAGGCTGTGCTTCCTGTATCAGCCGACCTGAATCAACCGGCCGAACCGCCGGTGTTTGATGAGCCGATTTCCCACGAACAGGCTCACCTGTACGCCGGCTGGGTGGCTGCCGTCGAGGGCGAACTGGTGCGGGTATTCAACAACGGCAAGGCGGTCTACCTCTCCTTTGTTGAACCGCACCAGCGCCGCTTTGTGGTGCGCATCATGAAGGAACACTGGGGGGCTTTCGACCAGCCGCCGGAAACCCTCTACCGCCCCGGCCAGCGCGTGCAAATCCGCGGTCAGATTGGGTGGTACCAGGGCGGGCCGGTCATCTATGTGACCAGCCCCGAGCAGATTGTGATCGAAGGAGGCGAATGATGTCCGCCCCAGCACGTTTTTCCCATCGCCCCAAACATTGGGCATGGCTGCTCCTGCTGCTCCTGTTCGTAACCGTCCAGGCTCATCCTTTATCCGCCTTCGGGCAGACTCCGCCGGAAGACAGCCTGTACCTACCGCTGGTGATGAAGGATTACTGCCCGCCGGAGGCGCTGCCGCGTATCAACGCTCCCTATTTCACCGGCAATATACCTTTCGGGCAAACCGCCATCGCCTGGTTCGGCAAAGTCACCCCCTCGCAAAACTACGCCGATATCCGCGTCGGCTACAACAACCGCGAGCTGTATGTCTATCTTGCCGTATTCGACCGCCTGTTGTGGTACGACGAAATCCCCCGCCGTGAGCGGTTGACTGAGTGGGACGCGGTCACTCTGTTGCTGGATACCGGTGGGGGCAGTGCGGTTTCCGCCTCTTCGTGGCGCTTTGTCGCCCAATTGTACGGCGACCCCAGCGCTTCGCGCCGCGCCGTTTATCGCGGCGGGGCGGGCGGCTGGCAGCCGGTCAACATTGCTTTTGACGCTTTACCGGGCTGGCGCGGCAACGCCCTCAATGATGACAGCGACACCGACCGCGGCTGGGCGATGGGCTTCACCATCCCCTTCAGCAGTCTGGGGGCGGCCTCGCCGCCGGCGTCCGGCAGCCGCTGGCGCATGGCGGTCATCCTTCCCGACCGCGATTCGCGTGCCGGCCCGCCCCTGCCGGAACAGGCCTGGCCGCCGGCCGCCGGCCTGAACAACCCGGCCTGCTGGGGCTTCCTGAACTTTGGGCTGCCGGTTTATCAGGCCAACGCCAGGCAGAGCGGCAGCATCCTCATCCGCCGGCCGGACCCGTACAGCCCGCTCGTGCCAGACGCCGACGTCGGCGGAGCCATTCAAAATCAGTGTCCCGGCGATGAATACCACATCTGGAACGAGTGGGGCAACCGTAATCACGGCTATGCGGGGGACTTCAACATTCAAAACCAATCGGATGTGGCTGACTGGCCGTGCTTTGCCAAATACTACGTCACCTTCCCGCTGGACGCAATCCCGCCGGGTAAAGTGATTATCTCGGCGCGGCTGACCCTGTACAAGTTCGGCAACTCGGGTGAGGCGGGTCAGGCACAGCCTTCCTGGATTCAGGTGCTGACCGCCGCCGGCGACTGGCAGGAAAACACCATCACCTGGAACAACGCCCCGCCGGCTCATGAAAACATCGGCGGCAGCTGGGTGAACCCGCTGCCAAGCCATCCCGGCTTTCCGGGTGTGCCGCGCACCTGGGATGTGGCAGCGGCGGCTGCTAAAGCCTATGCGCAGGGTCAACCGCTGCGCCTGATTCTGTACTCGGCCGATTCGGATTACCACAGCGGCAAGTACTTCATCTCATCAGATACCGGCAGGGGCGATCCTCATCCGAATTGGAACATCGAAGGCCGCCCGAAACTGGAAGTGATCTGGGGCGAGCCAAGATGATGGATTATTCTTGGATTTCCTTTCTTAAAAAAATCTAATGCAGAGGAATATGTACAAACATTTGCACAGCGCAGGCCCTCCAGCATTATGATAAAATTTTTTCATATTCACTAATTCCCATTTACCTGATTAGAAATCCGTATGTCCACCATTCACCGCTATACCTGAACCCATCCATTCGGCGCAAGTTTGCGCTCAGGCGCGCCGGCGCGTGCGCCGCGGCTGGCAGGCAGATAAAGCGGCTGCAAATTCCGTCTTAGCCTCCTGAACCGCCGCCGGCCCGCACCCGGCGGCGGAAATTTTTGGTCAATACGCCAAATTTTGGCGTCCATCATTTCACAGGAGACTGATATGTCCGTACCCGATTCCGAAACCGTCATTTTAGTCACCCGCAACGGCATGGGGGATGCCGAACCCGAGCTGCAGCAAAAACTGATCGGCAATTACTTCAAACTGCTCGACCAGAACAACGTAATTCCGGCAGCGATCTGCTTTTACGCCAGAGGCGTTTTTCTGGCAGTGGAAGGCTCGCCGGTGCTGGATTCGCTGCGCTCGCTGGAAGCCAAAGGAGTGCGCCTGATTTTGTGCAGCACCTGCCTGAATTTCTACAACCTGACCGAACAGGTGCAGGTCGGCATTGTCGGCGGGATGACCGACATCATCGAAGCTCAGCGCCGCGCCGGCAAGGTGATTACGCTGTAGATGGTTTGGGCTGAGTGAGGCTGGGGAAGATGTTGACTCTGCCGGATACGAAATGACTCTACCTTTACCCGTTTATCCCATGCCCCCGTTGAGAGGCTGATGGTCAGACCTGTCCTTTTCACCGCCGCTCTAGAATGAAAATAGCTCTCCGCCCGCTCTTTTGAAAGTGCGACTCATATGCCGGCCAGATTTGAATCAAGCGCGGCCAGTAAAGGTCAATCTCAGCCTCCGTAGCCTCGCAAGCTTGATATTCTGCAATTTCCGATCCAATCTGCAGCCTGGCGATGGGGTGCGCGCGAAGATTGATGACCCACGGGTTTGTTCGCTCAAAACCCGGGTTTACATTACAAAGGATGATGCGATTTCCATCACGAAGATAGTAAACGGGCGTCGTGCGATCCTTCCCTGTGAGGCGCCCTGTGGTCGTCAAGAGCAACACTTCCCTGCCTGCACCAGAAGATGCAAACAACCTGCCACCCGATAAACGATAAAGCAAACGGTGAACCGGTGCAATGACGTGCTTAATCATCCAAACCCCAAGACGCGTAGCCCCAAAACGATCCATCATTGGAAACACTCCTGTATAACAAACGGCAACAAGCATGATTATATCTCATCACCAGTACTTGCCCATTGGCTTAATCATAAACACGGGTTCGGGATAAGTACAAAACGCGGTGACCAGTAAAATGGCCCGCTCCCTGCTCCACCAAAATCGCTGCGCCGATTTTGGGGAGGTGCGTGAGGGGGCAAATTCTGAAATCCAATGCAAAAAGCGTTTATCCCGAACTGACGTTTTATAAGTAACCCCAAAAAAACCTGCTTGACTCGCCCGATTCTTTTTGCTATACTGATTACGCAAACGTTTGCGCAATCGTTTGCGGAGGTTGTATGCCCACCATTCGAGAGGTCGCCTCGCGTGCCGGGGTCTCCCCCACCACCGTTTCCCACGTCATCAACAATACCCGCTTCGTTTCCGCCGATGCCCGCCAGCGCGTGCTGGACGCCATGGCCGAACTCAATTACCGCCCCAACGTGCTGGCACGCTCGCTGCGCCGCGGTGAAACCCGCACCCTCGGCCTGATCCTGCCCGACAGCGCCAACCCCTTCTTTGCCGAAATTGCCCGCGCCATTGAAGACTCCGCTTTCCGCAACGGCTACAACGTCATCCTCGGCAACAGCGAAAACGAACTGACCAAAGAGCAGGTTTATGTGGATGTGCTGGTCAACAAGCAGGTGGACGGCCTGATCTTTGTCGCCACCGGCGATCACAGCCCCTCTTTGGAACAGCTGGTGCGCGACGGTCTGCCGGTGGTGGTAGTGGACCGCCGCCTGACCGGCCTGGATGTGGATACCGTGCTCACCGATAACCTGCAGGGCGGCCTGACCGCCACCCGCTACCTGTTAGACCTCGGTCATCGGCGCATTGCCTGCATCACCGGCCCTTCCAACCTCACCCCCAGCGCCGAGCGGGTGATCGGCTACCGGCAGGCACTGCAGGAACGCTCCCTCCCCGTGGACGAATCCCTCATCCGAAAAGGCGATTTTCACCCCCATTCCGGCTATCTAACCGTCAGCCAGCTGCTCCACAGCGCCCCCCGCCCGACGGCTTTCTTCATCTGCAACGATATGATGGCGATCGGCGCATTGCGCGCCCTGGCTGAAGCCGGCCTGCAAGTCTCTCAAGATTGTTCCCTGGTGGGTTACGATGACATCGAACTGGCTTCCTATGTTACCCCGCCCCTCACCACCATCCGTCAGGATAAAAACGCCATGGCCGATGCCGCCGTGCAGCTGCTTCTGGAACGGATTGCCGATCCCGGCTTGCCGGCGCGCACCCGCATCCTGCCCATCCGGTTGGTGGAACGTCAATCCACACGGAGGATCGCATGAATCATACCCTTGTTGTTGTTGGCAGCTTGAACATGGATCTGGTGGTGCGCGCACCGCGCCACCCCCGCCCCGGAGAAACGCTGATCGGCAGCCAGTTCCAGACGTTTCCGGGTGGAAAAGGCGCCAATCAGGCAGTGGCTGCCGCGCGGTTGGGCGCCCGGGTGCGCATGATCGGCCGAGTCGGCCAGGACGCCTTTGGGGATGCCCTGCTGCAAACCGCCCGGCAGGACGGGGTGGATACCACCTTCATCCGCCGTGATCCCCATGCCGCAACCGGTGTTGCTCTCATCACCCTGGATGAAGCCGGACAAAACACCATTGTGGTCGCCTCCGGCGCCAACATGCAGGTTTCGCCGCAGGATATTGAGCAGGCGGCAGCCGCCTTTGAAGGCGCCAGCCTGCTGCTGATGCAGCTGGAATGTCCGCTGGAGGCCGTCGAAGCCGCCGCTGAACTGGCTCGGCGGCGCGGCATTCCGGTAGTGCTCAACCCGGCGCCGGCACGCCCGCTGCCGCAAAGCCTGCTGGCAAAGGTTGACTACCTGCTCCCCAATCAGCATGAATTGCATCTGCTCGCCGAAGGCGAAGCGGACTACCACACCGCTGCCGCCCGTCTGATGTCGAACGGGGTGCGCAATCTGGTAGTCACGCTGGGAGAAGAAGGCGCGCTGCTGGTTGCTCCTCACACCCAGGAAAAACTGGCCGCCTTCAAAGTACCGGTGGTGGATACGGTTGCCGCCGGCGATGCCTTTGCGGCTGCCTTCAGTGTGGCGCTGGCGGAAGGCAAGAGCCTGCGCGAAGCGGTGCTGTGGGGCAATGCCGCCGGTGCCATCGCGGTCACCCGCCCGGGCGCACAGCCCTCCATGCCCAACCGGGAAGAACTGATCCACTTTTTGAAGGAGCGCGGTCTATGAAGAAAACCCCCCTGCTGAACATCGCCCTTTCTGAAGTCATTGCCAGCCTGGGTCACGGCGATATGCTGGTGATTGGGGACGCCGGCCTGCCGATTCCCCCTGAAACGCTGCGGATTGATCTGGCGCTGACCAAAAACATCCCTTCATTTACAGACACCGTCCGCACCGTGCTGGAAGAGATGCGGGTCGAAAAGGTGCTGGTGGCGCGCGAAACCGCTCAGGTCAGCCCGCAGGTTCTGGCGGAATTGAAACGGCTGCTGCCGGACACCCCCTTTGAAGAAATCAGCCACAGCGAATTGAAAGAACATTGCGCTCGAGCGCGCGCCGTGGTGCGCACCGGTGAATTCACACCCTACGCCAATGTGATTCTGGTCGCCGGCGTTGTTTTTTAGTTTTGGGGAAAGCAGAGTATGTCCATGATCCCTGCCCAGCCAGCCACCCAGGCCTCTGCCTTTGACCGGCGCGCCTTCTTGCAGCGCTTTGGGTTGATGTTTTCCTTTCTGCTGCTGATTCTGGCGCTCTCCCTGCTTTCGGAGCGTTTTCTCACCTCCGCCAACCTGATCAACATCCTGCGGCAGGCCACCATCAACGGCATCATCAGCGTGGGCATGACGCTGGTCATTCTGACCGGCGGGATTGACCTTTCGGTAGGGTCGGTGCTGGCGCTTGCCGTCACCATCGGCGCCTCGCTGATGAAGCAGGGTCAACCGGTTGCGGTAGCTGTGCTGGCTGCGCTGGCCGTGGGTACGGTGCTGGGGATGATCAACGGCTTGATGATTACCCGCGCAAAAATTCCGCCCTTCATCGCCACCCTCGGTATGCTGACCGTGGCGCGCGGGTTGACGCTGATGTATACCCAGGGTCAACCGATCACCGGTCTGCCGCCCGCCTTCCGCTGGATTGGTACCGGTGTGGTTGCCGGTATTCCGGTGCCCATCTTTCTGACCTTACTGGTGTTTGCCGCCGGGTGGATTTTCCTGAGCCGTACCAAATACGGCGCCCAAATCTACCTGATGGGCGATAACCTCAACGCCGCCAAACTGGCCGGCGTACCCACCGACCGGATGACCGTGCTGGTGTATGCCATTTCCGGTTTTTGCGCCGCGCTGGCCGGGCTGGTGCTGGTGGCTCGCCTCGACTCGGCGCAGCCGATCATCGGGCAGGGCTATGAATTCAACGCCATTGCCGCCGTGGTGGTTGGCGGTACCAGCTTCGCTGGCGGTGAGGGCGGCCTGGCCGGCACCCTGCTGGGTACCCTGCTCATCGAAACGCTCAACAACGGTCTCAACCTGTTGAATGTTTCCCCGTTGTGGGAGCAGGTGGTTAAAGGGGTGGTGATTGCGCTGGCGCTTCTGCTGCATAAAGCGTTTAGCCCACCAACCAGATGATTGTGCAACACGAATGACTGGTTCAAACGGAAAGGAGGTTTATGAATCTTTTTGGAAGAAGAGGCAACCCTGTATTCACAAAAACCCATCTCATTGAACGAAATTCCATAACTTAACAACCGGAGGAGAACCATGAAAAACCTGCTTAAGCTCATTTCCCTTGTGATGCTCGTCTCCCTGCTCCTGGCGGCTTGCGCTCAACCCACCCCAACCACACCTGCGCAGCAGCCTACCACCCCGCCACAGACGGGCGAAGTAACCCTGGGGCTGGTCATTTCCACGCTGAACAACCCCTTCTTCGTCACCCTGCGGGATGGCGCTCAAAAGGCGGCCGATGCCGCCGGGGTCAAACTCATCGTCGTGGACGCTCAGGATGACTCCGCCAAGATGACCGCCGGCATCGAAGACCTGATCAACAAGAAGGTCTCCGCCCTGCTCATCAACCCAACCGACTCCGACGCCGTCGTCCCCGCCATCCAGAAAGCCAATGACGCCGGCATCCCCGTCTTCACCGTTGACCGCGGCGCCAACGGCGGCACCGTCGTTTCCCACATCGCCTCCGATAACGTCGCCGGCGGCAAGATGGCAGCCGAGTTCCTCTGCAAGGCCATCGGCGGCAAAGGCAAGGTCGTTGAACTGCAGGGCATCGCCGGTACCTCCGCCGCCCGCGACCGCGGCCAGGGCTTCAACGACTACATGTCCGCCTCCTGCAAGGATGCCCAGATCGTTGCACAGCAAACTGCCGACTTCAACCGCGACAAGGGCTTGAAGGTCTTCGAGAACATCCTGCAGGCCCAGCCCGAAATCAACGGCGTCTTCGCCCACAATGACGAGATGATCCTCGGCGCCATTCAGGCCGCCGAAGCCGCCGGTCGTACCGGCATCGTCTTCGTCGGCTTCGATGCCATTGACGACGCCGTGCAGGCCGTCAAGGACGGCAAACTGGCCGCCACTGTTGCCCAGCAGCCGGACGTGATGGGCAAACTGGCTGTTGAAACGGCTGTCAAATACCTGAGCGGCGGTAAAGTCGAAACCTACATCCCCGTACCGCTCAATCTGGTTACCAAATAAGCGACAAACCAACGGGTTTGGGGGCGGCTGGGCCGCCCCCTGCCCCCCTTTTTTTCGAGGTTGCATGACACAAGACATTCCCCGTCTCAAGCTGGAGCATATTTACAAAGCCTTTCCCGGCGTGCAGGCTGTTCAGGATGTCAGTCTGGAAGTGTACGGCGGTCAGATTCTGGCGCTGGTCGGCGAAAATGGCGCCGGTAAATCCACGCTGATGAACATTGTCAACGGCGTGGTGCAACTCGATTCGGGAAACATTTACCTGGATGGTCAGCCGGTGCAAATCACTTCGCCGCGCCGGGCATTGGAACTGGGCATCACCATGATTCATCAGGAACTGGCGCTCATTCCCGAATTGACCGTCGGACAGAACATTTACTTGGGACGGGAACCCCGCCGCCTGGGCGGTTGGATTGACTGGCCGCAGGTTTATCGGCTGGCCCAGCAAGAGCTGGACCGGCTGGGTATTGAGGTTTCGGCACGCGCCAAAGTGGCCGATTTGAGCATTGCCGAACGCCAGCTGGTTGAAATTGCCAAAGCCCTTTCCTATCAGGCGCGCCTGATTGCGCTGGATGAGCCTACCAGCTCACTGACCAGCCGCGAAACCGAAACGCTCTTCCGGCTGGTGCGCACCCTGCGTCAGGAAGGCGTTGCCCTGATCTACATCTCCCACCGGCTGGAAGAGGTCTTTGAGCTGGCTGACCGGATTGCCGTGATGCGTGACGGGCAGCTGGTAGCCGAAGGCAATGCCGCCGAATTCACCCCCAACCGGCTGGTGCAGTTGATGGTTGGACGCGAACTGACCGAATTTTTTCCAAAAAGCAATACCCAGCGCGGTGAACCGATTTTGAAGGCGGTGAATTTGCAGGCCGGCAAGGAGGTGCGCGGGGTTTCTTTTGAACTTCACCGCGGAGAAATTGTCGGCATGGCCGGACTGGTCGGCTCCGGGCGCACCAACGTTGCCCGCCTGTTGTTCGGCGCCGACCCGCTCAAAGAGGGCGAAATCTGGCTTGAAGGCAAGCCGGTGCGCCTGCGTTCCCCGCGGGATGCCATCCGGCTGGGGATCGGACTGGTGCCGGAAGATCGCAAAGCCCAGGGGTTGTTCCTCAAGCAAAGTGTACGTTACAATGCCGCCGCCGGTTTGCTTCAACGGCTTTCACGCTTCAGTTTCATCAATTTCCGCGCCGTCAATCAGATTGTGCGTGAACTGGTGGAACGTTTGCGCGTGCGCACGCCATCGCTCAACCAGCAGGTCCGCAATCTTTCGGGCGGCAATCAACAAAAAGTGATCATCGCCCGCTGGCTGGCGCTCAACCCCAAGGTGCTGATCATGGATGAGCCGACCCGCGGGGTGGATGTCGGCGCAAAGGCGGAAATCCACGCGCTGATGAACGAACTGGCCGCGCAGGGCATGGCGATTTTGATGATCTCTTCCGAATTGCCGGAAGTACTTGGGGTCAGCGACCGGATTCTGGTAATGCGCGAAGGGCGTCTGGTTGCCGAACTGAGCCGTGAGGAAGCCAGCCAGGACCGCATCATGCAGGCAGCCACCGGCCAGGCCTGATGAAGGGAAGCGAGGTGCATTGATGAAATCCAGCAATTCTTCAAACCAGCTGCTATCGTTCATCCGCCGCGCCAGCACCTACTTGATTTTGCTGGTGATTCTGGTATGGTTTGCCCTGCTCTCACCCGACTTTCTGACCGTCAACAATCTGCTCACGGTTGCCCTGCAGACCTCATTAATTGCTCTGGTTGCCATCGGCATGACCTTTACCATCATCACCGGCGGCATTGACCTGTCGGTCGGCTCAACTGCCGCGCTGGCGGGCGTACTGGCAGCCGGAGCGGCTACCCGGCTTGGGCTGGGTACCTATCCGGGCCTGCTGATCGGTCTGCTGAGCGGGGTGGGTATCGGTTTCCTCAACGGGGCGTTGATCGTCTGGGGGCGCATGCCGCCGTTTGTAGCCACACTGGCCACCATGGCAATTGGGCGCGGACTGACTCTGGTCTATACCCAGGGACGCCCGATTGCCGGTCTGGATAAAGCCTTTACTTTTTGGGGCGGGAGCGGCTGGCTTGGTGTTCCCGTACCGGTTTGGGTGCTGCTGGTGGTTGCCGTTGTGGCACACATCATTCTCAAACAAACGCCCCTGGGTCTGCGCATTTTTGCGGTCGGCGGCGGCGAAGAAACCACCCGCCTGGCGGGCGTAAACGTTGGCCAGGTCAAATTCAGCGTGTATGTGTTCAGTGGAATCTGCGCCGCATTGAGCGGTTTGATTCTGACGGCCCGGCTGTGGTCAGCCCAGCCCAATGTGGGGATTGGCCTGGAACTGGATGCCATTGCCGCTGCCGTATTGGGGGGCAGCAGTCTGGCGGGCGGCATCGGCGGTATTCCGGGCACGCTGGCCGGGGCGTTCATCATCGGCATTCTTTCCAACGGCCTGAACCTGCTGGAGGTGCCTTCGTACAACCAGCAGGTGGTCAAGGGGGTAGTCTTTATTGTGGCCGTCATGCTGGATTACTTTATCAAACAGCGCAAAGCCCCTGCCCCTGCCGCTGCAGCAGAAGAAAGCTGATCGATTCATCCAGGCTACGTCTTCCTGTTAAACCAGAGGTACGCCCAAAGCCAACCCCTTTGACCATCGGGGATAAGAGCGGATATTGAAACTCAAGAAAGCTGACTCGCTTAACCCGAAATCCTCTTTTCCCAAATACCGGTTTTCAGGCGGGCAATCCATACATCCACTTCATCCGAAGGCAGGTTCAACACCACCTGCCAGTAACGCAGCTGAGGGGGGCTCAGCCCGCGCCCTTTGCGGGAAAGCAAGTAAGCCCGCAAAGCATCATCCCCCCAGGTTGTCCGCAGCCAGCGGATGGCGTTCCAATTACCGCTCTCCAGAATGCGCCCGGCGATATACTCGCGGTGAGCGTCCCAATTTAACCGGTTAAAATCCACATCCCAAAAAAGGGAACGCAGGAATTCGGGCAAGCCGGTACGGTCTGAGTTCGTCATCGTGTACTTTAATTCCAAATTTTCTACTCGTCTTTTTTGGGACGGAAGTTCCACTTGAATTATCTCATAATTGTTCTTCTTGTCAAACCCGCCGCAGGCGCAGTTCTCCCTCGCCGCTCAGGCGCACGCGGCGGTGACCGCCCCGCTGCTCCAGCACCTGCCCTCCCTCCACCTGCCAGTCCGGCGGCAGGCTGAATTCCGCCGTAAAGCGCGCCGGCTCAGTCTGCAACACGATTTCCTCCGCACCGCGCCGCACTTCGGTGACCTCGGCGGTCAGGTAATGCAGGGTCAGCCCCTCCCCCAGCCGCCAATCGAGCGGCAAAATCAGCCCGCGGCGCGCCTCGACTCGCACGGGATGACCGCCAAACAGATCGCTCCCCTCCAGCCGGAGATTGGTTTCAAGCGGGTCATCCTGATAATTATTAACGAACAGAAAACTGCCGTTTTCGCCCTCGCTCAGGCGCACATCCGCCCAGTCGCTCAGTTCAAACAAACGCGGGATGTCCATCTTCAGCGCCATCTGATCCAGCACGTTCAAATCCTCCAGCGCGCTGATCGGCAGGGCAGCCCCCAGCATCATCACCCGCCCCCTGCCCAGGCTCTTGACGAAGCCAACCGTTTCTCCCTCAGCGCTGCTGGCAAAAACCTCGTCAAATTCTGCACCGGCGTAGGTTTCCAGAAAATCTACCGGTACATGCGGCTGGTCAAAAATGCGGATTTCGTGCCGCTCGAACGGCGGGCGGGTGTTGACCGCACGAATGCCCAGCGCCTGCTGCAAAAGAGCCGCCGGCCGGCGCTCAAAATCTTCCACCGGCATCCGGCCGATCAGAATCAACCGGCCGCCGGCGCGCACATACTCCACCAGTTTGTGCTGCACCGCCGCCGGGCACTGCCGTTCCATCATCATCCAGCAGTGCGGCGTGCTGGAAACATCCAGTTCAGCCCGGCTGATTTCCAGCGCATCAAACGGGCGGTGAGTCAACGCCAGCCCGCGCCCAATCTGGTCGAACAAAATCACCTCGCGCTGATGGGTGATCTCATCCAGCCATGCCCGTTCCAGCGGGTGGCTGACCTCGCTCATAAAATAATCCAGCAAAAACGCCACATGGGCAGCGTAACGCGGGCGGGCAAACAGCAAATCCTCGCCATACGCCGCCAGCACCTGCGAAAGACGGGGGTAACGGGCATAATGACGGCGCAGTGAGCCGTCCTTGCGCACCGGGTGACCCCAATCGTGCCGCCGCACCGGACTGAGCAGCGGGTCGTTTTCGCCGTCAAAGAACAGGTAATGATTGACAGCGCGCATCCCACCGGAAAGACACAGGCGGGTGTGCAAATCATAAAACGAAGACTGCCCGTTCCCAAAATCGGGATTGCCGCCGGCCTGAAACTCAATCGAAAACAACGGCTGCCGCGGGTTTTGCAAAGCCCTGGTCATCTCGTTGACCAGCAGCAGCTGATGAAAATTGCCCTCACCGATGAACAGGGGATAAACATCCGTGGCGCTGACGAAGCCCTCGCTTTCCATCACCTCCACCAGCTGGGAAAGGCCGATTGGAAAAGTCTTCCCGCCGTTGGCAAAGCCGTGAATGTTGACCACCGGCGGCAGCTCCAGGCCGTTGTGCCGGGCTTCCTGAACAAGGAAGGCAGCATATTCGCGCAGGTAGGTGCGGTAAAAGCGGCGGTAATCGGCGGCTGCCTGCGGCCCGTAAGGGTGGTGCGGGTCGCTGAGCGCATCTTTCAAAAAGGAGGACAGGTCGGCAGCCGGATACCGGCGGCGGAGTTCAGCCGCCGGGCAGGTTTGTTCCAGAAAGCGGGCAAAACGCGCCAGCGTGTCGGGGTTCAGGTCAAACAGATTGCGCACCCAGTGCGGCATGCCCATTTCATTATCCAGTTGAATGAAGAGGATCTTACCGCCGCGCGTCACCTGCCGCGGAGTGAGCACCTCAAAAACGGCGCGGTACCAGCGGCGCACGGCAGCGGAAAAATCGGGGTGCAGATAACTGGCCAGGTTTTGCACCTCCCCGCGCTGGTTCACCACCGCTGCCTGTGGATAATTTTCAAAAAACCACGGCGGAATGCCCTCGTTGATGGTTTCGGCCATGATGTAGGGGCCAGGGCGGGCGATGATGAACAGCCCCATCTCCGCCGCCAGATCCAGAAACCCGGCCAGATTGCGCAGCGGGTGAGTGCGGCCGGTCAGGTCGGGTTGACCCGGCTGCGGCTCGTGCCACAGCCATGGGATGTAACTGGCAACCGCGTTGAAGCCGGCGCGCTGCAGCAAAGCCAGCCGGTCGCGCCACACCTCGGCCGGGGCACGGAAGTAGTGAAACTCGCCCGCCTGAATCAACAATGGGCGGCCGTCGTACCAGAACTGTTGGGAATGCACTTGAAAGGGGAGCATGAGGTTCATCCTGTTGGGGTGTTTTTTTCAACGCGGCGCGAGGATTCGCGCACGATCAGGTGGGTGGGAATGCGGACATGCTCAAACGGTTTGCCCTCTTCCAGAAACTGAATCAACTGGGTTGCGGCTGCCGCCCCCCACTCCTGCCGTGAAGCACCCACCGTCGAGAGCGACGGCTGCATGTAGCGGGCAATCAAAATATCGTCGAAGCCCACCACAGCCACATCCTGCGGCGCACGCAGGCCGGCTTCCTTCATCGCTTCAATGAAACCGATCGCCATCTGATCGTTGGCGCAAAAAACGGCTTCGGGCAAATCGCCGCCGCGAATCATGATCCGCCCAATGTCGTAACCGCTCAGACGGGTAAAGTTGCCCTGATAAACCGGCACGCTCAAGCCCTGTGCGGCGGCCTGTTCCAGAAAAGTTTGCCTGCGCTCGGTATTATCCAGCGAATCGACCGCCCCGGCGATGAACGCCATCCGGCGGAAGCCCTGTGCGTACAGGTGGTCGAATGCTTCGCGCACCCCCTGGGCGTTATCCAGCAGCAGCGGCAGAATGCACTCATGTTCCAGAAAGCGGTCCATCACCACAATGGGAAAGCTGGGCGAAACCAGTTTGAGCAGAATATCGCTTTTCACCTTGTAATCAAAGATGATCGCCCCGTCCACCTGCCGCTGGGTGAGCATTTTGCGCAGCGAACGCGCCTGCGGACAGACAATCAATTCATATTCGGTGTTCAAAACCGTCTGATGAATGCCCTCCAGAATTTCCTCATAAAACTGACCGCCAAAACTGGTAATGAACACGCCCAGCGTCAGCGTTTTGCGTTTTTTGAGGTGGCGCGCAAAGGCGTTCGGGTAATAGTTCAGTTCACTGGCCGCCTTCAGGACGCGCTGGCGGGTTTCCTCGCTGATGGTGCCGGTGTTGTTCAGGGCATACGAAACCGCCGTAACACTGACCCTGGCTCGCTTTGCCACATCGCGGATGGTCGTCATGCTTTCACTCCTTTACCCGTTCAAATCCCAGGCGCTGCAATCCCTTCTGGATGACCTCGTTCTTCATCATCACTGAGTAAACAAAATCATTCTGATCATTGGCAAGCATCAACAGGCTGATGCCCTTGTCAATGCCGATTACATCGCTGGCGTACCAGTTTTTGCTCAGGTTGTAGGCATCTTTGAAACCGTAGCGCCCCTTGAGCCGTTCGATGGCGTAGTAATTGAGCATGGCCTGCTTTGCCTGCTCCGGCAGGAAAACGATCGAACCGATTGCCCCGGCCGGTGGAACGGTATCATCCACGCGGTGAACGGTATTATCGTAGCCGGAGGGCGGCGCGCCGTAGCGTCCATCGTAGCCGTCCGGCCCGTCGCAGGCGGTCAGCCCCCAGGCGTTCGGGCCGATGGTCTGGAATTTATCCTGCATACGAACGGCATAATTGTAATGCGCCAGCGAAGCCTCCACCGAATTATCAAACCAGTTGACCCCGTCGCGGTCCACATAGTCACGAAAATCAATCCAGGCGTGGCTGAACTGGTAGGTAAAGATGGAGTTGAACCACGAGTGAATGAAGGGCTGGCCATCCCCATATTTCACATAATGGCGGGTGAAGGCCTCATACACCGCCGGGTCAATTGGGGATGTGTCCGAGCCGGCTGCCAGAATGTAAAGCATGAGCTGCTCAGCGTAAAAGTCCCAATGACCCTCGAACCCCTTTTCCGGGTAGTAACCCATGTAAAACATATCGCGGTTTTCGTCCACAAACCAGCGCCAGTTGATTCCGTCATAAATGCGGCGGGCTTTTTCGGCGATCTCCCCGCCAAAGTACTCCCCTGCCGAAAGCACGCCCATCATCAGAATGGCGGTATCAATGTTGGAAACCTCGCTATTCCAGGCGCGCTTGCCCGTGCGGATGTTGAGAAAGTGGTAGTAAAAACCTTCCACCCGCTCCAGACTGAGCAGGGTATCCAGGGTGCCGTTCACCCGTTCGTAAGCCTGCTGGTAGGTGATGTAGCCCTTCTCCACACCGATCAGGTAGGCAGTCAGGCCAAACCCAACCGAGGCAATGCTGGCAATGCCCTCGCCGCCCGGGTAGCGGTCGCGGATCAGGCCGTAGCCGGGGCTGCCGGGGTCAATATTGGCCTGCTCCCAGAAGAAATCGAACGACCCTTTCATCTCGTATTCGATGACTTCATCAATGGAAGGCACGGGAGTTGGGGTGGGTGTCAAAGATGGCATGAGAGTCTCCGTTGGAGTTGGTAAAATGGGAAAAGGAGAGGGAGTTAGCTCCGGCGGCGGAGCGGGAGAGGGCGTCATCAGCGTGGGCGCGCAGCCGGCCGCGGCTACTGCCGCAATCAGGCAAAGCAGCAGGAATTTACTCACCGGTTACCCCCGTCCTTTCCACCGATTCGACAAACCAGCGCTGCAGGATGAAATACAGCACCAGCAGCGGAACGATGTTCAAAAAAGTGCCGCTCAATTTGACCGCTTCATTGATGCGGTCGAAGATGTTGACCACCCCCGGCGGGTACAGGTTTTCATAAGCCTGAACGAATTTGGTCAACTGCATGGGCAGGGTTTGCACACCGCCTTCCAGAAAGATGACCGTCAGGTAAGTTTCGTTCCAGTACCACACCGTGGAAAACAGAATGGTCACAATATAGGCCGGCAGAGCGTTCGGCAGGGCAATCTGGAGGAAGATTTTCAGATCGGATGCGCCGTCCAGCCGCGCCGACTCTTCCAGCACTTTGGGAATGGTGCTGAACGCCTGATAGAAAATGAGGATGAAAATAGCGCTCTTGAACCCCTGGCCAACCGCCGCCGGCAAAAGCAGCGCCAGAATGTTTCCCAGCAGGCCGTACTCCCGGTAGGTCAGCATTTGCGGTAAAACGGTGTTTTGCGGCGGAATGATGAAAGTCGCCAGCATGAGCAGGAAAATCAGGCGCTTGCCCGGGAAGCGGTAACGCGCCAGCCCGTACCCGACCAGTGAACACACCACCGCCTGAATCAGCGAGGGCAGCAGGCTGGTCAGCACCGATGCCATGAACGTCTGCGGGTAATTCAAAACCCGGAAGGCTTTGATGTAGTTTTCCAGATAAAAACCGGTCGGCACCCACTGCACCATCGGGTTGAGCAGGTCTTGCGGGCTTTTCATGCTGGTGATGAACATGAACAGCAGCGGATAGAGATAGACAAAGGCAATCACCACCAGCACCGTGTAAAGAATCAGGGAGAAAATGAGCCCGTAATGGGTGCGGCTGCCAAACAGAAACGCACGGATGCGGTCGTAATCCCAACGCTGGATGATCGCTTTCACGCCGTCCTCACTTTCTTGCCCTTCCGCGCAGCAATAGATAGGTCACTGCCAGCAGAAGGATGAGCACGCCAAAGTAAAGAAAGGCCATGGCGCTGGCATAGCCGATGCCGCCCTGCACGGCGTAGGTCTGATTGTAGATATAGCGCACCACCTTGTTTTCGGAAAAATGCGACAGGGTGATGATGGTATAGACGGCATTGATGACGGTTGTGGTGGAAAGCGAGGGCAGCGTAATCTTCCAGAACGAAACCCATGCCGATGCGCCGTCCATGGCGGCTGCTTCATAGACGCTGCGGTCAATCTTTTGCAGGCTGGCCAGGTAGATCAAAATCTGCACCCCCGAAAACCAGAAAATGATGATAAACGAAGTCAAAAGATACTGGATGGGGTTGCGCAAATAGACCGGCAGTTCCTGCAAAAACTGCGAAACGGCCGCCAGGTTGGCAAATTCCGGCACCGAAGCCACCCCCTGCGCAATCAACTCGCGGATGACCGGCCCGCTGGTGATGATGACCGGCAGGAAAAAGATGGTGCGGAAAACGCCCTTCAGCGGAAAATCCAGGTTCAGAAACAAGGCGATGATCATCGCAAAGATGATCACAATCGGGGTGGAGATCAGCGTTTCCAGCGCGTATTCGATCACCAGCTGCACAAAAGTCGGGTCGGTGAACAGGGCGCGGGTGTAGTTGGCCCAGCGCACAAAACTGAGTTCAATGCCGGTAGCAGTCACCGTAACCTGATGCAGACTGTAGCGGAAGGTCTCGATGAAGGGAATCAGGGTGAACAAGGCAAAACCGATCACCCAGATCAGCACAAAACCATAACCACTCAGCGCCTCGCGCACCGACGGCGGGATTTCATTGCGCAGCAGTTTGCCGAGCTTCATGGCAGCCCTCCCTGCAGCCCGCGCGCATCGCGCGGCGGCAGCACCAGACCGTTCTCCACCTCAAACGGCCGGTCGGTATAGTTGACGATCACCCGATAACCGTTGGCGTAAATGGTGGCAAAAACGCCCTCACCCAGTTTCTGGCGGGCAACAATCGGCTGGCCGACGGCCGGGGCGAGCAGGTCGTTCAGCCAGCGGTAGGTTTCCTTGACCTCATCCTGCCACTGGCGGTAGGCAGAAGTGAACACCCAGTTGGATGAGGTGTTCAAGATTTTTGCGGTTTCCTCGTGCGAAAGGAAGAAGGAAGGGTACACCCCGTAGTCGGCGTGCCGCAGGCGATCACCCAGCGGGTCGGATGAAAAGTTGAGCGGCGGCCCATAATAAGGTACATAGCCGGCCAGCACAATCTGCAAAAAGGGTACATCCTGCGCGGCGAAGATGTAACCGCTGTCATCCAGCGGCATATCGAAGTAAGCCTGCATTCGGCCGAAGACATACGCATTTGGGTTGTAAAATGCCAGCGGCGCAGGCGATTCGGCCAGCATCTGCTGATAGCGGCGCAGCGTCTGTTCGCGGTTCAAAACCGGCCGGCTGCGGAAATCGCTGTACAGCATGGTTCCCATTTGATCCAGCGCCAGCCCGGCGGAAAGTTTTTCCTGCGCCTGGCGGGCAAGACGGGAAAACTGACGCTGCAATGAGTCTGCGTTCAGATAATAGGACACCTTGTAGCGGTTGTAACCCAGCATGTACACGCCGGTAATCGCCATGGCCAGGTCGCGGCGCGGTGAATAACCGCTCTCGTCGCGCAAAGCCGCCTGCGGGTCGGCGTACAGATACAACCGGCCGCCATTCTGGAGCAACTCTTCCGAAAGGGCGCGCAGCTCGGCAAGACTGCCCAGCCGCCGGTCCAGACGCAGGGAATCGCCGACCATGCTGGAGGCGCCCAGCGGCTGCCAGCCGTAGTAAACCGCCTCTACCCGCCGAATTTGCAGGTCATCCAGAATCGCCCGCATCTGCTCCACGGTGGTCATCGGAATCATTCGCTGCCAGAGCAGGACTTTTTCCTTGTCCCCGCCCAAAAATTCCAGCCGGATGCCGATTTGTCCGCTTTCATCTGTCGTCTTGTTCAGCCATCCCTTTTCCAGCAAAAACTGCTGATAACTGCGCGCCATGCCGACATAATCGCTTTCCGCACCGCTCAAAAAGCGGTAGCGCACCCTGATATCGAAGGCATTGGTTTCTCTTTGCAGGGTAGTCACGCCAGCGCCGGCGCGGTTGGTGGCCTGAAAATAGCTTTGATTGTAAATGAAGGCGTGGCAGGCAAAATTGAAATTGGTGATGATGCCGGAAGGATGCACCTGCAGCTCGGCATAGGCTGCCCCGTCCTCGACAATGGACAAAAAGGCATTCTGCCCCTCGCCGTGCACCATTCCCATCACCGGCAGGCTCAGACGGTAGGGACGGTTGATGTTGGGGTCGAACGGCAGCAGGGCAATCATCCCCAAATCCGGGCCGTAATAACGCCCGTAGAACATGGTACGGGCTTTGGTAGCCGCCGAAAGCGGAATGAGGCTGCCGCTGCCGTCCGGAATCAGGATGTAACCGCTGACCTCATCGGCACGGGTGGCGCCCATGAAGGGGTAAAGATACAGCAGCCCCAGTTTGTAAGCCGGGTTTTCCTGCCGGATGGAGGCAAACGGCACCTCGACATGCACGCCGTCCGGCTGCAGGCGCACGATGAGCTGCAAGCCGATACCGAAATCGGTAAAGAACAGCGAGGCTTCAAACCCCTGCCCGTTGGGGCGAAAGTCCAGCGTTCGGCTGGCGTTGGTAATGGAAATGCGCTTGTTGACCGCCTTTTCATCCAGATACTCGATGCTGACGGCACTGTCGGCAAAGGCAGTCCACGAACGGTTGAGCCGGTCACCCGGAGCAGGTTGGTCCAGGTTGGAATGCCACAGGTAGCCGCTGCGTTTGTCCAGCACCTTGAAGGCCAGCGTATCCGGGTTGGCGTAGAGGATGAAGGTGTCGTTCTCCCCCACCTGCCGGAACTCCGGCGGGATTTGAGCGGGAGGAGAAGGTACCCAACCGTCCGCAATACGGCTATGCGCATTTGTTTCACCGCAGCAGAAACCTACCGCCGCCCGCGGCAGTCCCAACAACCCCGCCAGCAGCGCCAGCACCAGCCCCATCCGCCACCAACGCTCAGCCACGCAGCCCCACCTCCTGAACAATGGCCTGAACAAAATCTACCAGCTGATTGAACAGCACAAAGAAGATATACGCCGTCAGCAGGAACATCAGCATGGTGAACAGCGTCAGGGCGATGTTGCGCAGCGTTTCGGCAAATGAATAATTGTGAATCTCCATCACCATGATCACCAGCATCAAAACACACCAGGCGTAAATCAAATCGCGGCTGAAGGTGTAAATGAAAATTTCATTGAGAGTCAGCACATTGGAAAACAGCGCCAGCGGCAGCGCAAACAGCGCATACGGAAAGAGACTGTAGGCGCTGCCGATGAACACATCTCGAAAACGACCCTCCCCATCGGTAATCGTCGAAATCAGGTAGTTGGCAACGTTCCACAGACCGATGGCAATCAGCAGGGTGATCACTTCACGCGCAACCGGCACATCGTTCGCCGAGGCGTAGGGATTGAAAACGAAACCCGTCCAGTAGAGCGTCAGCAGGCGCACGGCAATCACCCAGCCATACAACAGCAGCGCAAACCAAACACTGCCGCGCAGACTGCGCTTGATATAGTAGAAACTATCCGCCGGCTGACGGATGAAACGGAACAAAAAGCGGAAATCATCCACAAAGCGCACGGCCGCCAATCGCCCGCCGACCCGCCGCAGCGGCTGCAGCCAGCCGAAGCGCCGGTCAAGCCGCCGCCCCAGCCCCTGCACCACCCCCAGCGCCAGAATCACCCCCAAAAACTGCGCCAGATGGCGCTGTAAAACCGCGTTGCGCAGCTCCCAGAAGGCTTCCGAAAAACCTTTGCGGTCTTCGGCATAACGGTAGGCGGTCAACGCCTGGGCGTAATTGCCCTCTTTGAAGTAGGCATCCCCGATGGCCTGATAGGTCATGATGAACGAACCGTTGTAATTGAGCACCTCTTCAAAATAGGGCTTGGCTTCCGTGTAAAAGCCCTCCACATAGCGGCGCACACCGTCATGCACCAGGCGCGCAAACGCGGTTGTCCGAAAGACCACCAGCGCGTTTTTTTCCTTATCCAGTACGTACAGGTTTTCGCCAAAGCGGGCAATTCCGGTCGGGTTGCGCAGCGTGCCGCGCCGCTGCTCGCCCTGATCCGGGGCGCCAAACACGAACAGCAGCATTCCGTTTTCCACATACTCGTAAATCACACCGCTGGCATCCACGGCGGTCAGCAGCCCCTCCTCGCTGATGTGCACATCGCGGAAGGTCGAGGAACCAAAGGTATCCGGGAAGATGTTTTTACCGGCAATGGTAAATTTGCGGATACTCTTGCGCGGCGAAGTGCCGGCGGTGACCGTATAAATCAGCGAACGGCGGTCAATCGCCAGATTCGAGGGCGAAGCGGCCTCATTCTTGATGAACTGCTCCAGCTGTTCGCGGGTCAGGAACAGGCGCTGCAAAATCATCTTCAGGGACATTTCGGCCGTATTGGCGCCGAAATAACCGATGAACTGACCGGCGGTGTTCATCTGCACCACCCCGTTGACCGAGGCTTCGCTGATGATGTAGATATTCTTGCGGGCATCCACCACCAGCTTGCGCGGCAGAAATTCGGCGCGCCGGCCAAAAAGCGGCTCGCTGGGGCGGCCAAACTCGTTGATCAAATTGCCGTCCGCATCCAGAATCACCACGTGATTCTTACCGGCATCCGCCACGTAGATGACCCCTTCCCCATCCACAAACACGCCGGTCGGCTTTTCGAGCAGGCCTTTGCCGAATTCGGCGGTCAGGCCATCCTGCTGCAGGCGCAGAATGCGCCCGTTGCCGGTATCGGCAATGTAAATTTGCCCCTCCGGGGTGATGTATAAATCTTCGGCTGCGTTGATCGGCAGTTCGATCTCGTTGAAAGGAATGTAGGCGTCCTGGGTCAGGTACAGCCGCCCGCGCGGCCCCAGCGCCCAGGTGCGGTAAGGCGTGAGCGCTTCCGCCGGCTGCGGCAGACTGCCCGCCAGCAGCATCACCACCAGTACCACCAGCACACCGCGCATTGCCCGTTTCATTTCAACCCCGAATGCGACATGGTGCTCATCACCTGACTCTGCAAAATCAGGAAGATGATCAGATTTGGCAGAAACATGATCAGGGAAGCGGCAGCGGCAATCCCCTGCCCGGCGACCGGGTTGGCGCCCGCGCTGGTAGCCGTCAGGGTGGTCAGGTAAAAGGCAAAAGTTTTCAGGCTTTCCTGGGTGATGTACAAATTGGAAATCTCGGCGTTATTCCAGGTTGCCTGAAAGGTGAGAATGGCAATCGTGGCAATGGCGGGACGAATCATCGGCAGGATGATGTTCCAGTAAATATAAAAATCGGAAGCACCGTCAATTTCGGCCGCCTCGATGACCTCGTCGGGAATCCCGTCAATGAACTGCTTGATGAGGAACAAACCGACCGGCAGCGCCAGCATCGGCAGAATGTGCACCCAAAAGGTATCCAGCAGGTTCAGCCGTTCGATGATCAAAAAGCGCGGAATGGTGACGGCAATCGGCACGAACATCAGCGCCACGGTATTGACCGTGAAGAGGAATTTTTTGAGCCCGAAGCGTTTTTTGGAAAGAACGAACGCCGCCGTGCTGGAAACGAAAATGGAAGTCGTCACCGTCACGAGGGTAATTGAAATACTGTTGAACAAATAACGGCTGACCGGAATGCCGGAGGCAGAAAAGCGGTTGAACAAATCCACAAAATTCTTGAAGGTCGGGTTGACCACAAAAAAGCGCGGCGGGTAGGCAAACAATTCCTCCGGCGGTTTGAAGGCGTGTGAGAAGATGAAGATAATCGGCAGAATCATGACTGCCGAGAGCGGCAGCAGCAGCACATAAAACTGCAGCTGGCTGACATGAAAACCGCGCGGGTTGATGCCGCTGTTGCGGATGCCGAAGAATTTTCGCCGCAATTTTTGCAACATCCCTCAATCCTCCGAGGCAAACAAACGGTTTGCCACGCGGGCAAAGAACAGCACCATCAACAGCAACACCACCGAAACCGCCGCTGCATAACCCATCTCATAGCGCAAAAAGCCGTAATCCTCAATGTGATTGACGATCAACTGCCCGGCGTACTGCGGGGTGGGATTGCTGCCGGAGAGCGTTACCCCAATCGCGCCGGCCTGAAAGGTGGAAACAATCGCCATCACCGCCCCGAACAGCATTTGCGGTTTCATTGACGGAATGGTGATGTAAAAAATCTCCTGAAAACGGCTGCTGACCCCATCCAGACTGGCGGCTTCGTACAATTCGGGGTTGATTTCCAGAATGCCCGCCAGCATCGCCAGAAAACCAATCCCCATGCTGCTCCACAGGGTGACGATGATCATCACCGGCATGAGGTACTGCGGGGACTGCAGCCACTGAATCGGCTCCTGAATCAGGTTGAGCTGCAGTAAAAACGAATTCAGGTAGCCGTTCGGGTCGCCGCTGAAAAATGCCTGCCAGACCACCGTCATGGCCACACCGGAAGTCATCGAGGGCGAATACAGAATGAGCGCAAACACGGCGCGCGGAATGCGCGGCAGCTGCGCCAGCATCCACGCCAGGATGAACGCCAGCGCGTAGCCGCCCGGCCCGACGATCACCGCAAACTGGATGGTGTTGGGCAGCACATACCGCATGAAGATGTCATCCTGCGTCAGCAGGACAATGTAGTTTTTCAGCCCAATCCAGCGCGGGAATTGAATGGTATCGAAGAAGGTGAAGGAAAGCAGTGCAGCCATCAACACCGGCGCAACGATGAAGATGATGAACATCAACGCGTAGGGGGAGAGGAAGGCATACGCGCCGCCTTCTTTGACCGCCCAGCGTTTGAGCGGATTTTGCAGGTTCATCAGCCGTTCATTTTGCATTGGCCATCCATCCCTTCACGGTGTCCAGGGTGGGCACCTTGAATTCTTTGACCTTTTGCCCGTTTTGCAGGTAACCGAACTCTTCCATCTTGCGCGTAATTTCACGGTTGATGGTCAGCACGGCGGCATCAATCGCCACACGCGGGTTGACCCCGTCGAAAACAATGCGGTTCCAGGCGTTGCTCAATTCGCGTTCCTGCATGTAACTGCCCGGCAGTTTGACCGGCTCCTGCAGCCACTGCCACTGCTCCAGAATGACCGTCTTATGTTCATCCGGAATGGGCAGATACTGGAAGGCTTCCAGATTGGCGGAATTCCACAGATATTCGATGCCGTAGTTCAATATCAACTGCTGCTGAAATTCCACCTGCGTTTCGGTGGACATCCACCATTTGAGGAACTGCCAGGCTTCTGCGGGCTGGTCGGTGGCTTTGAAGAGAATGCTGGCCTGGGCCGAGCCGGTGGCATAGCGGTTCTGCCTGCCGTCCGGCAGCACGGTGGCCGGATAAAGGTCAATCCCCCACAGCCCGCGGATTTCCGGTGCGGCGGTGGTCAGTTTGAGGTAGGTTTCAAAGTTGGAAATGCCAATCGGCAGGCTGCCCTGACGAAAGCTTTCGTAAAAACTGGAGGTGGTCAGCGGCATGCCGTAAATGGTAAAGCATTCCGCCATAAAACGCACGGCGCGGATGGCTTCTTCACTGGCCAGACCGGATGAGAAACCATCCGGGCTGTACAACTGCGCTCCAAAGTTGAACAGGAAGGGCGCCGTGGCAAGATAGCCCTTGAAACCGCTGCCGCTGGAAAGCGGTGTGTTGTAGTTCAGTCCGTAGCGCTGCAATTCGGGCAGAATTTCCAGCACCTCATCCCAGGTTTGCGGCACCGGCAGTCCCAGCGAGTCGAGAATATCGCGCCGGTAAAAAGTGACCCAAAAATCCTGCGTTTCCGGAATGGCATAGACCGAGTCGTTGATGATGTAACTGAGCAGCGCGCCGGGTGAATAAATGCGGATGAACGAGTCGAAATCCTCAAAGGAACGCAAATCGTACAGCGCGTTGCGGATGGCCAGCTCGTAGGGGATGTGCGTGCTGACCCCCAGGGCCACATCCGGCTGAATGCCGGCCGCGTTGGCCAGCACCAGTTTGGACTCATCCGGCATGATGGCAAACTTGACGCGGATGCCGGTCTGGGGGGTAAAGTGCTGATCGGTGAGCGTCTGCAGCAGGTCAACATACTGGCGCGGGCGGTTGACCCACACTTCCAGTTCGTCCTGCGCTCCGCCGGGGGTGTAGTACGGGTCGGGGCGGAAGGAATAATAGAAACGCCGCAGACTTTCCAGGAAGGATTCGAGCGGGTCAACCCGCACCGGCGGCGGGGTCATATCCGCGGTGTGGATGAAAATTCGATCCAGCACCAGCGGCTGGCTCTCCAGCGAGGTTTGCAGACTGCTCAGGCGCTGAGCGGCAGAACTGCTGCCCTCCGAAAGCCGCCCCACGTACAGCGGAATTTTATCCACATCCTCCGCCAGAAAGGCCAGGTTGTCCATGGCAATCTGATAGGCAAGAATTTCCTGCGAGGCGCGCCCCTGATTGAGCCGTTCCAAGAATTGTTTGTCTTCCCGCAGGTTGTCCAGAATGCCCAGCAATCGCTCGCGGATGTTGGGGATGTAATCCGACAGCACCCATTCCTTGTAGCGGTCCACCTGATTACCGGTCAGTCGTTTGATTTCCAGCGACAACTGGTTGATCTGACGCAGTTCCTGCTGGATATTTTCAATCGCCCGCCCGTAGGGCGAATGGGTGGCTTCAATGCCCAGCACATGCTCGCCGCGCGTCAGGTAGATGCGGTAGGGCTGCTCACCGCCCAGGGTCACATTTTGCCACTCCGCACTGTATGGGAAGCCCACCTCGTTGAGCTCGCCAAACGGCACCGCTCCATCAATCCAGATGCGGCGGAAAACGGTAAAGTTATTTTTGGTGTTTTGCAGCGCGCGCAGGGTGATGTGGTAATAGCCGTCCTGCGGCACCGAAAAACGGTAATATACTGTGCCGCCGCTGCGCTGCCAGCTTTCGCCGCCCAGCGTGTTGAGCAGCAGGCGGTAGGTTTCATACGGGCTGACCGACAGGCTGCGGCTGTTGATCGGCCGGATGGTGGTGTCGTTCTTGTAGGCCGGCAGCTCGGCTTCCAGCTCGATCATCACCCGGCTGGCATCGGCCGGCGGCAGGGTGTTGCGATATTCG